>RCUQ01000014.1_pt1 | contig 303598 bp, 277 predicted proteins | sample 2166351 | NCBI WGS metagenome assembly RCUQ01 (sample SAMN09932597, study PRJNA488358) | compost metagenome | feature: garden; material: soil; isolation source: compost soil in acetonitrile-enriched culture | place: Germany: Experimental Botanical Garden Goettingen | collected 2016-01-27 | reverse complement strand
ACGACAACACGCCTCCCCCGCTGCCGGACGCCTATGCAGATACGGTCAAGCGCCAGTTGCGCTCGCTCAACTGCAAGATCGTTACCGAACCGGGCCGCCTGATCGTCGGCAATGCCGGCATTCTGGTGACCGAGGTCATCTACGTGAAGGACGGCGGCGAAAAGACATTCGTCATCGTCGACGGTGCGATGAACGACCTGATCCGTCCGACGCTTTATGAAGCCTACCACATGATCCGCCCGGTCGTCGTGCCGGCAACCGATGCACCGCGCATCCGGGGCGATATCGTCGGACCGGTCTGCGAGACCGGCGACTATCTGGCGCTCGATCGCGAGATGGCCGAACCGAAGCCGGGCGACCTGATCGCAGTCGCATCTGCCGGAGCCTATGGCGCCGTGCAGGCCGGAACCTACAATTCGCGCCTTCTCGTGCCGGAAGTTCTGGTCAAGGGCTCGGAGTTCCACGTCATCCGCCCGCGCGGCACCTATGATGAGCTTATCGGGCTCGATTCCGTTCCAGCCTGGCTCAGCTGAGGGCGGATAAACGCCCGGATGCGCATTTGACGTGACATTCACAATTGCGGGAAACTGCCTAAAATATGAGGTCTGGCCCACGCCTGCCCTCGTCTTCGCCACAAAGACTGTTATCTTAGAGGCTTGTTTGCGCCGCCACGATCGGAGACGGACCGCATGAGCTTTACCCGCAAAGGTGCTTTTGAGACCCATCCCGCGCTTGCCCGCAGGGTGGCCCTGAAGCGTTCCTTCGCGCGTATCGTCCTGTTTTTCGAGCGTCTTTTGCCGCGGGCGCTTGCGCCGGCCGGCGTGATAGCTCTATTTTTTTCCGCATCGTGGTTTGGCATTTTCCGCCTGTCGCCAGATTGGTTGCGCTGGGTACTGCTTGCAGCGTTTCTTTTCGCACTGATCGCAACCCTTCTGCCCTTGGCGCGGATTCGTTGGCCAAGCGCCAATGAAGCGGACCGTCTGCTGGAGGATCGCAACAATCTTCCGCACCAGCCGGTCGGCGTGCAGGAAGACGAGCCAGCCTTTGAGACACCCCTATCCCGCGCCCTGTGGAAGGAACACCAGATCCGCATGGCGAAGCGGATCGCGGCGCTCGATGCAGGCCTGCCGCAGCCGGATATCGCCAAGCACGACCGTTTCGGCCTGCGCGCCATCCCGGCGCTCGTCTTTACCGTTGCGCTTGCCTTCTCCTATTCCAACCGCGGCGGCAGCCTGGGCGATGCCTTTATCCCCGCACCTCCGGCACCCAGCATCAATCCCGACCTGCGCATCGATGCGTGGCTGACCCCGCCTTCCTATACCGGGCGCGCACCGGTGTTCCTGACTGGCCAGCAGGCGCAGAACAATAACGGCAACGTGTCGATACCGCAGAACTCCGCCCTGACGGTCCGCGTGACCGGCGGCGAGGGCGAAGAGGCGGTGGTATTCACCACAACCGCCAACAAGCAGGATGTGACGCTCCAGACGGAAGAGGCGAAGGCCGCGGCGAAAAAGGCTGCCGAGCAGGCGCAGAACGGCGCCCAGACCCCGCCTCAGCCGCCCGCAGCCCCGGCAAACGGCACCCAGCCGCTCGCGCCGCGCACCTATGCCATGGCAATCAATGAAAGCGGTAATCTGACCGTCAACGGCCAGAACTGGACATTCAACGTCATTCCCGATCGCCCGCCGGAAATCGCTTTCGAAGGCCAGCCGAAACGCTCGGTCAATGGCGCACTGGAAATCGGCTTCAGGGCCAAGGACGATTACGGCATTCGCGAAGCCCATGCGCTGATCGAGCCCGCAGGTCCACAGGATCCGGCAGCCACGCCTCTCTATCCGTTGCCGGAATACCGGCTCGATTTACCCCGCCAGACAAAAGGCCAGGAGATCAAGGGCCTCACCAGCCGCAGCTTGATCGAACATCCGCTGGCCGGAAAGCGCGTTCGCGTGACGCTGGTCGCAACCGACGGCGCCGGCCAGACGGGGCGCAGCCCGGTGCATGAAATGATCCTTCCCGGCCGCGGTTTCTCCGAGCCTCTCGCCGCAGCCGTTGCCGAACAGCGGCAGGTCTTCGCGCTCGACACCCGCCAGATGCCGAAGGCAATCGCGCTCAACGAAGCGCTGACCATCCGCCCCGACGAGACCATTCCGAACCTCGGTCATTTCCTTCTGATCGAATCCGCACGCGGCCGCATGAAGCTTGCCCGGGGCGATGAACAGTTGAAGGAAACCGCGGACTATCTGTGGGAGATCGCCCTTGGCATTGAGGATGGCGATCTGTCGCTGGCCGAACGCCGCCTGCGCGACGCCCAGCGCAACCTCTCCGAAGCCCTGCAGAACGGCGCAAACGATCAGGAAATCGCCCGCCTGATGCAGGAAATGCGCGAGGCGATGCAGCAATACATGAACGAACTGGCCCAGCGCATGCAGAACGCCCCGCGGGCGCAGCAGAACATGCAGGCGCAGAACGTCATCCGCCAGCGCGACCTGCAGAACATGATGGACCAGATCGAAAATCTGGCCCGTTCCGGCAATCGCGATGCCGCCCAGCAGATGCTGAACGAGTTGCAGCGCATGATGAACAACCTGCAGGCCGGACGCCCGCAGCGCGGCCAGCAGGGCCAGCAGCAGCAGAACAGCCAGATGCGCCAGCAGATCGACAAGCTCGGCGAGATCATGCAGGAACAGCAACGGCTGATGGATCAGACCTTCAAGCTGGATCAGGCGCTGCGCGACCGCATGCAGCGCGGCGACCCCGACGATCAGGGTGAAGGCGAACAGCAGCAGTCGCAGCAGGGCCAACAGCAACAGGGGCAGCAGGGTCAACAAGGCCAAGGGCAGCAGGGGCAAGGCCAGCAAGGTCAGCAGAACACCGACCAGATGACTGCCGAACAGTTGCGCGAGGCGCTGAAGAACCTGCGCGCCCAGCAGGAGGGCCTCGGCAAGAAACTTGGCGAATTGCAGCAGGGGCTTAAGGGTCTAGGCATGCAGCCCGGCGAAGGCTTCGGCCAGGCTGAGCGTGAAATGGGCAATGCAGGCAAGGCTCTGGGTCAGGGTCAGGGCGAACAGGCTGTGCAGGGACAGGGCAATGCGCTCAATGCCCTACGCCAGGGGGCCCAAAACATGATGCAGCAGATGATGCAGGCCATGCAGGGCCAGCAAGGGCAGCAGGGCGAGCAGAATGGCGAGGGCGAAGGCATGGCCAACCAGGGTGGCCAGAACGGCCGCGACCCACTGGGCCGCCCACGCGCCACGTCAGGCCCGGATTTTGGCGATCAGGTGAAGGTCCCGGACGAGATCGACGTCCAGCGCGCCCGCGAAATTCTCGATGCGATCCGCGAGAAGCTCGGTGGTGCGCTCTCGGGCGATGCGGAGCGGCAATATCTGGAGCGGTTGCTGGAGATCAGGTGAGGGTAAAAAAGGCAAAGGCGGCGCAAGCTTTGCCCCTCATCCGCCTGCCGGCACCTTCTCCCTGTCATGGCGGGGAAAGGAGCGGCGACGTCTCCATCCATTTCTGGCGTCAAACGGGGCACGTCCCCTCTCCCCGCTTGCGGGCCGAAGGACGGGTGAGACCCGTGGTGGCTAGCCCTGGCATGGGCTAGGATCAGTGGCAGCTTCTCTCAGATAGATTTCAAGCAGCCTGCGACGAAACACCCGCAAGCGCTCTTGCCACCGCCTTGCGGATATCCGGCAGCGCAAATGGCTTCGGCACGACGTCGACGATCTTGCTGGCGAGGTCGTCGGCGCGTTCCCGCTGCTCGGCATAACCGGTCATCAGTAGGATTTTCATATCGGGAAAACGTGCGGAAGCCTGGTGGGCGAGTTCGATCCCGTCCATGACCGGCATGCGGATATCGGAAAGAAGCAGATCATAGGAGCCCTCGTCGAGCTTCTCCAGTCCTTCAGCCCCATCACCGGCTTCAAAGGTCTCGTGACCGTCAAGCCGCAGCGCGCGTGCGACGAAGCGGCGGAGAGATTCCTCGTCTTCGGTAATAAGGATTCTGGCCATAGCGATCATCGCTCCCTGTGTTTCAATTCGGGAGCAAATGAACAGACTTTCCTTTTCGAGGAGTAAACGGAGCCCCCGCGGAGGCTCCGGATGGTTAACGCCTTGCCACCGCCGGGATGCGATTTCTTACTTCCAGACGCCGTCCAGCATCAGGCGTCGCCGGTAACGACGCCGACGAAAGGCAGTTCGCGGAAGGCATAGGCTGCATCCATGCCGTAGCCGACGACGAAATAGTCGGGGCATTCGAAACCGACGTAATCGGCTTCCAGCTCTTCCTTGCGCTTGACGCTCTTGTCCAAAAGGACGGCGATCGTCACGTTGCGCGCACCGCGCTCATAGAGCAGTTCCTTGGCGAATTTCAGCGTGCGACCGGATTCGAGAATATCGTCGATCAGAAGCACATCGCGGCCATGCACGTCGCTGTCGATATCCTTGACGATGCGGACACCCTGCGACACCGTGCCCGTGCCGTAGCTCGACAATGTGATGAATTCAACTTCCGGGGCAAGGCCCGTCTCATGCAGCGAGCGCAGAAGGTCGGCCGCGAAAATGAACGATCCCTTGAGGATGGCGATGACCAGAAGGTCCTTGGTCGGACCCTTGGCGATCTCGGCCGCGATGGCATGATTGCGCTCAGCAATCTGCTCGGCGGTGAATAGCGGTTCGATCTGCTTGCCGCGCACGACTGGCATGAGGCTCTCCTGCGTGTCTCTCAAAGACGCCGCGATAGCACAATCGGCCCTGCTAAAGAAAGCTTTCAGGCTCCGCGCCCGGCCAATGAGAGCCTCAGATCGGGAAGTTTTCCACCGGGATGGGGTACGCGCACGGAAAAACCATAGCTTTCGCGGCCACCGATCTGCGAGGCAGAGGTCGAGATCAGCGTGCTTGCAACCACCGTTTCGCCCGAGAGAAGATCGGCACGGATCGACGGCATGTCGAGGCGGCCTTCAGTGCGATTCTCGACGATCCCGTTGATCAGGAGCACCCGCATGCCATTCGCATCCTGCGGCGTCATCGTCACATGGGTGATATCGAGCGCCGGCCCTGGCTCGGTCGATGCGCCCGAAAGCAGCGAGAAGCCGCCGAAGATCGTAAACACCGTCACGACGACGCTCGCGACGACGGCAACGAAGGCATCCGGCGACAGACGCAGGAGTTTTCGTTCGATTGCGCCGATCATGCCGCCGACAATGGTTTGGCGAGGCATGGCTTCGGCTTTGCGCGGTCGGCGATCGTTCGAAGAGGTAGCAGCGTGGCGGCGAGCACGATCGTTGACCAGCACGAAATGCGCGTCCTCGACCTCGGACGCCTTTACGAATGGCTTGGGAAACCGGATGACCTTCCCTTTGCCGTCCTTCTCGTCACCCTCGGGCGGAAGAATATCGATCGGCATCTTGGCACGGGCTTGGCGACGGTCCTGGAAGGTGCTCATGGTGCCCTCTCCGCCTACCTCCTCTTTACCCCTGATCAGTCTCGATCAGGCTTCAGAGGTCGGGCATTGAAACAAACTCTCCCCAGTCGTAAACTGATATGGTTAACGCTTTCCAAATTTGGCCTGAAAATCGCCCTTTTGACTGCTTGATTTACCCTTCGTTTACCCGCGGCGTTAAGAGATAGCCGCTGAAGCCTCACACAGCCAAGACAAGGTCGCCGGTGATCCATTTCGAAAATGTCGGTCTGCGTTATGGCATGGGCCCGGAAATCCTTCGGGACATGACGTTCGACATTCCCAAACGATCCTTCCAGTTCCTGACCGGCCCCTCGGGCGCGGGCAAGACGACGTTGCTTCGGCTCCTGTTCATGTCGCTCAATCCGACCCGCGGCATCATCCGCATGTTTGGGCGCGACCTGTCGCAGATCCCGCGCGACGAGTTTCCCATGCTGCGCCGCCGTGTCGGTATCGTCTTTCAGGACTTTCGTCTTCTCGATCACCTGACGACCTATGAGAACGTCGCTCTGCCCTTGCGGGTCAGGGGCAAGGACGAAGCCTCCTATCGCAATGACGTGATCGACCTTTTGAAATGGGTGGGCCTCGGCGAACGGATCAACGTACTTCCGGCAATCCTGTCGGGCGGTGAAAAGCAGCGTGCGGCAATCGCCCGTGCCCTGATGGACCGCCCGGAGATATTGCTTGCCGACGAACCGACGGGCAATGTCGACCCGCCGATGGCGCGCCGCCTGCTCAGCCTGTTTCTGGAATTGAACCGACTGGGCACCGCCGTCGTTATCGCAACGCACGACCTGGCATTGATGGATCAGGTCGACGCGCGACGTATGATCCTGACAGATGGACGGCTCGACATCTATGAGTGACGCAGGCCGAATGGGAAGGTCGCAATTTCCTGAAGAGGAAACCACCAATAGCGGACGCCAGGACACCGCACGGCGCCGCACGGAAATGCACGTCCGCTCGACAGCCGCAATCCTGCCGCCCGCCAACATCCAGGGCAATGCACTGATGGTCGTCATCGCCATCATGGCCTTTCTTGCCTGTCTCACGCTCGGTGCCGTCAGCATGGTGCGTGCCACGGCAGCCGGCTGGCAAAGCCAGATCTCCCGCGAGATCACCATCCAGATCAAGCCGGCCGAAGGGCTGGACATGGATGCTGCGCTGAAAAAGGCGCGGGATCTGGCGCTGACATTCGTCGGGACCAAGTCCGGCACGATCATGGATGACGCCGCAACCGCGAGACTTCTCGAACCCTGGCTCGGCTCCGACCTGCAGCTGGACGACCTGCCTGTACCCCGCCTCGTCATCATCACCATCGACGAGAGCAATCCGCCGGATTTCGAGGGGATGCGTGCATTATTGAAGACGGAAGTGCCGCAGGCGTTTCTCGACGATCACCGCACTTGGGTCGACCGGCTCGTTTCCATGGCCCGCACCACGGTCTGGATCGGCACGGGCGTCCTGATCCTCGTTTTCACCGCGATGATCCTGACGGTAATCTTCGCCACTCGCGGCGCGCTTTCGGGCAACCGCCATATCGTCGAAGTGCTGCATTTCGTCGGCGCCGAACGCACCTTCGTTGCGAACGAATTTCAGAAACACTTCCTCAAGATCAGCCTGAAAGGCTCCGCGGTCGGCGGCGTGGTGGCAGCGCTCCTCTTCGCCACGGCCAGCCTCTGGCAGTCAAATTCCCGTGCGACACCGGAAAGTGAGCAGGCCATGGCACTGTTCGGATCTTTCACGATCGGCTGGAACGGCTATCTCGGCATCTTTGCCACAATGCTGATCATCGCCCTTCTGACCACGCTGACGGCGCGTTTCACCGTCATGCGGACGATCGACGAAATCGACCTCGTAAGATCCGATCCATCTCGCTCAGATGGACTGCCACCATCCTGACATTCAATCATATTACCTAGTAACGTTTCGAGGACTATTCACCGCCTCAATCTGCGACTAATGACAGGTCATGAAATTCGGCTGGAGCAATCGCTGGACGCCCGAAAGCCGCCCTCCGGGCAGGCCGGAAATCGGGCTATTGTCGCGCCAGAGCGCCTTGCGGCGGTTCGCAAGGCGACTGATCATGCTGGTCTTTATCTGTGCGGCTATCCTCGGCGGTGGTTTTTTATGGTTCGCTGATTCGGTCACGTCGCTGCGCGCGCCCGACGGTGTAAAAGCAGACGCCATTGTGGTTCTTACCGGCGGTTATCTTCGCATCGAGCAGGCAGTCGGCCTGTTGCGAGACGGCGCGGGTAAGCGACTGCTGATCTCAGGTGCCCATCCTTCCACCACGCCGACCCAGATCCGCAAGGCAACCCAGGCATCTGCTGACCTGTTCAAATGCTGTGTCGATATCGGTTACGATGCGATCGACACGATCGGCAATGCCAACGAGATCACCCGCTGGATCCATGACCATGGTTACAAATCCGTTCTGGTCGTGACCAACAACTATCACATGCTGCGCAGCCTGCATGAATTGCGCCGCGCCGATCCCGCAACCGAATTCATTGCTTATCCGGTGGTCAATGCCGACCTTGCCCGTCGCGCCTGGTTCGCGGAACCCGACACGCTGCGCACGATGCTGTCGGAATACGGAAAGGTCGTGCTCGCCTCACTTCGGGACTGGCTTGGCATGGCGCGCTGGACCGGGCTTCGGACAGAAGAAGATCCTGACAAAACCAAGAATCCTTCTCCCTGATCTCGCACCGAGAACTCTTTTTTCCGTGCCCGATCTCGTGTAGGCAACGCGCAATCCTCAAAGGAACCCATCATGCTGTTGCTGCGCTCGATCCTGTTCAATACCGCGTTCTATACCAACACCATCCTGCGCATGATCCTGTTCTCGCCTGTCTATTTTCTCGCCCCGCGCAAGGCAGCCTTTCGGGTTCCGAAGGCATGGGCAGCATCCAACAACTGGCTGATGGAAAAGATCGTCGGTGCGACATTCGAGATCGAGGGTATCGAGAACATCCCCGAAGGCGGCTGCATATTCGCGCCGAAACACCAGTCGGCCTGGGACACGTTTGCACTGCTGCCCTACCAGCGCGATCCAGTCTATATTCTGAAGCGCGAACTGATGTGGATCCCGCTTTTCGGCTGGTATGTCGCCAAACAACGGATGATCCCTGTCAACCGTGGCGCTCGCGGCAAGGTCATGGTCGAGGTGATGAAGCGCACCCGGCAGGAAATGGACAACGGCCGCCAGTTGATCATCTATCCGGAAGGCACGCGCAAACCGCCCGGCGCCCCGCCGGAATACCGTTACGGCATCGCCCGCATCTATCGCGACGTCAAGGTTCCGGTCGTGCCGATCGTTGCCCATTGGGGCTTGTTCTGGGGCCGCCGCAAACTGGTGAAGTATCCCGGCCGCTTCAAGGTCCGCATCCTGCCTCCGATCGAGCCGGGCATGGACCCGGATGCCTTTTATGCGCACCTGATCGAGACGCTGGAAAAGGCGAGCGACGAACTGCTGATCGAAACCGTAGAGGCCAACCCGCACCTGCCGCTGCCACCGACTGCGGCAAAGCGTTTGGCGGAACTGCGGGCTCAGTCGGCGACCTGAGCCGTTTGCGGGCTGACAGCGTCCCCAACTGCCTCCAGCCAGAGATCGCGAATACCCATCTGCTTCAGTTGCGCCACCGTGTTGAGCACATAGGCATCGTTCGGCCCGGACTGACCATGCGATCGCAATACCACTTCCGCCGCCTCCTCAACGCTGAGGCTCCCGGCATATTGCTCGTGGTGGCGGTCGACCACATAGGTCACGGCCTGCACGCGACGCCCGCCCGGCAGGCCGATGGGCAGGATACGTTCCTTGTAGACATTGGTGATGAGTTCACGTTTGCGCAGATAATCCAGCGCATCGTCACGATCCTTGTCGTCAACCCTGAATGCCATGCCCCGGCAGGACCCACCCCGGTCCAGTCCCATGACGAGACCTGGGTTTTCTGCGGTTCCGCGATGCGCGGTTGACCAGATGCAAAGCGAGCGGCGAAACCCGTGAACGCGTGCAGCCTCGCGCTCCACATAGGGAAATCCCGGGTTCCACATCAGTGATCCGTAGCCAAAGACCCAAAATTCGTCCATATCGCACGCCATGCCATCATTTTAGTTTGCGTCGCACCATTGGGAGAACAACATGGCAGCGTCAAGCCGATCCGGCACCAGCAGAAAACTCTGGTTTCTTGCGAGTGCCGTCGTGCTCGTCATCGCAGTCTACACCGCGGGCTGGTTTTATGCCGCCTCGGCCCTGCGCGAAAGGACGCTGCTTCTGCTCGGTAGCCAGGCGGATGCCGGTATTTCGGCCAACTGCGAGAATGCCGAATATCGCGGTTATCCCTTCCGCATCGGCCTGTTCTGCTCGAAGGTAGATGTCGACGATACCGTCAACGGAATATCCGCAAGCTTCGGCCCTCTGCGTTCGGCAGCTCAGGTCTACAATCCGGGCCATATCGTATGGGAGCTCGATGCGCCGTCGGAAGTGCGCACCGGCCATGGCCTTTCCGTCGCCAGTACATGGGAAAGCCTGCAATCCAGCCTCGTGACCAAGCTAAAGGGCGTCGAGCGCGCCTCCATGGTCATCCAGAAGCCGAAGACGACCATTCAGTCTTCCGCCAGCGGGCAGGCTTTCGATATCGCGGCTGACCAGTCAGAAATTCATCTGCGCCAGAATGGTGCGGATCTCGACGCCGCCATCCAGCTGCAGAACGCCACAACGACAGCCAAGGGCCTGCCGCAGCTTCTGCCAGCCACCAATACCAGCATCGACGTGACACTCAAGGACCGCGCTGGCGTTCTGGATGGAAGCGACCGCAACGGGCTTGCGCTGCATGGTTCGGAAGGAGACTTGCGCGAATTCAAGGCCGATCTCGGCCAAGGCCAGGTGCTGACCCTTTCCGGTCCCTTCTCCTTCGACGACAGGGGTCGCATGTCCGGGAAGATGAAGCTGAGGATTGAGGATATCCCGGCCTGGCAGGATAGCCTCAGCCGCGCATTTCCGGGCCTGGAATCGACGATCGGCACGGCAGCAAACATGCTGCAGGCACTCGGCGGCGGAGAGAAGGCTTCCCTCGACATCACAATCCGCCGCGGCAAGGTGTTTGCCGGTGGGCTGATTCCGATCGGCGAAATCCCGCCGATCTGACCGCCATCATCCGGAGCCACGACGGCTTCGGATGATCTCATGACACAGATTTATTTCTTCGTGTCGAGCGCGTGGCGACCGAAGTCCGGCGCATCCACGTCCTGACCCGCCTGCACGATCGACCGACGGATCGCCCGGGTGCGGGTGAAGAGTTCAAACAGCTTGTCGCCCTCGCCCCAGCGGATCGCCCGCTGCAGATAGGCGAGATCTTCCGAAAACCGCGCCAGCATTTCCAGGATCGCGTCCTTGTTATGCAGGCAGATGTCGCGCCACATGGTCGGGTCGGACGCCGCCAGACGGGTGAAATCGCGGAAACCGGAAGCGGAATATTTGATCACTTCCGATTCCGTTACCGTTTCCAGATCGTCGGCCGTGCCGACAATATTGTAGGCAATGATATGCGGAAGATGCGACACGATCGCCAGCACCTTGTCATGGTGCTGCGGATCCATGTCGTCCACCCGCGAGCCGAGCGCCATCCAGAAGGCTTTCAGCCTGTCCAGTGCGTCAGCATCGGTATCCGGCAGCGGCGTGAAGATGCACCAGCGATCACGAAACAGACCGGCAAAACCGGCATCCGGGCCTGACTTCTCCGTGCCTGCCAGCGGATGGCCCGGAATGAAATGCACGTTGTCCGGCATATGCGGCGCCATCTGCGCGATGACGGATGCCTTGGTCGAGCCAACATCGGTCACGATCGCACCCGGCTTCAGCGAGCCGGCAATCTGCTTGGCAACGGCCTCAGATGCACCAACGGGAACCGAAACGATGACGAGATCAGCATCCTTGACCGCATCGGCGGCCGACACCATGTATTCGGTGCCGAGCTCCAGTTCTTCGGCGCGGCGGAGCGTTTCCTCACTGCGCGTCGAAACCACCACATGTTTTGCAAGCCCGAGCTGCTTGACGTCGCGGGCGATCGACGAGCCGATCAGGCCGATACCGATCAGCGCGATCCGCTCGAAATGCACGTCACTCATCATTTCCGTCCCATGAATTCGCCGAGCGCTTCGATGACGCCGCGATTGGCTTCTTCCGAGCCGACCGTCATGCGCAGTGCATTCGGCAGGCCGTAACCCTTCAGCATGCGCAGGATGTAACCGCGGCTGGTGAGGAATTCGTCGGCATCCGGTGCACGCTTGCCGTCGACATCCGGAAAATGGATCAGCACGAAGTTGGTGACCGAAGGCGTAACCGTAAGACCGATGGTCTCGAAGGCATGGGTCAGCTTGTCCTTCCAGAGCAGATTGTGCTCGACGGCTTCCCCGACGAAGTTCTGGTCGCGGATGGCTGCGGCACCGGCGGCGATTGCCGGGGCATTCATATTGAACGGACCACGCACGCGGTTCAGCGCATCGAGAATGCCGGCCGGGCCATACATCCAGCCGATACGAAGTGCGGCAAGGCCATAGACCTTCGAGAACGTGCGGCACATGACGACGTTCCTGTTCTGCGAAACCAGTTCTACGCCCGCCTCGTAGTCATTCTTGTGCACATATTCCGCATAGGCCGCATCGAGCACGAGAATGACATTCTTCGGCAGGCCGGCATGCAGGCGGCGGATATCGGCGACCGGAACATAGGTGCCGGTCGGATTGCCTGGATTGGCGATGAAGACGAGCTTGGTCTTGTCCGTAACGGCCGCAAGGATCGCGTCGACGTCGACCGTGTAATCCTTCTCCGGCACTTCGATGGCCGTCGCACCGGCGCCCATGATCTGGATCTTGTAGACGAGGAAGCCGTGCTGAGTGATGATCGCCTCGTCACCGGCACCGAGATAGACGTGACACAGCAGGCCGAGAAGTTCGTCCGACCCATTGCCACACATGATATTTGCGACGTTCAACCCATGTACGGAGGCGATTGCATCGCGCAGCGCCATCGCCTGGCCGTCCGGATAAAGCTCGAGATGCCCGGCGGACTGACGGAATGCCTCGATTGCCTTAGGGCTGGCACCAAGCGGCGTTTCATTGGAGGAAAGCTTGAAGACGCGCGCAACGCCGGGAGCATGTTCCTTACCGGGTACATAGGCAGCGATATCCAGAATGCCTGGACGCGGAACGGGCTCACTCACAACGATGCTCATCGGATCAACCTTCTTGGAAATGCCTGCTCTGGCAAGGATGTGAGACGGATTAAAGCCGAAAACGATTGTTGTCGAGAGTAAGTGTCGGAACGATCGGAACCAAAACGTCTTTCAGATGATCGACGACAGAAGGATGAGATCATGGCAACCGGAGACCACGACGATATCAGAGCCTTGCTGGAAGAATGGATGCGGGCCTTAAGGGACAAGGACGCAGACAGGATCATAAATTGCCAGTCCGCAACTGTCCGCCAATTCGGCCTTGCCCCACCACTCCAGGAGACAGGAAACGACAAAGCCGGCCTTCAGGCCTGGTTTGACACCTGGGATGGGCCGCTGGAATTCCACGTTCGGGACACGGACCTGAGGCTCGGTGGCGACATTGCCTGGTGCTCAGCTCTTGCCTGGCTGGGAGGTACGAAAAAAGACGGAGAGAAAAACGGCTTCTGGTTCCGGCTGACTGTCGCTTTCTCCCGCGAAGATGGCCGCTGGCTGATTGCCCATATCCACGAATCCGTGCCCTTCTCCATGGAAGGACAGCCACTCGGCCTGTTCGACCTTCAACCCTGATTACGGTCGCGCGTGGTTCTTACGCCCTGCGGCGCCAGCACAGGTACAAAAACGCGGCGTGATGCACGCGCGGCAACTGGCAGCCCCTGATAGAGCCGCTTCTGCGCCTCGATGACGATGACGCCGGAAAAGACCGGCCAGAACCGCCGTCCCAGGCGTTCAAGGAGGTTACGAAACTTCAGGATCGTACGGACCTTGGATGGCGGGAAAAATAGGGCCTCGGCCGATGCACCGGGTGTGAAATTCGCCTCACGCAACAGGGTCGTCAGCTGGCTGCGGGAATAGGGCCGCCCGGAACCGAAGGGCGTATGTTCCATTCGCGCCCAGACGCCGCGCCGGTTGGGAACGACGATGACCAGCCTTCCGCCAGGGGCAAGCACACGCCAGATTTCCTTCAGGCTCTCCCGCGGGTTTTCGGTAAATTCCAGCGAATGGACCATCAGCACGCGATCGACGGAACTGTCCGGCAAAGGCAGTTCCTCATCGAAAACCAGCGCTGTCGAGGATTTTTCCCCGACCGGCCAGTTCACTGCCCCCTGCCCGGCCGGCATGAAGGCGAAGGTCCGTTCCGTATCGGCCCGGAACCGATCGAGATAGGGAACCGCATAGCCCAGCCCCACCAGGCGCTCCTCCGGCAGCCGCGCCCACAGCGAGGAAAGCGCCATGGCGATCGACTGCTCCGCCAGACGGCCGAGCGCGGAATGATAGAACTCACGGAGGTCAACAATATCGACAGACAAAACGCAAATGCTCGTGTTCAGTGGTTGGACTTGGACATGCCTCCCTCTACATTGTTCCGCAAGAAGCATTGAGCAATAGGTCTATTCTGATGAAGCCTTTGGAAATCGAAGTTTTTTCCTGCAGGAGCGATAATTACGGCGTTCTGGTACATGAACCGGAAAGCGGATTGACCGTATCGATCGATGCGCCGGAGGAAAAACCGATCGTCGAGGCAGCAAACCGCCGCGGCTGGCAACTCACCCATATCTTCACCACCCACCACCATACCGACCATGTGGAAGCCAATCTGGCGTTGAAGGAGCGTTATGGGCTGGAGATTATCGGACCGGTCAACGAGGCGGTCGCTATCCCCGGGCTCGACAGGAGTGTCGAGGACGGTGAGGAATTGCAGTTCGGTGAACATCTTGTGCGGGTGATCGAAACGCCCGGCCACACCGCCGGCCATGTCTGCTTCCATTTCCCTGACGACAAGATCCTGTTTGCCGCCGATACGCTGTTCGCGCTCGGCTGCGGACGACTGTTCGAGCGCCCCGCCGCCGACATGTGGCACTCACTGCAGAAACTGGCAGGCCTCCCGGACGAAACCGCGATTTATTTCGGCCACGAATACACGTTGTCCAACGCGAGATTTGCGCTGACGATCGATCCCGACAACGAGTCGTTGCAACGCCGCGCCGCCCAGATCGAGGAACTGCGTAAAGAGGGCAAGTTCACCATTCCGACCATGATGGGGCTGGAGAAGGAAACCAACCCCTTCCTGCGTGCCAAGGATCCAAAAATCCGCCGCAACCTGATCATGGAAGGCAAGACGAACGAGGAAGTGTTTGCAGAAATCCGCAAGCGCAAGGACAATTTCTAAATCGATGGCATCCAATCCCTCAAAACAGACTGCAGAAGAAATCATCGCCACGCTGAACATGCAGCGCCACCCGGAAGGCGGATGGTTTTCCGAGACCTTTAGGGATGGCGACGGCAAGATCCGTGGCGCCTCGACGGCGATCTACTACCTGCTGCAGGCGGGTGAACGGTCGCATTGGCACCGCGTCCGCGATGCAGCCGAGGTTTGGCATTATTATGCCGGAGATCCGCTGCTTCTGAAGATCTCGGATGGGACGACGGTCGAAGAAATCCGCCTGGGCACGGATCTCGCCGCTGGCGAGCGTCCGCAGGCGGTGGTGCCGGCGAACGCATGGCAGTCGGCCGAGCCGCTGGGCAGCTTCACGCTTGTCGGCTGCACGGTGGCACCAGCATTCGAATTTTCGAGTTTTGAGATGGCAGAGCCCGGCTGGGAGCCGGGCCGATAACTATTCCGCGGGTGCCTCTGCCGCTTTCCGCTTGGGTTTGATCATCTCCTTCGCGGCCAGCACCGCCCCGCCGGTAATCAGCACGCAGGCGATCAGAATCCGCCAGCTCGGTTCGGCAAAGCCGCTGGCGAGGAGGATCAACGTCGAAAGCAGTGGCGCGGCATAGCTTGCAGCTCCGATCACCTGAATATCGCCATTCTTGACGCCGTAATCCCAGGCGTAGAAGGCAGCACCCACCGGCAACAGGCCAAGGCCGACCACGGCCGCCCATTCGCCACCGCTCGCCGGCCAGACCGTCGTTTCCAGCGCCAGATGGCAGACGAGCGACAGAAGCGACGTTGCCAGGCAGAAGCCCGTCACCACGTCCGTCGACACCCGATCGAAACTACGTGTCAGCAGCGAATAGCCCGACCACGTGAAGGCGCAAAGCAGAGCCGCGCCATAACCCAGGAGATAGGACTGGTCGAAGGATACGCCATTGCGCGAGACGATAGCGACAGTGCCGCATAGTCCGGCGAGTGCCCCGGCGACGTGATACCAGCGCAGCCTTTCCCCTGGCAGAAGCGCCGACCCTACAACGATCAATAGCGGCCAGAGATAGGCGATCAATCCGGCCTCAACAGCCGGCGCGTTACGAAGCGCGGTAAAATAGAGGAAATGATAGCCGAAGAGACCGGCGATCCCAATGATCCACACCTTCGCCGGCTGCTTGAGCAGCCTGATACGATCCGGCTTGATGGACAGCAAAACCAGTCCCGGCAGGCTACCGATCGCGAATGTCATCGCATTCATCTGGAACGGCGGAACGCTTCCGGAAGCCGCCGTCATGAGAGCCAGCAGCGACCACATCAGGATCGCGGTAAAACCGATCAAGGTACCCCGTAACTTCAACCTCAGCTCCCCTCTTTATTGGCCACGTCGCCGCGAGCACGACACACGCTCTCAGCCGCCGTATCGGGCGGCCGTTATATAGAGCGGTCCCATCCTCGTTGGGATACGGGCATAGATCGGGGCATATACATTGGACCCGTCTGCCTTGGCAAACCACACTTCCATTGGGGTCTTCTGCAAATACTCGATGTCATCGCGTCCCTTACGGTAACCGGATTTCGGCTGGTAGCGGACAGTGCAGACGATGGCTTCGCCCTTGAAGCCCTTGGTCTCATACGGCTTGGTCCCTTCCCGCTTGAGCAGCAGGTCCATCCGCGATTCCCCGTCATAAACCGGCACGCGGCTCGGGCAGACGGTCGCCCCCTCCGGGAAGATCAGCCCGCTCAACGGATCCAGCACCGAACGCAGGTCCTGTGGCGTGACAGGCACCCAGTTTTCCGCCTTGCGGCGCGGTGGCGGCGTAATCGTCGTGTCCGTCACATTGCCGTTGGTATAGACGACATCATAGATCCGCGTCCGTTTCCCCAGCTTGTAGACCAGATTGTATCGGTTGGCCTGCAGGCGATCCCCCTCGATCCGCCCTGCCACGTTCGTCTCGGCCGACACCTTCTTGATCACGTTGACGATGCCGCCTGACTTGAAGATGCCGTTGATCTTGTAGCCGTTACCGTCGAATTCGCTCGAAAAGCTCGCCGTACCGATCGGCAGGATACCAAGAGTGATATCGTAATCGGTGACATGTTTATCGGCAGACCATGCCGATGAGGTGCCTGTAACAAAGAGGAAGACAGCTCCCGCAAGCGGGCGGATGAATGAGAACATGGTTTGCCTGCGACCGGTTTGAGAATTCCAGGAATCCGATATAAGAGGCGCATCATGGCAAGAAAATAGCCATGGCTGCAGTTAGTCGCGGTGCAAAGACGTACGAAAGCCGAGGTTTTGGCTTGACGCGCGAAGCCTCACTGACTATAGAACCGCAACTTTCCAATCAGGACCAGTTGGATCGGCGTGCCGGACATTGTCCGGATGAGCCTCCGATTGCAGAAGAAAACAAAGGTGAATGCCATGTCTCGTGTATGCGAACTGACCGGCAAGGGCGTAATGACCGGCAACAACGTCAGCCATGCCAACAACAAGACCCGTCGTCGGTTCCTCCCGAACCTGTGCCAGGTCACTCTGATCTCCGACGCTCTCGGCCAGCGCTTCCGCCTGCGCGTTTCCGCGCATGCTCTGCGTTCGGTTGAACACCGCGGCGGCCTCGATGCCTTCCTCCTGAAGTCAGACGAAACCGAACTGTCGATGCGCGCTCGTCTGCTGCGTCGCCAGATCGCCAAGAAGACTGCAGAAGCCGCTTAATAGCGACTTCAACACTTCACCGGCTTTGGAGAAGGCTTGACCGGATAATACCGGGCAAGCCTTTTCTCTTGGCCTATCCGCAACTGGTGGCATACCCCAGGATAAAAAAATGCAAGTAGCACGCCATACCCTTATCTATTCGCTCGCGATGGCAGCCATCGTGGTCGCCTCCAATATCCTCGTCCAGTTTCACCTGACCGGAACTCTGTGGGGCATCGCTCTCGGCGATATCCTCACCTGGGGCGCATTCACCTATCCCGTCGCTTTCCTCGTGACCGACCTTGCCAACCGCCAGTTCGGTCCGGCGATTGCCCGTCGCATCGTGTTCGTCGGCTTTGTCGTCGGCGTCGCCCTGTCCTTCTGGCTCTCGGAACCGCGCATTGCGATCGCCTCCGGCACAGCCTTCCTGATCGGCCAGCTTCTCGATATCTCGGTCTTCAACGAACTCCGCCGCCAGACCTGGTGGAAGGCACCGCTTGCCGCATCGATGATCGGCACGGTGATCGACACTGTTCTGTTCTTCTCGATCGCCTTTGCCCCGGCCTTCGCTTTTATCGGCCCGAACTTCGATTTCGCCGCGGCATCCGCCCCGATCCTCGGTGTCATGTCCACGGAAGCGCCGCGCTGGATCTCCTGGGCACTTGGCGACCTCGTGGTCAAGGTCGTCGTCGGTGTCGTCCTACTCCTGCCCTATGGCGCGCTGATGAACGTGCTGAAGCCGATGCCGCCAGCGGCGGCAAAGACGGCCTGAAACATCAAAGGGAGCCTCGGCTCCCTTTCTTTTATTGATTGAGCTTGAATTCCAGCATCAGGTTGCGCTGGAGAAATAGGCCGTTGTCATCCGAGATGACAATGACATGTGGGCTGCCATCCGGCCCTGCCACCACGTCGATGCCTTCCATGTTGTCGATCGAATGATCTGCCCCGACATCGATCAACACCTCGCCATCGACCACGGCGCCCAGACGGATATCCGCGCCTTTGATCCGCCTGATTTTCATTCCCATCCCGCCAATGAAGCTGAAGCGGCGCTCCAGCAGCAGAAGATCGCCGTCCGGCAGGAAGGCACCGTCCGTCGCATCATAGGGGTCGTGGCGCACGACGGTGAATTGCCCCTTCAGCGGCCCGTCTACGATCGCCGCAAGCAGATTGCCCGCCGCATCCCGGCTGCTCTCCGCAATCGCCACAAGCCCGCCGGCAAGCGGACTGGAAGCCGGAGACGCAACCAGTGTTTCGATCCCGGCATTGCGCCGAAGCTCCTGCCGCGGAATGAGGAAATTGACGTTGCGCGAGGGCTTCGAGGTCTCGAAACCGGGATCCGGATAGGCATCGACCCGATGCTGCTGTTCGAAGCTGACAAATGCCTCGCCATCCCGCAGCGCCAGCCCTTCGGCATCCGAGGCGGATTTGGACCCCGCCTGCCCGTTGCGCATCAGGATAGGGCTAACAGCGACTTCGGAAAGCCCGGAGAGCCTCCCCGACGCGTCCCGCATTATCTGCCCGGTCAGCCATTCGCCCGTATCGAGAACGGAAATGAAATGCGTGCCATCCGGCCGAAAACGAATACTGGAAAGCGACTGGACGCGGCCATCATCAGAGCTGAACTCGATACCGCCAAGAAACTCCAGCGGCCCGAACTTCGTCTGATTGGAGTTCGGCTTGAATTGCAAGATCGGCTTTGCCGTCACCCGCGCAGCATCCTGCGCAAATGACATGGCCGGCATCATCGCAAGGACGACACCGGCCAGAAGAGCGTGCGACAGTTTTGACAATGGGTCAGCCAGCCCAGCGCATACGGCCGCCACGAGCCGGGCGGCCACCCGCCGACTTGTCGGCAAACAGTTCCGCCAGCTGCTCGGTCATCGCACCGGCAAGCTCGTCGGCATCGACGATCGTCACGGCGTTGCGATAATAGCGCGTCACATCATGGCCGATACCGATCGCCAGCAGCTCCACCGGAGACTTGGTTTCGACCTGTTCGATGACGGCGCGTAAGTGCCGCTCCAGATAATTGCCCGGATTGACGGACAGGGTCGAATCGTCGACCGGCGCACCATCCGAGATCATCATCAGGATCTTGCGCTGTTCCGGCCGGTTGATCAGCCGGTTATGCGCCCACATCAGCGCTTCGCCGTCGATGTTTTCCTTGAGCAGGCCCTCGCGCATCATCAGGCCGAGATTGCGGCGCGAACGGCGCCACGGAGCATCCGCCGACTTGTAGATGATATGGCGCAGGTCGTTGAGGCGGCCGGGCGAAGCCGGCTTGCCGCTGGCAAGCCAGTTCTCGCGGCTCTGACCACCCTTCCACGCCTTCGTCGTGAAGCCGAGGATCTCGACCTTGACGCCGCAGCGCTCCAGCGTACGCGCCAGAATATCGGCGCAGGACGCCGCCACTGTGATCGGCCGCCCACGCATCGAGCCGGAATTGTCGATCACCAGAGTGACAACAGTATCGCGGAACTGCGTGTCGCGCTCCTTCTTGAAGGAAAGCGGCTGCATCGGGTCGATGATCAGGCGCACAAGACGGGCCGGATCGAGATAGCCCTCTTCCAGATCGAAATCCCAAGAGCGGTTCTGCTGCGCCATCAGGCGGCGCTGCAGTCGGTTTGCCAGGCGACCGACCGCACCTTGAAGATGCGCTAGCTGCTTGTCGAGGAAAGCGCGCAAACGATCGAGTTCCGCCTCGTCGCAAAGCTCTTCGGCCGTGATCTCCTCGTCGAATTCCTGCGTGAAGATGTGATAATCCACCTTCTCGTTGAAATCGTCGAACGGGCTGTTCGGCCGGCGGGTTTCGCCGGGCGTTTCGGAATGGTCGTCGGCTTCGTCGGACATTTCGTCGTCCGACATCTCCGCGCCGTCCATCTCGCCTTCGTCCATCTCCTCGTCAGCCGCTTCGCTCTGCTCGGCAGGGGCGGCATCGGATCCGGCTTCTTCTTCAACCTCTTCGTTTTCGGTCTCGCCGCTGCTCGGCTGATCCTCTTCCGACTGGTTCTCGATCTCTTCCGGCTCCTGCTCGTCGCCGTCGAGATCCTCGGCCATCTGCATGGAGGAAAGCATGTGGCGAACAACCTTGGCGAAAGCCTGCTGGTCCTCGATCACATTCTTCAGATTATCGAGATCGGCAGACGTGTTCTGCTCGATGAATGGGCGCCAGAGGTCCAGCACCTTGCCGGCGCTTTCCGGTGGCTTCTGGCCAGTCAGCTTTTCGCGCACCAGCATGGCGACCGCCTCGCCGATCGGCGCCTCTTCCTGCCGCTCGATGCCGGAAAAATTCGCCTTGGCGTATTTCTCTTCCTGCATCGAATTGAGGTTGGCGGCGACACCGGCCATGCGCAGCGCACCGATCGATTCGACGCGCGCCTGCTCGACGGCATCGAAAATCGCACGGGCATCCGACCCTTGCGGCGAAAGCGTCGCGTGGACATTGCTATCATGGCAGGCGATGCGCAAGGCCATGGAATCGCCAAGGCCACGCGTCACCGCAAGTTCATGCGCCGTCGGTCGCTTGGAAATTTCCGGCAAGCGAATGCGCTCGCCGGCCAGCCCCGGACGCTCATTGGCGAAGGAAACCTCCACCTCCTGGCTACCGGCAATCGACCGCACGCAGCCGGTTATCGCCCGCCGCATCGGTTCGGTATCGACCGGACCGGCGGGCTTGCCTTTGGAATTGTCTCCGCGACCTGCCATAGGCTTCGCTTCCTCTGCGTTATGCTCCCAGAACGATGTTGGCGGCGCTTTCCTTCAGCTCGACGCCGAAGGCGCGCTGGTACTGTTCGGCCACCAGGGTCCGCTCCAGTTCATCGCACTTGTTGAGGAAGGTAATGCGGAAGGCGAATGCCACGTCACCGAAGATCTCGGCATTTTCAGCCCAGGTGATGACGGTACGCGGGCTCATCACGGTCGACAGGTCGCCGTTGATGAAGGCCGAACGGGTGAGATCGGCAACGCGAACCATCTTGGAAACCGTCTCGCGGCCTTCCTTGGTGGCGCCGAAAGACTTCACCTTGGCGGCGACGATATCGACTTCCTTCTCATGCGGCAGGTAGTTCAACGTCGTGACGATAGACCAGCGGTCCATCTGCGCCTGGTTGATCTGCTGCGTGCCATGATAGAGGCCGGTCGTATCACCGAGGCCAACGGTGTTGGCAGTCGCAAAAATGCGGAAGGCGGGGTGAGGACGGATGACGCGGCTCTGGTCGAGCAGCGTCAGGCGGCCGGAGCTTTCCAGAACGCGCTGGATGACGAACATCACGTCCGGGCGACCGGCATCGTATTCGTCGAACACGAGCGCGACATTGTGCTGGTAGGCCCAGGGCAGGATGCCGTCCTTGAATTCGGTGATCTGCTTGCCGTCCTTCAGAACGATCGCGTCCTTGCCGACGAGATCGATACGGCTGACATGGCTGTCGAGATTGATACGCACGCACGGCCAGTTGAGGCGGGCCGCAACCTGCTCGATATGGGTCGATTTACCCGTACCGTGGAAGCCGGAGACCATCACGCGTCGGTTATGGGCAAAACCTGCAAGAATGGCGAGCGTCGTGTCGCGATCGAAGAGGTAGTCCGGGTCGAGGTCCGGAACATAGGGGTCGCCGCTGCTGTAGGCCGGAACCCTCAGATCCGTGTCGATGCCGAATACTTCCCGAACGGAAACAGTGGTGTCGGGGAGGTTTGTAATATCCAAGTCAATCTTGCTCATCATAACTCCAGGGCACGGGCAACCGCCCGGCCGTCATCCTCGCTGCCTTGATTTTTGAGGCTTAGCAGAAACCCGCCTGCTTCAACAACTGATATGCTTGCACCACAGCACGAAAACGTTCCTCCGACCCGCGGTCGCCACCATTGGCATCCGGATGGTGCTTTTTCACCAGCTCCTTGTAGCGGGTCTTGATCTCGCTCGACGTGGCGTTGGCGCCAAGCTCCATTGTATTGAAGGCCTTGGCCTCCAGCGTCTTCAGCTTTCGCCCCTGCGTTTCATATCGCCCGCCGCCGCCAGCGCGCGCCTGCGCGACGAAGCCGAACGGATCCTTGAAACGCTGCTGCGTATAGGCGGAACCCGATCGTGCAGACGAATGGATGGGTGTGTCCTTGGCGTCCTTGTTGACGCCGACCTTCCATGTCGGGCGGTGGCCGGTAATCGCTTCCTTCTGGTAACGCGCGATCTCGCCATCCGACAGGCCGGAAAAATAATTGTAGCCCTTGTTGTATTCCTTCACATGCTCGAAGCAGAAGATGAAGAACTGGCCTTCGGCATTGCGCCCGACCGGTGCCTTGTGCACACCCGGCCTGTCGCATCCGTCCCATTGGCAGGTCGGCGCTTGCGGCGGGGCATCTTGCTGCCTTTTCCGGCGCGTCCGGATCCGGTCGAAATATTTGGAGTCGAGCTTCATGAGGCACACATTATGGGGCCCAAGATCGGGCCAAACAAGAATTGACAAAGCGGTTTGTTGCTGGTTTCTGGATCACCCTCTTGCGCCGACCACCGGAGCTTAAAAATGTCTGTCAAATCCCGTATCGAAGCCGCGCTTCGCGATAATCTCGCGCCCGAAAGGCTCGACGTGATCAACGAAAGCCATCAGCATGCCGGCCATCAGCCGGGCATGGATGGAGACGGCGAAACACATATGCGTGTGCGTATCGTCGCAGCAGCCTTTACCGGCATGAGCCGGATCGACCGGCACCGGACGGTAAACGCTCTTCTGAAACCTGAACTGGACGCCGGTCTTCACGCGCTGGCGGTGGAGGCCGCAGCACCGGGAGAACCGACACGCTGGTGATGGGGGATAGATAGGGATCGGAAGGCGAAACGCCAAGATACGCTGCATCCCTGTCACAAGTTGCTGCTTAGATCATGGCCAAAGGTACGATCGGCTATGGCTGGGGAGCGGCAGAAATGAGCGCTACATTTTCCGAATTGAGTGAACGCATCGGTCGTGTCGGAGAACTTTACGCACAGGCGCGCAACATTCCACGCGATCCCGATTGGTATCTGCTCAAGCTGACGGAGGAACTCGGCGAACTGACCGCCGAGCATCTCCTGCTGAACGGCCGATCCAAACCGAATGCCGATGGATCAGGCGGAACCCGCGAGGCACTGGAAAACGAAGCGGCAGACCTCTTCGGCCAGTTCGTCCTCTATCTGCGCGCCAACGATATAGATATCGAAGCCGCCATCGAACGAAAATGGCTGCGGCACCTCGATCGCCATGAAGAGTTGCTCATAGATCGCACCGTATCTGACTAAGCCGCGACCTGCGGCTCTTCCGAGATAACGACCATGTTGCGCCCACGGTGCTTGGCCTCGTAAAGCGCTTCGTCAGCCCTCTGGAGAAGCTTTTCGATCGCTGTCTGCACGGGCACGGCGGAAGCGACACCGAGGCTTGCAGTCACAACACCATGATCCGACGTGCCATGTGGAATGGCTAATTCTTCTATCGCCCTGCGGATTTTTTCAGCCATGGCCAAGGCCTGCAGGGCCCCCTGCCCCGGCAACAAAACCCGCATCTCTTCTCCACCAAAGCGGAAGACGGAGTTCACCCTGCCCACGGTTGCACAGATATGCTGCGAAACAGTTCGGATGCAGGCATCTCCGTCCATGTGGCCGTAGAGATCGTTGAACCGCTTGAAATGATCGATGTCGAGCAGGATGGCGGAAACAACCGTCGGCTCCAGCTGCCGACCCGTATTCCAGATTTCGCGCCCTATACGCGCCAGCGACCGACGGTTCAGAAGCCCGGTTAGCTCATCCCGCTCGGCATTGACCTCCAGCCGCCGATAAAGCAGGCCGGCACGTAGCTGATTGAGGAAATTCCGCCGGTCGGTGCGCTCCAGGAAATAGGCGGCGGCAGCAAGGAATATCGACAGCATCATGTAAAACGTCACGATGCCGCCAAAGGTGACGGCGTCGAACGCGCCCGTCAGATAGGCCGCGGAAAGATGCGAGACACACATCAGCACAAGCCCTGCCAACATGGCGGGAAACAGGGGCCGCAGGGCGATAACGAAAAACAGGAACGCCGCGGCATTGTAGTTCTGATAGATCAGAAGATAGGAACTCTGGCTACCGACAGCGGCCGCCATCGGCAGGCTGACGCCGAGCACGGCAACAAGCACGCTCAAGGCATCATAAAGACGTGAACTCGGCCAACGGCGCACCACGAGAGCACATGCGATGACGGCGGGCGTGAACACGAGAAGTCTGAGCGCCGTCACTTCGGTCAATACGTCGGGGATCATGGCCCGATCGCCGAAATAGACCAGATCATAGATAAAAAGACCGATCACGGCCCAGATGCCGATGACGCGATTGCGCTCCGCGACATAATCCTGCCTGAACAGCAATTCGATTTCCGGCTTGAAACGCAGAAGCGCGAAACGATGCGCGATCTGGGCCTCTACCTGCTCCAATGTCACGATACTCATGGCAATACCTTAAACATACGGTAGTGCCGGCGTTAGGTTACAAAACTAAAGATTGAGCTAAACTTTTGTGATCATTTGTCGGCATTGCACACGCCGCCCGAGCCGGACTACTCCGCAGCCGGTACCGCATCATCCGCCGGCCTGATCCTCAGCCGGGTGATCCGGTTCTTCTCCCGCTTCATCACGATGAAGCGCTTGCCGTAGAAGGTAAACGCCTGCCGTTCCTCGGGAATAAGCATGGATGAGTTGATGACGAGGCCCGCGATCGTCGTCGCATCGCCATCAGGCAAATCCCAGCCGAGCGCGCGGTTGAGGTCGCGGATCGGCACTGAGCCTTCGACCACGATCGAACCGTTGGCTTCCTTGCGCACGCCCTGGAGTTCGACATCGTGTTCATCGGCAATGTCGCCGACGATCTCTTCCATGATGTCTTCCAGCGTGACTACGCCCTGCACCTCGCCATATTCATCGACGACGACGGCGAAATGCACCTTGCGTTTCAGGAAGGCTGCAAGCTGGTCCTTGAGGCTGGTGCTGTCCGGCACGAACCACGGTTTTTGCATGACCTTCAGGATATCGACATCGGCAGGCGTCGTATCGGGATCGAGAAGAGCGCGCAGCAAATCCTTGGCATGCACCACGCCGATGATGTTTTCCGTCGAATTTCGCCAGACGGGCATGCGCGTATAGGGGCTTTCGAGCACCGTGCGCACGATCACATCCGCCGGATCGTCCGCATTGACCGCCACCATCGCCATCCGGTGGCGCATCACGTCCGAAACTTCGAGTTCGGTGAGATCGAACAGCTCGCTCAGCCGGTCGCGATCCTCGGCGCCGAAATTGCCCTCCCGATGCATGGCATCGAGCGCGGCATGCAATTCGTCATGGCCGCAAAGCGTCAGCGTCCTGCCGTTCAGCGAAGTCCCGGTCGCACGCATCAGGCCGCGGATGACGGCGTTGACGCTGCGCGAAAGGAGGCCGCCTGCAGGTGTCATTTCGAAAGCTTGTCTTTCAGGAAGCTCAACACTTCCGAAGAGGGAACATCGTCGGCGACGAAGGACTGGCCGATGCCGCGGGTGAGGATGAAGGTCAGCTTGCCGCCCTTCACCTTCTTGTCCTGCATGATCGCATCGAGAAGCACGTCCGCGCTCGGCAGATCGCCCGGAATATCGCTCGTCCTGGTCGGCAGGCCGACGGTTTTCAGATGGCCTTCGACGCGCTTGGCATCGTCCGGGCTGGCAAGGTTGAGGCGGGCGGAAAACTCGTGCGCCAGAACCATGCCGATCGCCACACCTTCTCCATGAACGAGCCGCTTGCTGTCATATTGAGTGGCCGCTTCCAGCGCATGCCCGAATGTATGGCCGAGATTGAGCAGCGCCCGACGTCCCATTTCTCGCTCGTCCTCGACGACGACATCGGCCTTGGACTGGCAGCTGACGGCGATCGCCTCGATCCGCTCCGGGCCACCCTCGAAAACTTGTCTCCAGTTCTTCTCCAGCCATTCGAAAAATGCCGGGTTGTCGATCAGCCCGTATTTCGCAACTTCCGCATAACCGGCGCGGAATTCGCGCGGCGACAGCGTATCGAGAATGGATGTATCGGCCAGAACCAGATCCGGCTGGTGGAATACACCGAGCAGGTTCTTGCCATGGCGCGAGTTGACGCCGGTCTTGCCGCCAACGGAACTGTCGACCTGCGACAGAAGCGAGGTCGGGATCTGCACAAAGCGCACGCCGCGGCGCACGATACCGGCTGCAAAACCGGCAAGGTCGCCGATCACGCCGCCGCCGAGCGCGATCACCGCGTCATTGCGCTCGATACGGGCCGCCAACACCATGTCGCAGACGGTTGCCAGATGATCGAAGCTTTTGGTCTTCTCACCGGCAGGCAGCGTCAGCGAGACAGCTTCGATACCGTCGGTCTGCAGCGCATCCATCAGGGCTTCGAGATAAAGCGGGGCGACATGTTCGTCGGTGATGATCGCAGCCTTGCGTCCCTTGAGCCGCGAGGTGATCTCGCCGCCGGCACGGGCCAGCAATCCCGGACCGATCAGGATATCGTAGGCCCGGTCTCCGAGCGGCACATGCACAAGGCGTTCGGGGGATCGGGACTGCACTGTCATTCTGTATCACCTTGTTGGGCCGGATCGGACTGGACCACACCGGATTGAGCCAAACCGGTAATTGCCTCCAGAACCGCGTTGGCCATCAATTCCTTGCGAATATTCACCGACATCACCGTCAGATCGGCCTCGGCATAAATCGGGTAACGCTGGATCATCAGGTTCTCCAGCGTCTGTCTTGGATTTTCGGTTTTAAGCAGCGGACGGTGGTCTCGCCGGCTGACCCGGTCCCACAATGTATCGAGATCGGCATTCAGCCAGATCGACAGGCCGCCCTGTTTGATCTGGGCGCGGGTCGCTTCATTGATGAAGGCGCCACCGCCTGTGGATACGACCCGCGGCCCCTGTTTCAGCAGCCGTTCAACCACCCGCGTTTCCAGCGCCCGGAACTCCGTCTCACCATATTGTGAAAACAGTTCCGCGATCGTCATCCTGGAAACGGACTCGATTTCCGCGTCGGTATCGACAAACGGAATTCCGAGCGTCTGGGCGACCAGCCGGCCGATAACCGACTTGCCCGCACCCATCAGGCCGACAAAAATCAGGTTGCGGTCGCCGAGCGCTTCGCGAGCCTGGTCCCGTAATGTCTGTCGCTCGACTGTTAGTTCTTCACTCATGATGCCGTCCGTTCGCAAAAACGGTATCAACAAATGTTCATTCAGCGTCAAGCCACGCACGCGACCAGATCCCCCAAGATCACGCCGCAGATGCAGTTCTTGTCGATCTGTAAACCATTCGGGCTATAGTGCGCCGTAACGATACGGAGCCTATTCATGCCCACTCTCTTCCGCTTCCTGTTCATCCTGGCTGCCATTGCCGGCGTGATCTATGGCAGCATGGTCGCGCTCGTGGTGCTGGTCGAGCCGAAAGACCGAGAAATCACCATCAGGGTCCCCTCCGAACGGCTCAACCCGCCCGCGCAGCAATAGACGAGGCCATTCTCATGCGAGATCTGTCCGCTGCCCATATAGAAGCTTTTCTGGAAATGCTGAGCGCAGAACGGGGCGCTGCCGAAAACACGCTTCAAAGCTACCGACGGGATCTGGACGACCTCTACGATTTCCTGATTTCCCACAAGACCACGCCGCTTCTGGCCGAAAGCAAAAACCTGTCAGCCTATCTTGCCAATCTGGGAAAACGCGCCTTTGCGCCCTCCTCCCAGGCGCGCAGGCTTTCTGCCATGCGCCAGTTCTATAAGTTTCTGTACGCCGAAGGCCTGCGCGGCGATGATCCGACCGCAGTGCTCGATGCACCGAAGAAACAGCGCGCCCTGCCAAAAAACCTGAGCGAGGCGGATGTCACCCGGCTTCTGGAACGCGCAGCACAGGAAGCGGCCGAACCCGCAAAGGATCGCCTCAACCGCCTGCGCATGCTGGCGCTGCTGGAACTGCTCTACGCAACCGGCATGCGCGTCAGCGAACTCGTCTCCCTGCCGCTGAAAGTGCTCGAACAGGACGGGCGTTTTCTGATGATCCGCGGAAAAGGCAACAAAGAACGGCTCGTTCCGCTGTCGCGATCTTCGATCGCAGCATTGAAGGCCTATGGCGAGGCGAAGAAGGCGGCGGAAACCGATGGCGAGCCCAGCCCGTGGCTGTTCCCCTCGCATGGCAGCGCGGGTTACTTACCACGCCAGGTCTTTGCCCGCGACCTAAAGGGATTGGCGGCAAGGGCCGGCATAAAGGCCGCGTCCATATCGCCGCATGTCATGCGCCACGCCTTTGCCAGCCATCTTTTGGCGCATGGCGCAGACCTGCGCGTGGTACAGGAACTGCTTGGACATTCAGACATTTCGACCACTCAGATATATACGCATGTGCTGGAAGAAAGGCTTCGTCAACTGGTGGAAACACATCACCCCCTTGCAAAAGAAGCCAAAAACCGGGATTAGAAGCCCCAAATGAAAAATGGGAGCTCTACGTTCCCATGGGAAAACAACGGGAAACCGGATCTGATGCAGACTTATCTCGATTTCGAAAAGCCCATCTCGGACCTCGAGGGCAAGATTCACGAGCTGAAGAAGCTCGCGACCGAAGACGAGAGCATCGACACGTCGGACGAAATCACCAGGCTCGAGGCGCGCGTCAAGGAAGCCACCCGCGAGATCTATTCCAAGCTTGGAGCCTGGGAAAAGACTCAAGTTGCACGTCATCCGCAGCGCCCGCATTTCGTCGATTACGCGGCGCATCTGTTCACCGAGTTCACGCCGCTCGCCGGTGACCGCAATTTCGGCGAGGACGCCGCCATCCAAGCAGGCCTTGCTCGCTTCAACGGCATTCCGGTCGCCCTGATCGGCCAGGAAAAGGGCAGCGATACCAAGACCCGCCTGAAGCACAATTTCGGCAGCCCGCGTCCTGAAGGATACCGCAAGGCGATCCGTATCATGGAAATGGCCGACCGTTTCGGCCTTCCCGTTATCAGCCTTGTCGACACGGCCGGTGCCTATCCGGGCGTTGGCGCGGAAGAGCGCGGCCAGGCGGAAGCTATCGCCCGTTCGACGGAAATGTGCCTTGGCCTGAAAGTTCCGATGATCTCGATCGTCATCGGCGAAGGCGGCTCGGGCGGCGCAATCGCGATCGCTACCGGCAACCGCGTCTACATGCTCGAACATTCGATCTATTCGGTCATTTCGCCAGAAGGTGCAGCCTCAATTCTCTGGCGCGATTCGACCCGCGCCCGCGAAGCGGCCACCAATATGAAGATCACCGCGCAGGACTTGAAGGGCCTCGGCATCATCGACGAGATCATTCCGGAGCCGAATGGCGGCGCGCATCGCGAGCCGAAGACGGTCATGGATGCAGCCGGCAAGGTCATTTCGTCGGCTCTGACAGACCTTTCGAAGCTCTCGGGCGAAGAAGTACGCAACGCACGCCGCCAGAAATTCCTGGAAATCGGCCGGAACCTCTGATTGCCGCCTTCTTTATCGAAGGTTGCCAATTTCGGCCACATTGATCATAACAGTGGTGCGCTGAGGGTTTTGCTGGACAGGCGATTTTGAGCGGTTAAGAAAATGTAAAGCTTACCGTATTATTATCGCACGCCTCTGCCCCCGGTTTGATGCCGAACTAGATATGTGGTCCGTTCCGATGCGTTTGAAGCACATCGCCCTCGCTCTTCTGGTTGCAACAGCTCTCACAGGCTGCAACGACACCCTTGATTCCGCGACCAGCGTCGATATTTCCAAGGTCAAGAATAAGGTCGAGCAGCCCTTGCCGGCAAAGATCGTCGCCGACATGCAGGCGAAGAACATGCCGCGCAATTCGCCGATCATGATCCGCATCCTCAAGGAAGAGGGTAAGCTGGAGATCTGGAAGGCGAAGGCGGACAACCGCTTCGACATCATCAAGAGCTACGACATCTGCGCGTGGTCGGGAAAGCTCGGCCCGAAGATCAAGGAAGGCGACCGGCAGGCGCCCGAAGGCTTCTACAGCCTGACGCCGGCGCACCTGAACCCGAATTCGCAATATTATCTCGCGATCAACACCGGCTTCCCGAACCGCTATGACGCAGCCAACGGACGCAACGGTACGAACCTGATGATCCACGGCGCCTGTTCGTCGTCGGGTTGTTATTCGATGACCGACGAGCAGATCCTCGAAATCTACGCCTTTGCCCGCGACGCCTTCAAGGGCGGCCAGACCTCCGTGCAGCTGCAGGCCCTCCCCTTCCGCATGACGGCGGAAAACATGGCGCGCCATCGCGATAGCGAGCACAGCGACTTCTGGAAGATGGTCAAGGTCGGCTACGACAATTTCGAAGTCACCAAGCGCCCGCCGGAAGTGGCGGTCTGCGGCAAGAAATACGTCTTCAACCAGGAGGCCAAGGGGCCGCTCAGCGCAGCCGCTGCCTGCCCGGACATGTCGACGCCGCCAGCACTGGTTTCAGCTCTTTCCTCCTACAACAAGACCTACGATCTTGCCTTCGAAAAGGCCGTCGACAAGCTTGGAAAGAAGGTCTGGTACGAACCGAGCGAAGCCGAACGCAAGGCAGTGGTTGCTGAAAAGCGCAAGGGCCGCGAACTTGCCTACGCGCCGACCGGAACCTCGCTCGAAGCCGGCAAGCTGATGAGCCAGTCTGAATTCCAGGAAATGATGCAGAAGCGCATGGCTGCCGGCCAGCCGAAGCCTGCATCGACGCAGCTTGCTTCGCTTTCTGCCGCTCCGCAGACGGCAACCGTCGCCGAACGAATGAAACAGGGCCGCCTGCCGGCATCGACCGGTGCAATTCCGTCTGCGACAGGAGCAACCGTCGCCAGCACGACAGTGCCGACGATCCAGACAGCCGAAGGCAAGACGACCGCCGTGCCTGTTCCCGAACAAAACCCGCTCGCCTATGCAGCGCCCGCGGCACCGGTCAGCGAAGCCAAGAAGCCTTTCTGGAAGTTCTGGGACAAGCAGTGACCTCGCCGATAGACGTGATCTATGACCTCAGGGGGCTGAAATGCCCTCTGCCGGTGCTGAAGACCCGTCGCCGGCTGAAAGCACTTCATGACGGCGACCGCCTAGTCGTGGAGACCACCGATCCGCTCGCCGGCATCGATATCCCGCATTTCTGCAGCCAGGAAGGTCACGAACTCGTGGACAGCGAGAAGACGGCGGAAGGCCACCGCTTCATCATTCGCAAGGGTATCTCTGTTATCGGCTGAAGCCGGGCACGGCCAGCGGATTGTCTTCCAGCGCCGCCCGGTCCGGACGGTCGAGACGCGGTTCGCCGGTAAACGCCGCGAAAAGATCGGCGACGAATTCCTCCGTCAGCCCCTTGGTGATCAACACCATCCGGGTCTTTTGGTCGGAACCCTCCGGCCAGCGCGGCAGACGCTGCGGCGGATGGAAGATCGCCTGCACGCCATGTAGAACCAGCGGCCGCTCGGGATTGTCCGACAGCTTCACCACAGCCTTCATCCGCAAAAGCTTCTCGCCATGCGCCGATCTCAAAAGATCGACGAACATATCGATCGCCATCGGATCGATCGGCCGATCATGCACGATCGAAAATGACCTTATATCGTCGCCATGGCGGTTCACGTCATGATGATGGTGGTGCCCATGATCGTGTGTGTGGTGATGACCGTGATCATGGGCATGTCCGCAATCGCATTCATCGTCATGATCGTGGTGATGATCGGCAGCTATCTCGTCGCGCAACCAGCGATCCACATCGGCAATTTTCGACGATGGATCATAAAGCCCGTTTGCCAGCATCGACAGGCTGCTGACCGAAGCATCGTCACCATCGGACACCGGCGCACGCGGATTGAGCGAGGCAAGCCGAGCACGCAAGGCCGAGAGCTGTCCGGCATCCGCCAGCGTCTGCTTGGAAACGATTAGCCGGTCGGCAACCGCCACCTGCTTCACCGCTTCCGGATGCGCATTAAGCGTCGCAAGCCCATTGACCGCATCAACGACCGTTACCACGCCTTCGAGTTCGAAATTCTGGGCGATCACCGGATTGCCCATTACCGACTGCATCACCGGCGCTGGATCGGCAAGGCCGGTGGTTTCAATAACGACCCGCGTGATCGGCTTGGTGCGGCCGGTCTGTATCGCATCCATCATCGAAGCCAGCGTATCGACCAGCTCGCCGCGCACCGTGCAGCACAGGCAGCCGTTCGACAGTTCGATCATCGAATCGCCGGAGGCTTCGACGAGCAGGTTGTCGATCCCGACCTCGCCGAACTCATTGATGATGACGGCGATATCCTTGGCTGCAGGATTGCGAAGCATCCTGTTGAGCAAGGTCGATTTTCCGGCACCGAGAAAACCGGTGATGATGGAGACCGGGATGCGGTCCTGACCGAGGGCCATATGCTGCTCCAATCAGAATGTCGGACGCGGTACCGGGATCGGGATATTGGCGTAGGTTTTTTCGCCGATCTTCGTTTCGACCGGTTCTGTTCCCGGGATCAGGCCGGCAAACACATAGGCCGGCGGATGCGTCATTTCGTGAAGATAGGGCGAGTGCATGATCGTCCGGCCTGCATCGTCGCGCGTTTCGCTGCGAACTTTTGCTGCTTTCGGATTGCAGATGTCCTGGGTGAGGTCGTTGACCACGGCCGTATCGCCGTAAGGCGCGAGCGACGCCAGCGGTGTGCCCTGGCTGCCCGTCGTGGTCAGGCCCTGCTGCAGCAGATTGGCGGAATCGTCTGCACGGCCCGCAAGGCTGTCCGCCCCGAGCACGACCGAGATCACCGTGCGCCCGTTGCGGGTGGCCGAAGACACCTGGTTGAAACCGGCCGCACAGATGAAACCGGTCTTCATCCCGTCGGCACCGTCGAAACGGCCGATCAGCGTGTTGAAGTTCGGATACTGCTTCTTGCCGGTATCGATGCCTTCGATGGTGAAATAGGTCGAATATTGCGGGAATTCCCGCTTGATCTGCATCGCAAGGATGCCGAGGTCACGGGCCGTCGTATATTGTCCCTTGCCCGGCAATCCGTGCGGATTGATGAAATGCGACGAGGACATGCCGAGCCGCTGCGCCTCGGCATTCATCATCGCCACGAACTGGTCGGTAGAGCCACCGACGGTCTCCGCAACGGCAACAGCCATATCATTGGCGGACTTCACCAGCATGATCTTCAGCGCATTGTCCATGGTCAGCTGCGAGCCGGGCCGGAAATACATCTTGCTGGCCGGCTGGTCTGTGGCGAATTTGCTCATCGTCACCGTGCTGTCCAGCGACAGGCGACCGCTCTTCAGCGCCCGGAACGTGACATAGGCCGTCATCAGCTTTGTCAGCGAAGCCGGGTACCATTTCCGGAAAGCATCCTGATGCGCGATCACGCGGCCCGTATTGGCATCGATGATCATACGCGGGTTGGCGAGCGCAGCATTGGCGGAGGCGAAAACTCCGAATGCCGTCACGAGGCAGGCAAGCCGTCTGGCGGTGCGGTGGCGAATATTTAGGTGCGGCAAGATCGTCCTCGTCCGAATGTTAACGAGTGGGGCCATTAGATGGCCTATATGTCGAAGCAATGGCAAAGAAGATTGATTACGTCAATCACCCGGCGCACTATGCAAGACGGAGGGTGAACATAACCACGTGAAGCCGGATCGCATCGGGCAGGAATGCGAGTGGGCTTTGCGGCCGCGACTTGCGGAAAACGAAAGGAGGAGCATTGACGGCACCAGCATCTTCGCCGGAAATGCTCTGGACGTTCAGGAAAGAGATACTATGCCCATATTGAACCGCGCAGCCGAGCTTCAGGGCGAAGTGACCGGCTGGCGACGATTTCTTCATCAGCATCCCGAAATTCTCTATGATGTTCACAATACAGCAGCCTTCGTGGCGGAAAAGCTGCGCGAGTTCGGCGTCGATGAAGTCGTCACCGGCATCGGCCGCACCGGCGTTGTCGGCGTTATTCGCGGCAAGGGAGAGGGTAGCCGCACGATCGGCATGCGCGCCGACATGGATGCTCTTCCGCTGACGGAAATGACGGCCAAGGACTACGCCTCGACAACCCCTGGCAAGATGCATGCCTGCGGCCATGACGGCCACACGTCGATGCTTCTGGGTGCCGCAAAATATCTCTCCGAGACCCGTAATTTCAACGGCAGCGTTGCCGTGATCTTCCAGCCGGCCGAAGAGGGCGGCGCCGGTGCGTTGGCGATGGTCGAAGACGGCCTCATGGACCGTTTCGGCATCGAGGAAGTCTATGGCATGCACAACATGCCGGGAATTCCCGTCGGCCAGTTCGCCATCCGCAAGGGCGGCATCATGGCAGCCCCCGACCGCTTCACCATCACCATTACCGGACGCGGCGGCCACGCCGCCCAACCGCACAAGACGATCGACCCGATCTTCATCGGCTCCCAGCTTGTCGGCAGCCTGCAGGCAATTGCCGCCCGCAATGCCGACCCGGTCCAGTCGGTGGTGATTTCGGTGACGCGTTTCGACGCCGGAACCTCCCATAACATCATCCCCGACACGGCAACGATCATGGGCACGGTCCGCACCCTGAGCGAGGATACCCGCGATCTGGCGCAGAACCGGATAAAGCAGATCGTCGACGGACTGGTAAGCGCCCATGGCGCAACGGCGGATATCGAATATTACCGGCAGTGCCCGGTCACCTTCAATCACGACCTGGAAACCGACCACGCGATCGAGGTGGCGACCGGCGTGGTGGGTTCAGCCAATGTCGATGCCAACGTCGATCCCACCATGGCCGGCGAGGATTTCGCCTTCATGCTGAAACAGCGCCCCGGCGCCTTCATCTTCATCGGCAACGGCGACACTGCCCCGCTCCACAACCCGAAATACGATTTCGACGACGAATCGATCGCCTACGGCATTTCCTATTGGGTAAAACTTGCGGAGAAGCGGCTATCAGAATGATCGCCGGAAAAAGGCTTGGCTAATCCAGACGGCTTTTGTATGGATGAGCGCAAGTGGTCCCATAGCTCAGTAGGATAGAGCGCAGGATTCCTAATCCTGAGGCCGATGGTTCGAATCCATCTGGGATCACCACTTCCCCACAAAATCTTATCGACAACGCCGCCCTCAAGGCCGCGCCGGCTGCGGCATGTCGCTTTGCGGACCGATCGAACTTGTAAAGGTCCGGTCGACCGATTGAAGACGCGTCCAGGAGACGGATACGCCGAAAAGCAGGATCGCGATGATCGGGATAACAAGAAGCACAACGCCGCCACTGATGCGCATGACCAACTCCAAAACTACATAGTCATGGGTGGGACCTTGTGCGCAGCAGCTTAACGGTTCGTTAATTTGCGCCGGTTTTACACAAGAGCAAGGCTTGTTCCTGCCTCCTTTTGAAACAAAGGCGGCCAGGCACAAAATGGCCGAAAAATGGCCTCAATCGCCACCGCGGACGCAGCTAAACCGGATCAATTGGACTCGAGCCTGCAAACTTACGATCAGCTGATCATCAGTCCAGTAGCTCGCGAATCCGAACGGCAAGCTCTCGCGCGGTATAGGGCTTCTTCAGCCAGCTTCCCGACAGGGCAAGTTCCCGGCCCGCAATCGCCGGCTCTGCGTAACCCGAGGTGAACAAAACCGGGATATGCGGCTTTTCCGAGCGGACGCGATTGGCCAGTTCATCACCCGTCATACCACCCGGCATCACCACGTCGGTAAACAGAAGCGCGATATCCTGATGGCGATCAAGCTGGGAAAGCGCCTGACTGCCGTTCTCTGCCTCGATGACCTCGTAGCCAAAGCTCGTCAGACGTGAGACCGTGACACGGCGCACTCGCGGATCATCCTCGACAACCAGAATTTTCTCCGGTCCACCGGGAAGCGGGCTTTGCGCCTGATTCACCACGGCATGAAGATTTTCACGATCGACTTTCTTCTTTGCGGCGGGCAGGAACATCCTCACCGACGTCCCCTGCCCCGGCTCGCTGTAGAGCTGGATATTGCCGCCCGACTGCTTGACGAAGCCATAGACCATGCTGAGGCCAAGCCCCGTGCCGGCGCTCACACCCTTTGTGGTGAAGAACGGCTCGAAGGCTTTTTCCTTCACCTCCGGCGTCATGCCCGTTCCGGTATCGGTAACGGCAACCAGAATGAACTCGCCTGTCCGCATGTTGGAATACATCTGCGCGTAATCGACATCGAGCTTGATCCGGGAAATCTCGACCGTCAGCTTGCCGCCACGCGGCATCGCATCACGCGCATTGATGACAAGATTGAGGATGGCGTTCTGCAGTTGCGACGCATCGACAAGCGCCTCGTTCGGCGCACCTGCGATGATCGTCCTGAATTCGATCGCCTCGCCGAGCGTGCGGCGCATCAGCTCGGAGAAGCTCGAGACGAGCTGCCCGACATCCACCAGCTTGTTGTTGAGCGGCTGGCGTCGCCCGAAGGCCAGCAATTGGCCGGTCAGCTTCGCGCCGTCATCCGCAGCCGCCTGGGCTTCCTGCAACAGGACACGAAGATTGGGATCTTCGAGCTTGTATTCCATCATCTCAAGATTGCCGCTGATGACTGTCAGGAGATTGTTGAAGTCATGCGCAAGACCGCCGGTCAGCTGACCGATCGCTTCCATCTTCTGCGACTGACGAAGCTCTTCCTCGATCTTCTGGCGGCTGGTGAGGTCGCGGATGAAACCGGTAAAGATGCGCTTGCCGCCAGTGCGCGCTTCGCCAACCGCCAGTTCCATCGGGAAGGTCGTGCCGTCCTTGCGAAGCCCGGTTACCACACGGCCGTAACCGATGATACGCCGCTCCCCCGTTTCCATATAGTTGGAAATGTAACCGTCATGAGCATCGCGATCGGGATTGGGCATCAGCATTCTGACATTCTGGCCACAGACTTCCGAAGCGCTGTAACCGAACAGCCGCTCTGCGGCGGCGCTGAACGAAGTGACCGTCCCTCTATCGTCGATGACGATCGTGGATTCCGGAACGGTGTCGAGGATCGAGCGCAGATGCGCTTCCCTTTCTGCCAGATCGGTCTGTACCCTTTTCATCGCGGTCACATCGTTGTTGGTCTGGATGATTATGGGCGCTCCGTCGACCGACAGGGAGACGGCAACCAAACGCGTCGCAACGAAAACCGCAAGGCCGTCGCGTGTGCGGTGCTCCAGCTCTCCCTGCCACGAATACTCCGATGCCAGCTGCTGCCTGATTTCATCGAGCGGCTTGGGAAAGCGCGTCTGCAGCAACTGGTGAACGGACTGGCCAACCGCCTCCTCACGCGACCAGCCATAGAGCGCCTCACAGCCCGAGCTCCACCGGGTGATGATACCGTCACTCCCGTGGACGATGACATTGGCATCGTCCAGAAGGTGAAGAACCGCATCCAGTTCAGCCTGGGTCGTGAGAGTGTTTCTTATCTTGTGTGGCATCAAATATCCTGGCTGCGCTGCGGCTTAGTGGTGGCGCCGATCTTCGGCTGCACCTGCATCTCCCCAGCCGTATTCATCGTCGTCTCCAGCCAATTGTGCAAGCAACATCGGCTTGATGACCTTCACCGAATGACGGCCTACGCAGCCCAGAACGCCCTTGGTGCTGAGTTTGGTGATCGTACGCGAGACGGTCTCGATCGTCAGGCCGAGATAGTCCGCCATGTCCTGGCGTGTCATCGGCAGCTGCACCATCGACTGGACGTCGCTCTTGGCCGCCGCCCTGCGAAGGTGCTTCAACAGGAATGTGCAGAGGCGTTCCTCAGCGCTCTTGCACGAAAGCAATACCATCTGGTCCTGGGCAGCGGCCATTTCATCACAAACCCGTTCGAACACCTGCGGGCGCAGTTCTTCCGAATCTTGTACGGCTGCCTCGAAATTCTTTCTGGTCAGCCGGCGAACCTTTGTCCCGACAATCGCTTCGGCGCTGTAGAGGTAATTGCGCTTCAGCGACACCCCGAGAAGATCACCGTCGAAAACAAAACCGGTGATGACCCGGCGACCGTCCGAAATGATCCGGAAGATGCGCAATGCGCCTTCGACGACCTCGAAGACGTGCTTTGCCTCGTCGCCCTCGAAGAAGATCGACTGGCCGGGGTGAATAAACTCGACCGGCTGCCGCGAGAACAGGCCATTGAGCGTTTCCGGCTCTGCTTCATGAAGAAGAGTTGCTGCTGTGCGTTCGCGATTATAGCTGGTGAGAAGCATGGTATTAACCCCGTCGTTTGATAGGGGTAGTTGACCTGTCGGCAGTAACACGCGAATGCTACAGCCGTAAAAGACGGTTCGAATTGGTAACAGTTTGTAACAGCCCGGCTAGTTTTAATGTCTATTGACCCAGCCCATGCGGCACACATCCTCGTCGTCGATGACGATCCTCGTATCCGCCAGATGCTTTCCCGATATTTCGAGGGTGAAGGCTATCGGGTTACGACCGTACCCGATGGCGTCGAGATGAACGTTGCGATGCGTCAAAATAGTATCGACGCCGTGCTGCTCGATCTCTCGCTTCCGGGTGGACGCGACGGCCTCGACCTTGCGCGCGATATCCGTGCGAAATCCGACGTGCCGATCATGATGCTGACGGGCCGCGACGACGTTGTCGATCGCATCATCGGCATCGAGATCGGCGCCGATGATTATATCGCAAAACCTTTTCATTTGAGAGAAGTCCATGCCCGCCTAAAATCCATATTGAGGCGGCGGCAGCCAGCCACACCGCGGGTTGTGCAGGAAGAGGATCAGGTTATCCGCTTCGAAGGCTGGGCCTTTAACATCTCTCGGCGGCAGCTGCTCGATCCTGCTGGGGCCGAAATTGAACTGACGACCGGCGAATTCGACATGCTCGCAGCGTTCCTCAACCACGCAGGACGTGTGCTGACGCGTGACTTCCTCATGGACATGACACGCGGCCGACAGCTTGAGGCGTTCGACCGCACGATCGACGCTCAGATTGTCAGGCTTCGACGAAAGATCGAGGCGGATGTCAAACATCCCCAATTCATCAAGGCAATCCGCGGCGTGGGCTACATTTTCACCGGCAAGATAGGATAATCCAGCGGGACGTCGTCATCGACCCCGCAAATCAGCCCATGGTCCCATGGTCCGCGCTCTAGAAAGCCGGTCAGTACGGACCAATCCGGAGGCAGGGCAGTCCATATGTGGATCGTTCGGCACTTTTCCTTGATCGCAAAATTTCTGACAGCTGAAAAAAGTAGGCGCAGCACCTGTCTGTTGTCGACAAGGCTCACCGATACAAAGAGCGGGACTTCGACCTGGCGTCGCAGATCCCCCTCACCTCTGACGGCAACATAGGCTATGCCCCGGATATAACCCATGCTGTCCTTGACGATGAACCAGCAGCGGCACAACGATGTCGTGGCCGTGAGCGCTGTCCACCGCTCCAGATCGACTCCCGGCATGGCTCGCTCAATCAGTGCATAGGCACGCAAGACGTCTCTGGGGCTGAGTGTGCCGATCTTGTAGCCCATTCGCTTCGTCCGCACCGTCTGCACGTTCATTGTTGATTAGATGACAGCCGAGCTATTTTGACGCACCCAAAGGATGTCACCTTGATGCTAATCAACCGCAGGCTGGAATGATGAAGGCACAGAAGCGCCGATTATTGCAGCGCTTTACCCCTGATGCGGGAAAAGGCTTTCGACCGGGCCTCACGACGAAACCGTGCCGCCGTGCCAAACAGCGCACTGACGCTCGCCACACAGAACATGCCGATCAAGACACCAGCTCCGCACCATATCACTCCGGCTAAACTGACTGGCAAAGACGGCATGAAGCCCCGCCAGGCATCGCTTAAAATCCTGTGATCTGGCTGCCTTGCGATCACCACAGGCCTCAAGACAGAAGAGGCAGCGGCAAGATCTTCAAGTTGGTCCGAAAGCAACTGATATCGCGCTACGCTTCGTCGCATTGCATCAACCTGCTGATGCAGAGAGCTCTCGTTCGAGGAGGCGTAAATATTCAGTGCCGTTTGCCGATCGAGGCCGGCATGATTCGCCTGTTCGTCGAAAATCTGGATGGCGGTTGTAAGCTCGTCTATCGCACTGGCGAGACGGTACCGATATTGCTGGGCGAATTCCGGCGCCTGAGAAAACAGCAGGGCGCAGCCTCCAACAATCAGAAATACCAGCACCCGGCGAACAAGAAACACGGCCAACCCTCGGCTTCGTCATAGTCGTCAACGAATCCGGATCGCAAAGGTTGCAATTCGAAGTAAGCCCGATACCCGCCAGGGATAAGCCTTATCGTATGGGACGCGGCTCCCTGACCCGCTCCATCCTGAAGCCGAGGCCGATCAGCCGACCGGAAAGATGCGCAAGCACCGGCCATCGGGCGATCCCGCGAATGAAGCCGGGTGGGCCTTTGCGCTTGTGCTCATTCGCCTGATCCGCCCGCCGGCTGCTGCGCATCATTAACTGCAACTTCTGCGTCGCTCGGGTGGGAAAGCTGCGGCGTTTTTCGACGGCCGCGAGATCAGCATCGGCAAGCCTGCCTTCGCGAAGCGGGCGCGAGAGGATATTTGCCGCCGCGACGGCATCCTGGATGGCAAGGTTCACGCCGACCCCGCCGATCGGCGACATGGCATGCGCCGCATCTCCAATGCAGATCAATCCCGACCGCCACCACTGCCTGAGGCGATCGATCCGCACCGTCAGAAGGCTCGTATCGGAAAATGACCGTATTTCATCCATGCGCGATGCCGGAAGTGGCGAGACATCCGCCACCATCTTTCGGAAAGCTTCGATGCCATGATCGCAGATTTGAGCGAATGTCGTCCGACGGACGACATAACCGCATTGCCAGTAGTCACCGCGATCGATCAGGACGAATCCCTGCCTTGGGCCTGCATGGCCCATGACCTCGTTGGGATCGCCATCCTGTTTTGAAAGCTTCATCCAGACGACTTCACTCGGCACGCCGAAATTTTCGACACGCAGCCCAGCTTTGGCGCGAACGACGGAATTACGGCCATCCGCACCGACGACAAGATCACTCTCAATTTGAATGTCGCCTTCTGCCGTTCGGGCAACAACGCCCGAGACCCTGCTACCATCTTCGACGACGCGGGTAATCTCGGCACTCATGATCAGCCGGAAATTGGGAAATTCTTGCGCGGATGCCGCCAGGAAATTCAGAAAGTCCCATTGCGGCATGAAGGCGATGAAACGGTTCTTAACCGGCAGGCGGGAAAAATCCGCGATCGTGATCGTCTTCCCACCCATCTCGGCCGAAAGCTTTTCTGCCCGCGTATGCGGCAGGGCGAGGAACTGGTCGATCAGGCCGAGCTGGTCGATCACTTCAAGCGTCGAGGGATGGATCGTGTCGCCGCGAAAATCCCGCAGGAAATCCGCATGTTTTTCGACGACGGTGACATCGACACCCGCCCGCGCCAGAAGGAAGCCGAGCATCAGCCCGGCAGGGCCGGCACCGGCGATGACACAGGTGGTCTTGATCTTTTCGATTTCGCTCATCGCTCCATTTCGCTCCGATCAGCCGTCCGATCAAGCGCTATCCGATCACATCTGCCACGTCCCGAGCGCTCTTGTGGCAGCCATCGTTCACTTGTAGACCAACGGCAACAGCGAATATGGAAACGGCATGGCAGACATGGATAGACGCCGCATCAGCATTCTCGGGTCGACCGGCTCGATCGGTGTCAACACGCTCGACGTGGTAGCGCAACTGGGCGGACGGAACGCGTTCGACATCGTCGCAATCACGGGCAATAGCAATGTCGCGCTGCTTGCAGAACAGGCCGTGTCGTTCGGCGCCCGCCTCGCCGTCACGGCCGACGACAAGCAATATGCGACGCTGAAGGATGCGCTTGCCGGCACCGGCATCGAGGTCGCGGCCGGCCGTGCGGCCCTGGGGGAGGCAGGCCAGCGCCCGTCCGATTGGGTCATGGCGGCGATCGTCGGCACCGCCGGCCTGGCGCCGACGGTCGCTGCCGCCGAACGCGGCGCAGATATCGCGCTTGCCAACAAGGAATGCTTGGTTTCCGCCGGCGAACTCTTCGTCAAGGCCGTCGCGGATGGCGGCGGCAAGCTCATTCCGGTCGACAGCGAACATAGCGCGATCTTCCAGTCGCTGGAGGATGACCAGCGCCACGCAGTCGAGCGGATCGTGCTCACCGCATCCGGCGGGCCTTTCCGTACCTGGAGCCGCGAACAAATGGCAAATGTGACCGCCGATGTTGCGCGCGCCCATCCCAACTGGTCGATGGGCCTGAAGATCTCTATCGGCAGCGCCTCGATGTTCAACAAGGCGCTGGAGATGATCGAGGCCAAACACCTCTTCAATGTCCGCCCTGACCAGATCGAGGTGATCGTTCATCCGCAGTCGATCATTCATTCCATGGTCGGCTATACCGATGGTTCAGTGCTTGCCCAACTCGGTTGCCCCGACATGCGCACCGCAATCGGTTATGCCCTCACCTATCCGGATCGCCCGAAGCTCGATGTCGAACGACTGGATTTTGCCAAGCTGGCGCGGCTGGACTTCGAAGCACCGGACGAGGCGCGTTTTCCGGCATTGCGGCTTGCGCGCACCGCCATGGATCGCGGCGGCGTGCAGGGTGCGGTGATGAATGCGGCGGAAGAAACCGCCTTCAACGCCTTCCTGGAAAAGCGTATCGGCTTCCTGCAGATGGCGGATATCGCCGAGGACGTGATGGAAGACATGGTCGGCTACGGTTCTGCCATCACCATGGACGATGTCTTTGCTGCCGACGCGGAAGCCCGACGTCGTGCTGCTGAAGCAATTGCCCAAAAGGAAATGGCCGCATAAGCGGCCATTTTTCTTTAACTCAGAATTTTTGGATCAAGCCACATGCCGCGCCAACGCGCAGCGTGACCACAGCTGATGCAGCGAGCCGACCAGATGCTCGAGATCGGCATCGGAATGTAGCGGCGTCGGCGTGATGCGCAAACGCTCGGTCTTGCGCGGCACGGTCGGATAGTTGATCGGCTGCACATAGATATTGCAGTTATCCATCAACAGGTCCGAGATCCACTTGCACTTGGCGGCATCGCCGACCATGACCGGCACGATATGGCTGGGGTTCGGCATATGCGGAATGCCCTTGGCATCGAGCATGCTGCGCAGCTTGCGGACACGCTCCTGATGGCGCGCGCGCTCCATCTGGCTGACCTTCAGATGCTTGATCGAGGCGATCGCACCGGCAGCAAGAGCCGGCGGCAAGGATGTCGTGAAGATGAAGCCGGAAGCGAACGAACGGACAAAATCGCAAAGTGCCGCCGACGCTGTGATATAACCGCCCATCACGCCGAATGCCTTGGCAAGTGTGCCCTCGATGATCGTCACACGATCCATCAGGCCTTCGCGCTCGGCAATACCGCCGCCGCGCGGGCCGTACATGCCCACCGCATGAACTTCATCCAGATAAGTCATCGCGCCGTATTTGTCGGCGAGATCGCAGATTTCCTTGATCGGCGCGATATCGCCGTCCATCGAATAGACGCTTTCGAACGCGATCATCTTCGGCGCCTTCGGATCGGCCGCCGCAAGCTTGGCTTCCAGGTCGACGAGATCGTTATGCTTCCAGATCACCCGCTCGCACTTGCCGTGGCGGATGCCTTCGATCATCGAAGCGTGGTTCAGCGCGTCGGAGAAGATGATGAGACCAGGGATTTTCTGGCCAAGGACGCCGAGCGTCGCCCAGTTCGACATATAGCCGGAATTGAAGATCAGGCCGGCTTCCTTGCCATGCAGGTCTGCGAGCTCGCGCTCGAGAAGAACGTGGTAGTGGGTGGTGCCAGAAATATTCCGGGTGCCTCCCGCACCCGCGCCACAGTGATCGATGGCTTCATGCATGGCCGCGATCACGGCCGGATGCTGGCCCATACCGAGGTAGTCGTTGGAACACCAGACGGTCACATCCTTGGTGCCATCAGGCGTGTGGTGCGTCGCTCGCGGGAAACTTCCACGCTGTCGTTCGAGATCGGCGAACACGCGGTAACGGCCTTCCTGATGCAGTCCGTCCAGTTCGCTTTTGAAAAATGCCTCGAAATCCATGCTTACGCTCCAAAACCTGCGTCAGGCCTTTTTTTGATTTTTGCCATCTTCTTCGTCAACCCGAAAGAGGCTGCTTGCGCTTGCCTGCGGCAATAGGCCCATTTTAGATTTATTCCAATCCGAATCTTAGCGGTAGCCGAAATGTGAAGATTGACCCACATCAAGCATCTGGCGAATAAATTTGCTCCAATTGGACACAATCAACGTTGACAGACAGTGATTGAAGAACCGGCCTCGCCACTATCCTGGGCAGCATTCTTGCATCGTTTTCGGCAATCCGAACAATAAAATACATTGCTCATATGGACTCTTTACAAGCGAGACCTATTGTTCCAACGGAAACGTAGCGCCGTCAGGGAATGGTTGCGACGAAACGGAACTGGAGGAAGCCATGAAGAAGGCTCTGATTATGTTGGTGGTGGGCGCATCGCTCGCAAGTTGCACGGCGACCGAGCAGGGAGCTGGCATTGGAGCTGCATCAGGCGCCATTATCGGTGGCGTTGCCACCGGCAACGTTCGCGGCGCGGCAGTCGGCGCAGCCGTTGGCGGCGTGGCCGGTGCGCTGATCGGCAATGTCTCCGAGCAGCCGGGCCAGTGCTACTATCGCGACCGCTATGGTCGCCGCTACATCGACGATTGCCCGCGCCGTTATTAAAGCGCAGGAACCGACATAACGTCAGATATTTCAAATATGTGGCCCCGAAGCCAGCTTCGGGGCCTTTTATTTCATCAAATCATCATGCAGCCGAGATCAAGGGTACCCCTTTTAGGATTTTCCGGGTACAGAGGTTTCAAGCGACCATGAGGGTCTTCACCGACAGCTGCGATACTTAAGTCTGCGTATGGAAAAGAGAAAAGCTGGGAGGATGAGCGACTGGAGCAGCCGGCGGAGAAGCCTGGCCTGCTTGCTGGCTGGTAGCCTGGCTCTTTCGCCCGTCTTTGCGCCGGAGGCATACGCATTCAAGATTTTCGGCATCACGTTGTTCGGCAGCGACGAGGAAACCGTCGAAGTCATCGATCCGGTTCGTTATGAAGCAACGATCGAAACGGGCGACGCGGACAGCGATTTGGCTGACCGGCTGGAATCGGCCGCCGCACTTGTGAATGACGACGAAAAGCCGGTTTCCGGTGATCTTGGCATCATCGTCAAGGCGCGCGAAGACCGGGACCGCCTAGTGGCCGTTCTTTACGAAGAAGCCCGATACGGCGGCATCGTCAACATATCGATCGCCGGAACTGATATCGACCAGCTCCCCCCTAATCCTACATTCGACCATTCCAAGCCTGTTCCGGTAACCGTGAATGTGACGCCCGGTCCCGAATTCAAGCTCGGCGCAGTGCGCTTCGAGGGAGACGCGGCGGGCAGAAACCCTGCTGATTACGATCTGGAACCGGGCGGACCGGCCGGCTCGCTGATCATCCTGAAAGCCGGCGAAAAGATCGTTGTCGACTTGAAAGAAGAGGGGCGCCCGCTTGCCCACCCTCTCCAGCGACAGATCACGGCAGATCATGCAAAGAAGACAGTCGATGTGGTGCTTGGCGCCGTCGGCGGACCCGTGGCGCCGTTCGGCACAGTAACGGTCAAGGGCGCTCGGGCCGTCAATCCTGACTTCATCCAGAGTTACTCCCGTCTCGACCGGCGCGAACGCTACTCCCCGGAACAGCTCAAAAAAGCCTCGGAACGTCTACGCCAGCTTGGCGTATTCTCCAGCATCACCATCCATGAAGCAGACAGCTTGGCTCCCGATGGTTCCCTCCCGCTTGCGATCGAGCTATCCGAAGGCAAGTTTCGCTATTTCGGCTTCGGTCTTGAATACGCGTCGACTGATGGCGCAGGGGTTCAGGGATATTGGGGACATCGCAACCTGTTCGGCCAAGCGGAATCGCTGCGGCTTGAGGGGGCTGTTTCCGGCATCGGCGCCACGACAGACGTGACGACATTCGATTACTCCGCCGGCATCACCTTCACCAAACCCGGTTTCTACGTCCCGGAAGCGACCTTCGTCTCCAAGCTCGAAGCCAAGAGCGAAAATCCCGAAGACATCTACGAAGCCCAGTCGATCACCTATTCCGCCGGCATCGCTTACGAACTTAACGCCACCGACAAGGTCACTGGTGGCGGCGAGATCTCCTACATCCGCGCCGACGACGCGTTTGATCGCAATGACTACCTGACCTTCAGCCTGCCGGTATCCTTCGAGCGCGACACGCGAGACAACAAGCTTGATCCGACCGAGGGCTATTACGGAACAGTCTCCGCCAAACCGAGTTATGAGGCACTTAAGGGCAATGTCTTCTCGTCATTCGAAGGTTCCATCTCGGGTTATTACGGACTTGGAGCCGAGGATAAGGTGGTTCTTGCAGCCCGGCTGGGTGCTGGCACGTTGGTCGGAACCGGCGACTTGCAGGATATTCCGGTAACCCGCCGCTTCTACCAGGGCGGGGGCGGATCGGTGCGTGGTTACAGCTATCGCGAGATATCGCCCTATAATGACGATGACGATGCGGTAGGTGGCCGCTCCTACGTTTTGGCGTCTTTCGAAACGCGCGTAAAAGTGTCAGAGAATATCGGCATTGTTCCGTTTATAGACGTCGGAACGGTAGCAACCGAAATCGTGCCTGATTTCTCTGATATTCGCGCGGGTGCAGGATTGGGTTTGCGTTATGCAACGCCCTTTGGTCCAATTCGCTTGGATTTCGCAGTTCCACTCAGGCGCTATGACGGTGGAAATTCTTTCGGTATCTACGCTGGCATTGGCCAGGCTTTCTAAAGAGGCAGCAATACAATTATGACATTCATCGTCCGCCTTCTGAAATGGACATTGAGAGCCGCAATCGCGGCAATCGGCGTTCTTTTCGTCATGGCGCTCGGCGTTGTTCTCTTCGTCGCCTTCACGCCCGTGGGCGGCGATATCGCTGCCAGCCGCATATCGTCACTTGTGTCCACTCCCGATCGCTCGATCACATTCACACGGCCCGAAGGCCTGCTGACGGGTGACCTTCGCGTCGGCGCACTGACGCTGTCCGACAGCAAAGGCCCTTACGCCCAGATCAACGGCATCGAGATCGACTGGTCGCCGACAGCGCTGATCACCGGCGAGTTCCGTGCCGACCGCATCACCGCAGGCGCGATCGACGTCTATCGTCCACCGGAACCAACCGCCGCAAAGCCTGCCACAACCACGACTTCGTCGGGGGGCACGACATTGCCCGTCGGCATCAGGGTCGCACAGCTCGACCTGCCGGACATCAATCTCGCTCAAGCGCTATCGGGCCGTGACTTCGCACTTTCGCTGAAAGGGTCGATCGATGCGACGGGGCCGAATATCGCGCTGGATCTTCAGGCGACCCGCAAGGATGAGCCGGATGCCAGAGCGCTTGCCGACATCGTTTATGCTCCCTCCGAAAATCGGCTGACACTCAAGGCATCGGTATCCGAGCCACAGGGCGGGCTTCTCGCACGCCTGCTGCGGCTACCCGGCGCTCCGGCCGTGCAACTCGCCCTTGACGGCGAAGGCCCGCTGTCCAACTGGGCTGGCAAGCTTTCCGGGAATGTCGACGGCCAGCCGGTTATCTCTGTCGATGGTCGGCATGTGATGGTCGATAATGGCGGGCACCGCGTCGAGGTCAAAGGCGGCGGCCAGCTTGCCACTCTGATGCCGCCCGCACTTCGCGACCTGTTCGACGGCACGACCGATATCGATATCGCGGCAACCTATTCGAAATCGGGCCGCGTCGATTTCCAGCGCGGCCAACTGACCTCGGGTGCCGTACGCATTTCCGCCAAGGGCGCGTGGGACCCCAAGGGTGACAACAGCCTGACTGCAAGCCTTGCTGGCACCAAGGGACCGGTCGAAGTGGCATGGCCGATCAACGGCCAGCCAAGCCGTTTTTCGCTCGAAACCCTGAATTTCACCCTGACCGGCGCCGCCGCGGCCGCGCGCTTCAACGCGACCGCATCCCTCCCCTATGCCGAGATTCCGCAAGGGCGGTTCCGCCAGATCAGGCTTCAGGCGGAAAGCGAAGACCTTGATCTGATTGCTCGTGCAGGCAGCATCCGCAGCCGCTTCACCGTGGGCGAACTGAACTTCGCCAACGCCGATATCGGCCGGATGGTCCGGGGACCGGTAACGCTCGATGCACCGCTGCGCCTTGCGCCACCCGCCATCGGGCTTGATGCCGCCACCTTCGAAAGCGCAGGCTTCAACGGCACCGTCAGCGGTGCCTACGACACATCCAAGCAGGCGGTGACCGGCAATTTCCGCCTTTCGGCCAATCCGAGCATCCTGCCGCCGGCACTCGCGCCACGCTTCGAAGGTGCCATCGCTGCAGAAGGATATGTGGACGTCGTTCAGGGCGGCCGCATGAGCCTGGAAAACCTCGTTATCAAGTCGAACGCGCTCGAAGCCCATGGCAACGTGCTGATGGAAAACGGCAACGTTTCCGGCCGGCTTGCGGGTCGCCTGCCGGATATCAAGCGCTGGCTGGGTGACGCAGAAGGCGCCGCAGGCTTCGATATTTCCGCGAAGGGCCCGCTGATCGGCGCGAATGTAAGAGCCGTCATCAATTCAGCCGAAGCCCGGCTTGCCGGTCGCAGGCTGGAAGACCTGAGCCTCATCCTAGAAGGCACGGCAAATCCCGATGCGCCGCAGGGCCGCCTTACCGTCACCGGCTCGATCGATAGCAAACCGATCCGCATCAGCAGCGACCTGGCATCGGCGAACGGCGAAACCCAGGCACCGGCGATCAATGCCGAAATCGGCCCGAACAAGCTGACCGGTGCCTTGACCTTCTCGCCGGAATTCATGCCGTCCGGCCAGCTCCAGTTCGATTTCCCCGACGTATCGCTGCTTGCAGCGCTGGCCGCTCAGCAGGCCCAGGGTGATCTCAAGGGTTCCGTCACCTTCAATCGCGAAGGCCAGACAACCGGTGCCGTCATCAAGGCGAACGGTTCGGCAATTCGACGCGGCAATGCAGGCCTGGTGCAGCCGGCAATCGACCTGACCATACCGGACATCAAGACGATCGCCGCACAGGGCTCTATCCGTGCCGCGCGTCTTGGAACCGACAGCATTTTCCTCGAAGGCCTGAATGTCGGATTGGATCACTCCGGCACGACGACCTCGATCGACCTGTCAGCCAATTACGACGGCGCGCCTTTGACCACCAAGGCGACGGTCGAAACCGCAAATGGTCTTGCCATCGGCCTGCAGAATTTCGAGGCAACACCGCGCAAGATCCCGGTACGTCTGGAAAATCCGACACGCATCGTCATCGAGAACGGCGGCGCACGCCTGTCGAACCTCACCCTTGCGACCGGCACCGGCAGCGTTTCTGTAAACGGCACGGCAGGCTCAACGCTCGATGTGGCCGCAACGATCAATGCGCTGCCGGCAAGCCTGCTCAACACCTTCCTGCCCACCATCCACGCGGCAGGCAACATTTCGGGCACGATCAATGCAACGGGCACAAGCTCTGCTCCCGCAATACGATATGATTTAGAATGGAGTGATGCCCAGCTTCGCCAGATGCGCGACGCTGGCATCAGTCCGTTTCGCATCTCTGCGACCGGCACCTTTGCAGATGGCGCAGTTACACTAGACGAAACGCGCATCGCCGGCAGCGACGGCATGGAAATCACAGCAGACGGTAAGGTTCTTCTCAACGCGAACGGTGGCCCGGCGCTGAACATCAATGCTCGCGCCAAGGCTATTCCCGCCAGTATCGCCAATTCCTTCGTTCCCAGTCTCCGCGCCGAGGGCATGATTTCCGGCACTGTCACAGCCACCGGCACACCTCAGGCACCTGCAGTCCGTTACAATCTCCGCTGGGACAATGCAGCCGTCAGCCAGACCTCGACTGCCGGCGTTGCAGCAGTCGACATAACCGCTGAAGGCACATTTCATGATGGCCGCGTTACCGTCGACACTCGCCTTTCCGGCGGAGGAGGCATCGCGCTCTCGGGCGGGGGCACAGCCGTGATTACCGGTGACCGGCCGCTCGATCTCAAATTCTCCGGCAGCTTTCCCTTCTCCATTCTTGCAGGCCAGCTTTCCGCCCAGGGCTTCATTCTGGAAGGCACCGGCAATGTCGATATCGCAGTCCGAGGCAATGCAGCGTCTCCGGCGATTACCGGCACGCTTGTCACATCCGGCTCGCGCTTCATCGATGTCCGCCGAAACCTCGCGATCAATTCGCTTACCGCTAATATCGCATTGGACGGCAAGACCGCACGTCTCTCGGGCATCTCGGGTTCGTTATCAGGGGGCGGCACAGTCACAGTTGATGGCACCGTCGGCATCGAACCCGCATCCGGCTTCCCCGCAGACTTGACGATCAGGCTGGCCCAGGCGAGTTATGCCGATGGCACCCTGTTTGCGATCACGGCAGACGGCACTCTCACATTCAAGGGTCCGGTGATGTCCGGCCCCATACTGGGCGGCGACATCGCGCTGACCAAGGCTTCGATCACCGTTCCGGCCAAGCTCCCGACCTCGCTCCGTTCGATCGATATCCGGCACCGCAACGCACCAGCTGCAGTTCTGCGACAGATGGAAGAGATCAGGCCGAAACAGGCATCGGGCAGCTCCAACCCCATTAGGCTCGAACTCAAGGTACGCGCACCAAACGGCATCTTCGTCCGTGGCCGCGGCATCGATGCGGAGCTCGGCGGGGAACTGACCGTCGCAGGCACGGCGATCGAGCCGCAGGTATCGGGCGGCTTCGAAATGCGCCGCGGCCGTATCATCATCCTGACCAAACGTCTCGATTTCACCGAGGGCGATATCACCTTCGGCGGCGGCCTGATCCCGGTCCTCAACATGTCGGCCGACACGACATCAGGCTCCACGACGATCACAGTCGGTGTAACCGGAATGGCCGACGACCCGACCATCGCCTTTTCTTCCTCCCCTGCCCTGCCGCAGGATGAAGTTTTGGCGCAGCTGATCTTCGGCCAGTCCATGTCGCGCCTCTCGCCCCTGCAGATCGCCCAGCTGGCAGATGCTGTTAGCCAGCTTGCCGGCGGCGGCTCGACCTCGCTTCTGCAGACGTTGCGCAGCAATCTCGGCGTCGATGATCTGGACGTCAACACCGATGCAACCGGTCAGACAACCGTTTCGGTTGGCCGTTACATCAATAACCGCACCTATCTTCAGGTAGAACAGGGCGGCGAAGGTGGGGCGCAGGCGACGATCAATCTCGATGTCGGCCGCGGCGTGAAGCTCAAGGCAGGAGCCGGCACCGAGGGCGGCAAGGCCGGTATTTTCTACGAGAAAGAATATTAAGGCCTTAGCCTCCAGACCGCGATTTTGCGTTCTATGATTTATGTTTGAGAAATAATCCTCGATTAAAGTCGGCATCGCGCAATCTGAGATTCGCCGTGCTTCGGCGCCGGATTGCGACGTGATGGGATTTGCACCTGAATTCGTCAGGCGCGGTGACCACCATGCGGGCAACGGACAGCTGGGGCATTTCTGATGGCGACCACGATCAATTCCACCATGTATAACGGCGAAATGCTTGAGATCATCGCCTTCCGTCTTCACGATCAGGAATTCTGCGTCAAGACGACGACGATCCGCGAAATCCGCGGCTGGGCACCGTCCACGCCGCTCCCGCATGCACCGAAGGATGTCATCGGCGTCATGAACCTGCGCGGCTCGGTCATTCCGATCATCGATCTCGCCTACAAGCTCGGCATGAAGAGCACTGTTGCCAACGAGCGCAGCGCGATCGTAGTCGCCGAAGTACACAACATGGTCATCGGCATGCTCGTTGACCGCGTCTCCGACATCCTCACCATTCCCTCGAGCCAGGTTCAGCCGGTTCCGGAAGTCTCCGCCTCCTTCGATAAGTCCTTCTCCGAAGGGATCATCGCCAACGAGCACGGCATGATCTGCTTCCTGAACCTCGCCAAGATGTTCAAGGGCACCGAAATGGAAGATATTGCCGCCTGAGGCAGTCTTTCACAGCAAACCAAGTCAAAGAGCCGCAGAAATGCGGCTCTTATTGTTTCCGGGCTAATAATTGTAGTTTTAATAAAGGTCGCATTAATTTTTTGATGTCCTAATATAAGTGGAAGTTCAGCGCATTGTCTGAAAGCGCAACCTCCATTGACTATATGGCAGTAGCCGCCACAAGGTTACGTCTGAGGGACACTCAATGCTGGGACTGGGCAAGACGGCAGGTGCGCTGGACACTCTCGCCGCGATATCGCGATCGCAAGCAGTCATCGAATTCGATATTGGCGGAAACATCCTAAACGCCAATCCCAATTTCTGCGAAGCGCTGGGTTATTCGCTTGCAGAGATCAAGGGAAAACACCACCGCATCTTCTGCGAAGCGGACTATGTGGCATCGGCCGAATACAAGGCTTTCTGGGCCAATCTTGCAGCCGGAAATTTCGACGCCAAAGAATATAAGCGGATCACCAAGTCCGGCCGCGAGATCTGGATCCAGGCCTCCTACAACCCTGTTTCGCGCGGCGGCAAGCCCTACAAGGTCATCAAGCTCGCAACCGATATAACCGCAGCGAAAATCAAGGCAACCGAGGACGCCGCAAAGCTTTCCGCCATCAGCCGCTCGCAGGCTGTCATCGAATTTCTCCCAGATGGTACGATCCTGGAGGCAAACGAAAACTTCTGCGCCGGCCTCGGTTACGACCTGTCGGAGATCAAGGGCAAGCATCACCGGATGTTCTGCGAACCCGGCTACGCCGCATCACAGGACTACGCGGAATTCTGGCCGCGCCTCGCCAATGGAGAATTCATTGCCGATGAATTCGTCCGTTACGGCAAGGGCGGCAAGGAAATCTGGATTCAGGCGGCCTACAACCCGATCACCGACCTGAACGGCAAGGTCTGCAAGGTGGTGAAATTTGCCACCGACGTGACCCCGCGCATGAGCGCGATCGGCATGCTCGGCACGGGTCTTCGCGATCTGGCCGACGGCAAGCTCGATCAATCGATCGAAACCCGCTTCGTGCCCAGCATGGAATCGACCCGCCAGGATTTCAACTCGGTCGCCGCCAAGCTGCGTGACGCGATGAAGGTCGTCTCGCAGAACGCTTCCGGCATCGCCTCTGCATCGAGTGAAATCCGCGACGCGTCTCAAGAACTGGCAAAACGCACCGAGCAGCAGGCCGCATCGCTGGAGGAAGCTGCAGCGGCGTTGGAAGAAATCACCCGCACGGTCGGCGATTCCAGTCATCGCGCCGAAGAAGCCGGACGGCTTGTCACCCCGCCAGAATGCCGAACAGTCCGGCCTTGTCGTCCAGCAGGCGATCGCCGCCATGGACGAGATCGCGAAATCGTCCAACGAGATCACCAACATTATCGGCGTCATCGACGACATTGCCTTCCAGACCAATCTTCTGGCACTGAATGCCGGTGTCGAGGCCGCCCGTGCAGGCGAGGCCGGCAAGGGATTTGCAGTCGTCGCCCAGGAAGTCCGCGAACTGGCGCAACGCTCAGCCAAGGCCGCCAAGGAGATCAAGACCCTGATCAATACCTCCAGCCATCAGGTTTCCGGCGGTGTCGAGCTTGTCGGACGTACGGGAGGCTCATTGCGCGATATTCTCGGTCAGGTCGCGAGCATCCACGACAACGTCTCTGCCATTGTCGAAGCTTCTCGCGAACAGGCATCGAGCCTCCGCGAGATCAGTCAGGCGGTGAACCATATGGATCAAGCGACGCAGCAGAATGCCGCCATGGTGGAAGAGACGACTGCGGCCAGCCACTCGCTGGCAAGCGAGGCTAAGAGCCTGCGCGAACTTCTGATGCAGTTCGATATCGGTGAAGGCACGCGGCTCGCATCCCGACCGGCCGCCCATAGCGCTCCTCAAACCGCACATGTCGGCACGGCCCCGTTGCGCATGGCGCATGCCAATCTCAAGAAGGCAGCCGGCTGGGAAGATTTCTGAGCAGAAACGGAAAAAGGGAGGCCGATCCGGCCTCCCTCACGATCTCAGCCCTTCGGTTCGAAAGGAGCCGGGCGACGACCCACCCCCTGCCGCTCCAGCATCCAGCCCGGATATTCCGGCATCAGCGCACTGACTTCGTCGAGCTTTTTCAGGTCTTCGGCATCGAGCTTGACCGAAACGGCCTTCAGGTTTTCATCCAGTTGCTCGATCCGCTTGGCCCCGATGATGACGCTGGTGACGAAAGGCTTGGCAAGGATATAGGCCAGCGCCACCGCAGCCACGCTCGTTTCATGCCTGGCCGCAATCTCCCGCATGGCGGCAACGCAGGCCCAGGCGCGGTAATTGTCGACCGGCGGGAAATCGAATTCCTGGCGCCGTCCCTCGCCATTTCCGGGCGCGCCGGGGCCGTATTTACCCGAAAGCAGACCTCCGGCGAGCGGCGACCATACCATGAGGCCGAGCTTTTCCTCCTGCATCAACGGCACGATCTCACGCTCCAGATCACGGCCGGCAATCGAGTAATAGGCCTGCACCGTTTCGAACCGGGAGAAACCTCGCCGTTCCGAAATGCCGAGCGCCTTGGCAATCCGCCACGCTGCCCAGTTGGAAAGCCCGATATAGCGAACGAGCCCGCGTGAAACGAGATCGTCGAGCGCCCTCAACGTCTCGTCGATCGGCGTGACAGTATCCGTACCGTGGATCTGGTAGAGATCGATATGATCGACCTGCAGCCGCTCAAGGCTTCTCTCGACCGAATCCATGATATGCCCGCGCGATGCCCCGCGGTCGTTGGGCTTGTCGCCCATCTGGCCTAGAAATTTGGTTGCGATCACGATGTCCTTGCGGGCAACGCCGACATTGCGGATGGCCTGGCCGAGAATCCGCTCCGAAGTACCGAAGGAATAGACATCCGCCGTATCAACGAAATTGACCCCGGCCTTGATCGAACGGTCGAGGATCTGGTCGGCAGCATCCTGATCGACGCCGGCGATCTTGCCCCACAAGGCGGCGTTGTCAGCCTCGCCGAAGGTCATCGTGCCGAGGCACAGTTCGGATACGAACAGCCCTGTATTGCCCAATTGATTGTATCGCATGAACGGCTCCATCTGGGAGATATGCTATGTGAAATGAGAAGATGCCCCGGCCGCAGGACTGCGCAATCCGCGAAAGGCACGGCGCATCAATAACCGACATTGATCGGTTTGGCAAGATAAACGGAGGCATCTCCGTTTATAAAAATTGCCCTGCCGCTGACATCAGGCCAGAGGCATCACGCCACGTCGGCGACAAATCCCGTATCGATGCGCTCCGCACCGGCAAATATTTCGAAATCCTCACCGCGCGTCAGCGCCACGAGCGTCATGCCGGCTTCTTCCGCGGTACGAATGGCAAGCGCTGTCGGTGCCGAGATCGCCACGAGCGTCGAGCTTCCAAGGATTGCCGTCTTCTGCACCATCTCCACGGAGATACGGCTGGTGACGACGACGATGCCCTGACCACCATCTCGCCCAGCGCGGATCACCGCTCCGGCAAGCTTGTCGAGCGCATTATGCCGGCCGACATCCTCGCGCACCGCGATCAATCCCTCGCCAGGAATGAAAAAACCTGCACCATGAACCGCATGTGTCTCGGCATGCAAAGGCTGCGCGCCGTTCAAAGCTGCCATCGCAGCCGTAATGTCTTCAGGCGTCAGTAGCACCGCAACATCACTGACATCCGGAACGACACGCATGGCCTGCTCGATCGACTCAATGCCGCAGAGCCCGCAGCCCACGGGCCCGGCCATATGCCGCCGCCGGGCGCGCAAGGCATCCTCCTTGTTTTCCGCAAGCCGCACCTGCACGTCGAGGCCCTGGCCCTCGTCCAGAACCGCGACCTCCTCGATCTCAGCCATTGAGGCGATGATACCTTCCGTCAGGCTGAAACCGATGGCGAAGTCTTCTAGATCCGCCGGTGTGCCCATCATGACGGCATGGGTGGAGCCACGGTAGGAAAAGGCGATCGGCACTTCCGCAGGCACCACACGCGAGCCTGCACGGACCACTCCATTCCGGCGAATGATCTGCTGCGCCACGATCGTCGTCCTGAAGCCGGTCATGACCTCTCCTCGATTGCCTTATCTATTTACGTTCGGTGCCACCACTATCACGTAGTGCTTCCGTGATCGATCGCCAGTCGCATACTGCCGATCGTGGATCCTTGAAAACTATATCTCTGCCATGTCCCTGCCGAGGCCCCTCGCCTCATGCAGCAGAGCAGAGACTAGGGGAGTAAACGGCTCCCGATAAGGTGCAACCAGCCCCACCATGTGTTTCGCTTCCGGCTCCACAATCGGGATCATGCGGAGGCTTTGCGTGAAGCCGAAAGATTTTGCGACATTGCGCGGCATGATACTGGCCCAGCGCCCGGTCGCCACATGCGATAGCAGCACCACCATCGAATTCGATTCCAGCATCGGCGTGATCAACACGCCTGCATTGGAAAGATGCTGGTTGATGATCCGCCGGTTCTGCATGTCCGGCGTCAACAGGCACAGCCGCAGATCCGCCATCTCGGCCCACTTCACACTCTCCCGGTCAGCGAGAGGCGTCCCTTCAGCCGTAACGAGCGTATAGTTTTCAGAATAGAGCGGAACGCTGGTCACGCGCCCGAGCGGCTCGTTGTCCAGATAGGTAATCCCGGCATCAATCTCGAAATCGTCGAGCTGCGACAGAACCTGCAGCGAATTTCGCGAGACGATCGAGAAGGTCACGTTCGGATGTTTTGCCTGAAACGGCTCCGTCAGCCGCGGCACCATGGCAAGCGCAGTGGGAATGACGGCAAGCCGGATATGTCCCGCCAGCCCCTTGCGCGCCGCCCGCATCTCCTCGCGCATGGTGCGGGCATCGCCGACGATACGTTTTGCCCACTCCAGAACCCGCTGCCCTTCCGGCGTCAGCCCCTGATAACGGGACCCCCGCACCACGAGCTGAACACCGAGCTGTTCCTCCAGCTGGCGAATGGCGGCCGACAACGAAGGCTGGGCAATGCCGCACTCCTCGGCAGCCCGCCCGAAATGACCTTCTCGCGCCAGAACGATGAAGAATTCCAGCTTGTCGATCATTGCGGCACCGCAAAAGATGTGAGGGAATAGGCGGCATCTGATGGCAGCTGGCCCTCGATGGAACGCCACGCTTCGGCAACGCCGACGTAATCTTCGGCATTTCGGCGCAGGAAACCGATGAGCAGAAGTTCGCGGCGAAGCGAAGGGGAAAGCATTTTAACTGCCTCTTCGAACGCACTGGCAAGACCGTCGGTCGCCACATCTGGCAACGCGCTGATCAACGCCATTCCCGGCGTCGGGCGCGTGCAACCAATCACTTCGACGGCATCAGCTTCCGGCGTGTAGCGCTTCGCCAGGGTGAAGGAGACGATATCGATCGCCGCAAGCTCCGCCTCACCGTTCGCCACCGCCTTGATCGAGGCGCGATGCGCACCGGATGCGCGAACATTCACCTCGTTCATATCCACGCCGGCCGCCACGAGCGACAGCATCAGCGTTGCAAAGCCGGACTGGGAACTGAACTCGTTGATCACGACAGGCCCGCGAAACCTCTCAAGTTCCGTGGACCTGCCCTTCGGCACGATCAGCACGCTGTAATAACAGCCGAGCGCGCAGCCGATATCATAGGCGGGAGATCCGATCAGCCGGACATGGCGATTAAGATCCATGGCAAAGGGAAGCGCACATGTCTGTCCGAAGACAAGATCGGGAGAATGCCACATCCCGGCCAGATCATCCTGCCGCGTCAAAGCTTCAGGCGCATCAATGCCCCGGCGCAACAGACAGCCCCTGAGCAAAGTCCAGAACTCGTCCGTGGCCGCCGAAATTTCCGGCCAGTCATACATGGGTAGGCCTGCAAGCATCTCGTCCTCGACATCGTCAGGACAAGTTCTATCTCTTCCTGCTCGAACCTGCCAACAGGCAAATCCGGCAGTACCTGCAGGCCACACCTGTTTCGACAAAGCCTCAGATATGCAGGGAGTCGGAAAGCTCCTTGAGCATCTGAGCGCTGCGTGTCAGCGCCTGCTGCTCGGACGGTTCGAGATCCGGCAACAAATCAGCCGTGACGCCACGGGCGCCAACGACACGCGGCAGGGAGAGCGTCACATTGTCGACGCCAGCGACATGGTCCGTATGGATCGAGACGGAAAGCACCGACCCCTCGTCCCGCGTGATCGCTCGGACGATCCGGGCAATGCCGGCCCCGATGCCGTAATAGGTTGCCCCCTTGCCTTCGATGATCTTGTAGGCGGCATTGCGCACGTCGTGGTCGATCGCCTTGCGGACATCCTCGGTGATCGGCTTGCCGAGTTGCGCGGCAAACGAGATGAGATCGGCCGAACCGGCAACCGCACCGGACCATGCGAGCACTTCGCTGTCCCCATGTTCGCCGATCACAAAGGCCGGAATGGACTGCGGCGAGATTTCGATATGACGGGCAAGCAGGCTGCGGAACCGCGCCGTATCGAGGATCGTGCCCGACCCGATCACCCGGTTGCGCGGCAGGCCGGAAATCTTTGCCGCGATGTGGGTGATGACATCGACGGGATTGGCCGCGACCAGCAGGATAGGATCGGGCACGACCGCCAGAATCTCGCTGACGATACTGCGAATGACGACGGCATTGCGTTCCAGAAGCTCGAGCCGTCCCTCGCCCGGACGCTGCCCGACCCCGGCGGAAAGAACCACGATCCCGGCCCCGGCGAGATCCGCATAACCGCCAGCCCTCACCCGCGTGGCAGACATGAACGGTACGGCATGGGAAATATCCTCGGCCTGCGCCACCGCAAGCGCCTCATTCTTGTCCACGAAAACGATCTCATTGGCATAACCGGCAATCGCAAGCGCGAAGCCCGCCGAACTGCCCACCATGCCCGCACCGACAATACCGATCTTCATCGCAATCACTCCATGAAATGCACCAACCATAGCAGGTCGGCATCACGGCGCCATGGCGAAATCAGCCGATCCGTGTGGCGCAAAGACGCTCCTCGTCCAGCACCACGCCAAGGCCCGGCGCATCGCCCAGCTCCAGCCAGCCGTCGTGGTGCCTGAGCGGCGAGACCATCGGATAATCCCGCCGCGCCTCGCTCCATTCGGGATTGTCGTAAGGGTATTCGAGAAACGGCGCATCGCCCGCACCTGCCGTCAGATGCGCATTGGCGAGAACTCCGATCCCGTTCGTCCAGCTATGGGGCGTGAACATCACGCCCGCCTCGCGCGCCTGGTAGACCAGCCGCCGGCAACCGGTAATGCCGCCCACCAGTGCCACATCCGGCTGGATCACATCGAAGGCGCGTTCCTCGATGATGTCGCGAAACTCGTAAAGCTCACGAGTCATCTCGCCGCCTGCGATCCTGACAGACGTCGCCTCCTTCAAAGCCTCCATCCCCTTTCTGTCGGAACGGAACAGCGGTTCCTCCAACCAGTAGACGTCGAGCCTTTCCAGCTCCTTGGCCACGGCGAGCGCATCCTTGAAGGTCCAGGGCAATGTCGTGTCCCAAGGCATGCGCCAGCCCTGGTTACAGTCGACCATCAATTCTAGCTTGATCCCAACCCTTGACCTGATCGCTTCCAGCGCCTTCACGTCATCACGCCAACTGGTCCGCCCACCGGCGGAAGATGAAAAACGCACCTTCATTGCCGGAAAACCTTCGTCGATATAACGCTCCGCCTGATCTGCCATCGCCGAAGGCTCACGCAACACGCCGGAAGACGCATAGAGCCTCACCCTGTCCGATCGCCCGCCAAGCATCCTCCATACCGGCTCGCCGGTAATCTTGCCGGAAAGATCCCACAGCGCCAGATCCAGCGGCCAGCAGCGACCATAATGAAAGTTGATATGCGACAAGACCTCGTAATGCCGCTCCAGATGCCGCGGGTCCTCACCGATAAACAGGTCTTCATGCCCCTCGAACCCTTTCATCAGGTCGCCCGAACCGATCCCCTCACGACCCTCATCATCCCTCACCCTGACGATCGTCGCATCGAAATGCCCCCGCGCGCGCCCATCCCAGCTCGCCTTGAATGGCGGATCGAGAGGGAGACGGTGATGGGTGATCTCGATGGATGTGATGCGGGTCATATGGTCCTCTCCCACTTCAGACTAGGCGTCTCTCGGCTGCTTGTGCATGGATCCTCGGGTCAAGCCCGAGGATGACGAGTTTGTGGCTGGCGGCAAATCTCAAACGCTAACATTGCGGTTTGTGGAGCGCTTGATTGGTGACCCATGGCACTCAGTTTCAACCGTCATCCTCGGGCTGGACCCGAGGATCCGCACACAAGCCGGTCGCCCTTCACCATCAGCATGTACCCACAGGCGATCGAGAAAACCTCACCCGAACTGCTGCCAGATCGTCTTGTAGTCGCAATACTTGTCAATCGCATGCACCGAGCGATCCCGCCCGAAACCGGACTGTTTGAAGCCGCCGAACGGTGTCGAGAAATTCGACATGTCATAGCTATTGATCCACACCGTACCGGCATGCAGCGCCTCGGAAAAGCGATGTGCGCGGTCCATGTCTTTCGTGAACACGGCACCTGCCAACCCGTAGATCGTATCATTCGCAAGCCTTAGCGCCTCTTCCTCCGTATCGAAGGGGATCGCCGCCAGAACCGGCCCAAAAATCTCCTGCTGAGCAAGGCTCATGTCATTGGTCATGTCGACGAACACGCCGGGCGAGATGTAATAGCCGCCCGTTTCCGACATCACCTGCTCGGCCCCGAAGGCACGTCGTGCGCCGTCCTTCTCGCCATCGGCGATCATGCCGAGCACTTTCCGCATATGGGCTTCCTCGATCAGCGCGCCGATCTGCGCCGACGGCTCGAACGGATGTGCCAGCGCGATATCGCTCTTCGTCACCGCCTCGATCTTCTCGATCAGTCTCTCCTGTACCGAACGCTGCACCAGAAGCCGTGTCGAAGCATGGCAGGTCTCGCCTGAATTGTAGAAACAGCCCCAGGCGACGGCTGAGGCCGCCGCATCGAGATCAGCATCTTCAAACACGACGAGTGGCGACTTGCCGCCGAGCTCCAGCGCCACGCGCTTGACGTTGGATTGCGCCGCATAACCCATGATCAGCTTGCCCACCTCCGTCGAGCCGGTAAAGGCGATCATGTCGACATCCATATGCAGCGCCAGCGGCTTGCCCGCCTCCTCACCGTAACCGGTGACGACATTGAAGACACCGGCTGGAAGCCCGGCTTCAATCGCCAGCGCCGCCAGCCGGATGGCCGAAAGCGACGATTGCTCTGCTGGCTTCAGTACCACCGAATTGCCGGCAGCAATCGCCGGCCCGAGCTTCCACGCATCGATGATCATCGGATAGTTCCACGGTGTAATCACCCCGATCACCCCGAGCGGCACCTTGCGCACCAGAGCCCGGGCATTCGGCCCTGTCGGCGCGATCTCGTCATAGAGCTTGTCGATCATTTCCGCATAAAACTGGATGCCGTCGGCACAAAGCCGGACATCGACATTCAGCGACGCCAGCACCGGCTTGCCGACATCCAGCGTCTCCAGCATCGCCAGCTCTTGCGCATGAGCGCGGATCAACTCCGCCCATTTCAGCATTATCCGCTTCTTCTCCAGCGGCTCCTGTCTCCGCCAGACACCACTCTCGAAGGCAGCTCGCGCGGAAGCCACTGCAAGATCGATATCACCCACTCCACCGCGTGCCAAAACCGCACCCGGTTTGCCGTCCATCGGCCGCTTACGGATGAATGTCTCACCAGACAGCGCATCGCGACACTCACCGTCGATGAAATGCCGGCCCTCCAGCTTGAGATCGGAGAGAGCGTTTTCCCAGTATTCACGGCTGTAGGTCTTTGTCATCGCAGCACCTCGTCAAAGCGTTTTCGGCAGCGTCATGATCTTCGCCGCAAAGGCATCGATATCGGCATCCGTGACCTCTCGAATGGTAGAGCGCCGCATCGGCTGGTTTTCGGGCGCCCGCATCTCCGCAGCCAGATCTTGCGCAGAGAAAGCACCGAACGCCTTCGGCAAGGCGCGCTCGATACCACAGCGATCCATCAGCCCGGAGACAAAGGCCGGAAGTTGTGTAGCACCGGATAGCCCGATGGCCCGCGCTGCATCGTTGAGATCGGCCGTATCTTTTGCGACCAACCACGGCAGCGTCGCCTCGAAGCCAAGCGCGGTCGCCAGCCCATGATGCACGGCGCCAAGCCCCGCCAGTGCATGGCTGATGTTGTGAGCGATCGCCGTGCCGCAATTGTCGATGGCGATGCCGGCATAGCATGAGCCCAGCAACACCTTGCCGCGCGCCTCCAGATTTCCCGGCGCCTTGACCGCCGCCTCCAGCGAGCTTGCGACCAGCCGCAATGCCTCATGCGCATAGAGCTTTGCTCCGGCATGAGTCCAAACGGGTGCGTTGCGGTTGGTCGCGGCCTCGAAGGCGTGAATGAAGGCGTCCATGCCGCACCATGCGGTCAGATTCGGCGGCAGCGAGATCGCCAGTTCGGGATCGAGCAGCACCAGATCCGGCTTGGTTTCCGGCCCCCAAATCCAGAGTTTTCTCCCCTCCGGCCCGGCAAAGATGTTGGTTGCGGACGTCTCCGATCCGGTCCCGGCCGTGGTCGGAACCATGATCTTCTTCAGCGGCTTCTTCGGTAAGGGATTGGCAGCCAGCGCATAAAACATCGGGTCCTCGCCCGACGCGGCACAACAGGCCGCCACCTTGGCAATATCGAGCGCCGAACCACCACCGACACCGATCACCATGTCGGCTCCCCTCGCCATCTCGCTGGCGGCTCTCAGATGATGAAGCTTCGGTTCACCGGAGAAATCGGAATAAAGCCGCGGCTCAATTCCGGCCTCCGACAGTCCCCTTGCAAGGTCCTTCGCCAGACCTCTTGCGGCGAGAAAGCCGTCCATGACGATGAGGGCAGCGCGTATGCCCTCGAAGTTTTTGACCATGTCCGCCAAGCTGCCGAAAATGCCGGCCCCGAAGCGGATCTCGGGAATGAAGGAGGTGGAGAACTGCATGGCGGCCCGCGATGGTGAAACGGATATCCATACTCTGCATCACAATCTCAGCTCTTCAAATCCGTCAAAATCTCGGCATATTTGATGATCTGCGATCATGGAGAAATAGATGCTGGACCGCATACCGCTGGAGGCTTTCCGGGTTTATGACGCCGCATGTCGGTTCATGAACTTTTCCCGAGCCGGCCGTGAACTGCACATAACCCAGGCTGCGGTCAGCCGCCGTATTCAGGGCCTTGAGGAACAGCTCGGAGCAAAGCTCTTCACCCGCCGCGGCCGCAACCTTGCCCTGACATCTGAGGGAGAACGGTTGGCCCAGCGGGTTCGCGCCACGCTTGAATATCTGGAAGAAAGCCTTGAACCTTTTCGCGGCGGTGGCTTTGAGACCATCTCGATTGCCGCCAGTGGCTCGGTCTCGCATCTCTGGCTTGCCAAGCGTCTCAAGGATTTCGACAACAGCAATCCATCCGTTTCCGTAAGGCTGCTGACTACGGACGCCCCTTCCGAACTTGCCTCGGAGGCCAACGATCTCGTCATTCTCTATTCCACCGGCGAGCACCCACGCTGGAACCTGACGCCGCTGATGAAGGAAGTGCTGGTGCCGGTCGCCTCGCCGGATTTTATTCAAAGAAATGGCCTCAACCCGGCCTTGATCCGGCCCGACGAGATCGCCCCCCTCGACCTGATCGACTACGAGCGCTTCAACGCCCACTGGATTTCCTTCCGCCAATGGTTTGCGCGGCTCGCCATTCCGCCCAAGGCGCGTATTGCGCCCCGACTTTCCTTTTCCACCTATTCGCTTGCGGTTGATGCGGCTTTGCGAGGAGAAGGCATCACGCTCGGGAGCACCGGCCTCATTGCCGATGAATTGGCTTCAGGTACACTCATCGAGCTTGGAACGCATCGCCTCGACACTGGCTACGGCTACCACCTCGGCACCCCGCGTTATCGCTCGCTGACGCCAGGCGCGATACGGCTGCATCAGCATCTGTTATCGGGAATATAGACGGAAAGTGGCTATAGTTGACGAGCGGCCCCGCTCCACGTCGTCATCCTCGGGCTTGTCCCGAGGATCTGCTGTCGCTTCAGCTCCCGTTAGGTTTCGGATTCGGCGATCTGGTTAGATCCTCGGCACGAGCCCGGGCATGACGGCGAGAGACCTTAAAACGCAAAAAGCGGCCCGCAAAGACCGCCTTTCAAACTGCGATGTCGCGCAAATTACGCGGCGACAACGATACCGTTCAGCTGCGTCAGGTCCGTCAGGAACTGCTCGAGACGGGTCTTGTGCTCATCGCCCGTCGCTTTGCCGATCTCGGCCTGCGTGGTTTCGATGCGGCTCTGCAGCGTGTCGACCGTCAGTTCGGCAGCAGGGATGGCGGCATCTGCCAGCAGCGTGCAGCTATCCGGCAGGATGTCGGCAAAACCGCCGAACACGACGTATTTTCTGACCTGTCCCGAAGCGAGTTTCACCGAAACCACGCCCGGCTTGATGGTCGTCATCGTCGGCGCGTGGCTTGCAAGCACCGTCATTTCGCCAAGCGTCGCCGGGATCACCACTTCGGATACTTTTTCCGAAACGAGCAGGCGCTCGGGCGAAACCAGTTCAAAATTGAAAGCGTCGGCCATGAAGGTCCACTTCCCCTAATTCCCACGTCGATGAATATCTTAACGTGGGCTTGCGTGTCTTATGCAGGAATGACGCGCCGAAATATCCGGCGCGCCGTTACAATTTCCAATTAAGCGGCTTCAGCCAGCTTCTTTGCCTTTTCGATCGCTTCTTCGATCGAGCCGACCATGTAGAATGCAGCTTCCGGCAGGTGGTCGTAGTCGCCGTTGACGAGACCCTTGAAGCCCTTGATCGTGTCTTCAAGAGCAACCAGCTTGCCCGGCGAACCGGTGAAGACTTCGGCAACGAAGAACGGCTGGCTCAAGAAGCGCTCGATCTTACGGGCGCGGGCAACGGTCATCTTGTCCTCTTCGGACAGTTCGTCCATGCCGAGGATGGCGATGATGTCCTGCAGCGACTTGTAACGCTGCAGCGTCGTCTGAACCTTACGGGCGATCTCGTAATGCTCTTCGCCCACAACCAGCGGGTCGAGCATGCGCGAGGTCGAGTCGAGCGGGTCGACGGCCGGGTAGATACCCTTTTCAGCGATCGAACGCGACAGAACCGTCGTTGCGTCCAGGTGGGCGAACGAGGTTGCCGGTGCCGGGTCGGTCAAGTCGTCGGCGGGAACGTAGATGGCCTGAACCGAGGTGATCGAGCCCGTCGTCGTCGTGGTGATGCGTTCCTGCATCTGACCCATGTCGGTAGCAAGCGTCGGCTGATAACCAACGGCCGAAGGAATACGGCCGAGCAGAGCCGACACTTCCGAACCAGCCTGGGTGAAGCGGAAGATGTTGTCCACGAAGAACAGAACGTCCTGGCCCTTATCGCGGAAGTCTTCAGCGATCGTCAGACCGGTCAGAGCAACGCGTGCACGTGCGCCCGGCGGTTCGTTCATCTGGCCGTACACCAGCGCAGCCTTGGAGCCTTCGCCGCCGCCGTGCTTGTTGACGCCCGATTCGATCATTTCGTGGTAAAGGTCGTTACCTTCACGGGTACGCTCACCAACGCCGGCGAATACGGAGTAACCGCCGTGCGCCTTGGCGACGTTGTTGATCAGTTCCATGATGAGAACGGTCTTGCCAACGCCGGCGCCGCCGAACAGGCCGATCTTACCGCCCTTTGCGTAAGGAGCGAGAAGGTCGACGACCTTGATGCCGGTGACCAGGATCTGGCCTTCCGTCGACTGCTCGACATAGGAAGGAGCTTCCTGGTGGATGGCGCGCAGCGTAGAGCGGTCCAGCGGACCAGCTTCGTCAACCGGCTCGCCGATGACGTTCATGATACGGCCGAGCGTCTGATCGCCAACCGGAACCGAGATCGGAGCGCCCGTGTCGGTAACCTTCTGGCCGCGGACGAGACCTTCGGTCGAGTCCATGGCGATAGTGCGGACCTGGTTTTCACCAAGGTGCTGCGCGACTTCGAGAACCAGGCGGTTGCCGTTGTTCTCGGTCTCGAGTGCGTTGAGGATCGCCGGCAGTTCGCCGTCGAACGCGACGTCTACGACAGCGCCGATAACCTGGGTCACTTTGCCGAGGGACGAGCCCGTTGCGGTAGCCATGATTCTTACCCTCTTCTTTTCGGTCAGAGCGCTTCCGCGCCCGAAATGATTTCGATGAGTTCCTTGGTGATCTGTGCCTGGCGCTGACGGTTGTAGGACAGCGTCAGCTTGTTGATCATGTCACCAGCGTTGCGCGTTGCGTTGTCCATAGCGGACATCTGCGCACCGTAGAAGGAAGCGTTGTTTTCGAGCAGTGCCCGGAAAATCTGGACTGCGATGTTCTTCGGCAGCAGTTCTTCAAGGATTTCTTCTTCGCTCGGTTCGTATTCGTAGAACACAGGCGAAGCAGCATCCGTAGCGGCCGCCTCGAACTTGGCGGGAATGATCTGCTGCGCGGTTGCGACCTGCGAGATCACCGACTGGAAGCGTGCAAAGAACAGCGTCGCAACGTCGAATTCACCGGCATTGAACATGTCCAGCACCTTGCCCGCGACTTCATCAGCCTGGACGAAACCGAGCTGCTTCACTTCGCGGAAGGTGATGTAGTGAACAATATTGTCCTTGAACGAACGACGCAGAACGTCATTGCCCTTGCGGCCGACCGTCAGGATCTTGACTGTCTTGCCCTGCGCGATGAGCTTCAAGGCATGATCGCGCGCCAGACGAATGATCGAGGAGTTGAAACCGCCGGCAAGGCCGCGCTCGCCGGTGGCAACGACCAGGAGATGAACCTGATCCTTGCCGGTGCCGGAAAGCAGAAGCGGTGCACCCGCATTGCCGGCGTTGGCAGCCGAAAGGCTGGCCAATACCTTGTTCATCCGCTCTGCGTAAGGACGGGCGGCTTCGGCCGCTTCCTGCGCACGACGCAGCTTCGCCGCGGCGACCATTTTCATCGCCTTGGTGATCTTCTGCGTCGCCTTGACGGAGGCGATCCGGTTTTTCAGATCCTTAAGTGAAGGCATCCGTTATCGGTCCTTAAGCTAGATCCGTACTTTTAGGCGAAAGACTTCGAATAGGCGTCGAGCGCCGACTTGAGCTTCGCCTTCGTGTCGTCCGAGATCTGCTTCTCGGTGCGGATCGTGTCGAGAACTGCCTTGCCTTCCGAACGGAGGTAAGAGAGCAGACCCTGTTCGAACTTGCCGACATCGGAAACCGCGATCTTGTCGAGGTAACCGTTGACGCCTGCGAAGATCACAGCAACCTGTTCTTCCGTCTTGAGCGGCGAGAACTGCGGCTGCTTCAGGAGTTCCGTCAGACGTGCACCGCGGTTCAAGAGGCGCTGCGTCGAGGCATCGAGGTCGGAACCGAACTGTGCGAACGCGGCCATTTCGCGATACTGGGCAAGCTCGCCCTTGATCGAACCGGCAACCTGCTTCATCGCCTTGACCTGAGCGGCCGAGCCAACGCGGGAAACCGACAGACCGACGTTAACGGCCGGACGGATGCCCTGGTAGAACAGGTCGGTTTCGAGGAAGATCTGGCCGTCGGTGATCGAGATCACGTTGGTCGGAATGAACGCCGAAACGTCGTTACCCTGGGTTTCGATGACTGGCAGAGCCGTCAGCGAACCGGCGCCGCGCTCGTCGGAGAGCTTTGCAGCGCGCTCGAGGAGACGCGAGTGGAGATAGAAGACGTCGCCCGGATAAGCTTCGCGGCCCGGAGGACGACGCAGAAGCAGAGACATCTGACGGTAGGCGACGGCCTGCTTGGAAAGGTCGTCATACGCGATCAGCGCGTGCTGGCTGTTGTCGCGGAAATATTCGCCCATGGCGGCACCGGCGAACGGTGCGAGATACTGCATCGGAGCCGGGTCGGATGCCGTGGCAGCAACAACGATCGAATACTGCAATGCGCCGCGTTCTTCGAGAACCTTGACGAACTGGGCAACGGTCGAACGCTTCTGACCGATAGCAACGTACACGCAGAACAGCTTGTCGTTTTCCGGACCGTTGTCGTGGATCGGTTTCTGGTTCAGGAACGCATCGAGAATGATGGCGGTCTTGCCGGTCTGGCGGTCGCCGATGACGAGCTCGCGCTGGCCGCGGCCAACCGGGATCAGGGCATCGATGGCCTTGAGGCCAGTCGACATCGGCTCATGAACCGACTTGCGCGGAATGATGCCGGGAGCCTTGACGTCGACGCGCGAACGACGGGTCGCGTTGATCGGGCCCTTGCCGTCGATCGGGTTGCCCAGCGCGTCAACGACGCGGCCAAGCAGTTCCGGACCAACCGGAACGTCAACGATGGCGCCGGTCCGCTTGACGGTGTCGCCTTCTTTGATCGAACGGTCGGAACCGAAGATAACCACGCCGACATTGTCGGATTCGAGGTTCAGAGCCATGCCCCGGATCCCGCCCGGAAACTCGACCATTTCACCAGCCTGCACGTTGTCGAGACCGTAGACGCGGGCGATGCCGTCACCAACGGAAAGAACCTGGCCGACTTCCGAAACTTCGGCATCCTGGCCGAAATTCTTGATCTGGTCCTTGAGAATTGCGGAAATTTCCGCTGCACGGATATCCATCAGCCGACCTCTTTCAATGCAAGCTTAAGGGTGGAAAGTTTGGTGCGAAGGGACGTATCGATTTGACGCGAGCCGACCTTGACGATGAGGCCGCCGAGGATCGACGGATCGATCGTAACGGCGATGGTTACGTCCTTGCCGGTTACGCCCTTCAGCGCCGACTTGAGTTCTTTTTCCTGCGTTGCAGTCAACGCATGAGCCGAAGTGACTTCGGCGGAAATTTCACCGCGATGCTCGGCAGCGATCGCGCGGTAGGCGCGGATCATGCCCGGCAGAGCGAAGAGGCGGCGATTGCCGGCCACAACTTTGAGGAAATTCAAAACGGTCACGGAAAGACCGGCTTTTACAGCTATGGCGCTGACCGCCTTCTGCTGCTCATCCGCAGAAAAGACCGGGCTCGCCACGAGGCGCCGCAAGTCTTCACTTTCGTCCATCATCGCTTGGAACCGATCAAGATCGGCACCGACGGCATCAATCGAACCGGTCTCCGATGCAAGCTCGAATAGCGACAGAGCGTAACGCTCCGCGACACCGGAAATAAGCGGGGATGTCTCGGCCACAGGCATAGTTTCCCTGAATTACACCCCAAGCACCAAGTCCGAAAATGACGATCGGACAAGACCTTGAAATTTATTGAATTTCCATCAGAACCCGCAGAGCCTCCGCTCGCCGTTTCCGACGTTCGCGGTTCGTCTAGCATAGGATGTAGGGACTCGCAACACGCCGAGACGCCGAAAAAGCCGCACCCACAAGGCGATGCAGAGATTATTTGCGGCTTTCGCCAGCAAATCCGGGCCATCGGCATTCGGGCGCGGCGATATGCGACATTAGATGTAGCCGAACACGTAGGCGAGCGGCGCGAGAGACAATACACCCTCAAGTAGAAAAAACGCAATATTCTGCGGCGTTACGCCGCGGTCCACGAAGATCGAAACCAGTCGGCCCAGCGCGCCAAGCGCAAGCACCACCCCGGTCGCCATATAGAACCATTCCTGCGCAAGCAGGATCGGCAATACGCCAAGACCTATATAGCGCGCGCCCGCGGCCCTGACCGAGCCGTAGCCTTCCGGCCTTACCTCTCCAACCTGGAAGGCGGAAAGTCGCAGGCAGGTGCCGGGAAACAGAAAGATCAGCAAGCCAAGCAGCGCCGTTACGGCACAGCCGACAAAAGCAATCTGTTCGTTCAGTTCAGTTGGGAAGTAGAGTTCCATGCCGTCGCACCCCTTCGAATCGCACTGATTCTAGCCAACAGGGTAAACAAGTTGCAAAGATTAGCGTCACATCATGCAAACATCGCATTGCGCGAGAGTAAGTGGAGAGCGTCAGTCCGAAGGATTACAGGAAGCTCTGCGGGTCGACGTCGAGCTGAACCTGCACGGTTCCCCGCGCCTTGGGACCATTACCGAGCATCGTCTTCAGAAAAGCCTGCATGTCGGAATTCCGCCGCCCATGAACCAGCAGACGGAAGCGATACCGACCGCGAACCAGCGCAATCGGCGCTTCGGCCGGCCCGAGCACCGCAATGCCGGAAACATGTGGGGCCGCAGCGCGCAACCCGCGGGCATGGTTTTCCGCGTCAGCCCGCGTATCGGCAGAAACGATCAGCGATGCCAGCCGCCCGAACGGCGGCAAAAGCGCCTTCTCACGCTCATTGATCTCGCGTTCGTAAAACGCGGTGGAATCACCCGAGACGATCGCCTGCATAACCGGATGCATGGGCTGGAATGTCTGGATCAAGCCGTGACTCTTCAAGCCCGTACGCCCGGCGCGCCCGGTCACCTGACTGAGCAGCTGGAATGTCCGCTCGGCCGCCCGCGGATCGCCGTTCGAAAGGCCGAGATCCGCATCGACAATGCCGACCAGCGTCATCAGCGGAAAGTTGTGCCCCTTGGCGACAAGCTGCGTGCCGATGACGATATCGACATCCCCCTTGGCGATCGCTTCAAGCTCCAGCCGCATGCGCTTCACGCCGCCGAGAATGTCGGAAGACATGACGATCGTGCGCGCATCTGGAAAATGCTTCTCGACCTCTTCGGCAATGCGCTCAACGCCGGGACCGCACGCAACCAGATGATCGAACGTGCCGCATTCCGGGCAGGCTTCCGGCGTCGGTTGGTGATAGCCGCATTGATGGCATTGGATCTGGTTCCTGAACCGGTGCTCGACCAGCCAGCTCGAACATTGCGGGCACTGGAACCGGTGGCCGCAGACCCGGCAGAGCGTCAGCGGCGCATAACCGCGACGATTTAGGAACAGCAGCGACTGTTCTTTCTTTTCCAGCGTCCGCGCCATCGCCCTGAGCAGAAGCGGTGACAGGAATCCGCCGCGCTCGGGCGGATGCCGGCGCATGTCGATCAGGTGCAGGTCGGGCAAAGCCGCATCGCCGAAACGCGTCGGTAACTGCACGAGATTGTAGCGCCCCGACAATCCGTTGACCTGACTTTCCACCGATGGCGTGGCGGATACCAGCACGACCGGAAAATCGCCGATTCTGGCCCTTACCACCGCCATGTCGCGGGCATTGTAGAAAACACGATCCTCCTGCTTGTAAGCAGGGTCATGCTCTTCGTCGACAATGATGAGGCCAAGCTCTTCGAAGGGCAAAAACAGCGCGGAGCGGGCACCGGCAACCACCCTCACCTCACCCGTCACCACGCCGCGCCAGACCTTTTCGCGCATACGCGGGGAAAGATCGGAATGCCACTCGGCAGGCTTGGCCCCGAATCGCTGCTCGAAACGCTCAAGGAATGCGGGGGTCAACGCGATTTCGGGCAGAAGGATCATCACCTGCTTGCCGCGCCTCAGTGTTTCGGCCACCGCTTCGAAATAGACCTCCGTCTTGCCCGAACCGGTAACGCCGTCGATAAGCGAGGCGGCAAACCCGCCCGCCTTGATGGAACTGACGATCTCTTCGGCCGCATATTTCTGCGGCCCCTCGATGCGCGGCGCGATGTAATCCGGCTCCGGCCGCGCCACCACGGGCGGCGGAGGCAGGAAGATCGTGTCGAACATCCCCTGCTTGATCAGCCCGTCGATGACGCTCAGCGACACGCCGGCAGCATGCGCCATGCCGCTGCGCGTCCAGGGAACGTCCTGTTCCTTCGCCAGATCGAGCACACGCGTTCTTGTCGGCGTCAACCGATCCGGCTCGCCGCCAAGGTAACGCAGGCCCTCCACCATCGGCTCGGGATCGAGTGCAGCCGGTGCGCGGATTGCCATGCGGGCAACAAGGCCGGGCGGAGACAATGTATAGGCAGACACCCAGTCGACGAAATCGCGCATGTCCTTCGACAAAGGCGGGCAATCGAACACGAGCGTGATCGGCCGAAGCTTTTTGGGATCGAGTCGTTCGTCGTTCTCGCCGTCCCAGACGACGCCGATCACCTGCCGCGGCCCGACTGGTACCTGTACGACGGAACCCGGCTCGACATGCATGCCCTCAGGCACTGCATAACTATAGGCAACTGGAACCGGCAGCGGCACCAGAACCGGCACGACGCGAACCGGTTTCGGCGACGGCAAAAGCGCGTCACCGAACAGCGAAGCCATCATGTCAGAAGAATCCTTGCCCATGCGCGGCGACCATGCCGAAAGACGGAACAAAAGTGAACAGTCAGATGAAGAAAATCAGGCCGTGGCGGCAAGAGCCGGTACAGTCTGGAACTCGAAACGGGCATCGCCATCCCTGGCCAGGTCGAAAACCGTATGATTCTCCAGTGCCTTGGTCACTTCCGCCGGATCGCCCTCCAGCTCCTCCGGCTGGATCATGTGACCCACGGTGAAATCGAACCGGTTGCCCTTTTTGTTGAGCAGCTCGTAGAACACAGTCATGTCGCGCAACTCGGTCGACCACTTGGCGAACCAGTAGAACAGGCCGGAATTGCGCGCCGTGATATGGATCGGCAGGATCGGCAGATTGTATTTGCGCGCCAGGCTGACGGCTGATGTTTTCCACGGCCGCTCGTTGAGCTTGCCATCCGCCCAATAGGCGATGCGGCCGGATGGAAACAGCACCATCACCTTGCCGTCCTCGACCGCCTTGTTGGTCAGAACCAGCGTCTCGCGGGTCTTCAGCTTGCTCTTGTATTCGTCGCGCCATTCCACCGGAATGATCATCTCGGCAAAGCGCGGATTGACGCGCACCGCATCACGATTGGCAAACACCATCAGGTCCGGCCGCTTCGCCTTCAACAGATCGAAGACCGCAACCCCGTCGGCAATGCCTGTCGGATGGTTGCTGACCAGAATAAACCCGCCCTTTTCCGGAATGCGCTCTACATTCCGCGCCTCGATCTCGAGTTTCAGCAGATCGCTCATATATTCGAAGCACTGGAACCCGCTTTTCGGTGCCACGTCATCGGCGAATTCGATCGCTTTTCCATAGCGCAACAGCGTGTAGAGAAACGGCCGGATGACCGGCCAGAACGGGCTGCCGACGATGCGCTGGCCGCGCTCGCCGATCAGCGTGTCGACGATATGGCCCGGCCGGCCGCGAGAGTTGAGGGTAATGGTCTCCGCGAATTGACTGAAGGTCGTCGAATTGTCACGGCGGGCCATACAAACTCCTTGCGCAGGGCAACTTTGTGGCAGCCCTGTATGATATAACTTTGTCAGAAGGCGCCGGCTTAGTATTTCCGTAACGCTGTCGGTAGCAATCTGGTGCTCCTTTCCACCAAAATCAACGGTCGAGACGTTTGAACGAACTGCTGATCATCGCCGCGCCCGATCTTGCCGCCAAGCGCCATGAATGGCTGGAAAGCCTGAAAAGCGAGCGCCGGCTGTCGCCCAACACGCTCGATGCCTATGAGCGCGACACCAGGCAATTCCTCACCTTCCTGACCGGCCATCTCGCCGGCCCGCCGAAGATTTCCGACATCCGCACGCTTCGCCCGGCAGATCTGCGCTCATTCCTCGCTGCCCGCCGTCGTGACGGTTCAGGCTCCCGGTCGCTCGGCCGCTACCTTGCAGGCCTCCGTTCCTTCCTGAGCTACATGGAACGCCAGGGACTGGTGAATGCCGCGGCAGCCGGCGCGGTGCGCGCGCCAAAACAGCCGAAATCGCTTCCCAAGCCGCTCAGCGACCGGCAGGCGACCAGCCTGACCACGACCGAAACCCAGCTTCAGGATGAGCCCTGGATCGCAGCACGCGACGCCGCCGTGCTGGCGTTGCTTTATGGCTGCGGCCTGCGTATCTCCGAAGCGCTCGGGCTTCTCCCCGGTGAGATCGAGCCTGGCACCAAGACGCTGCGCATCAAGGGCAAGGGTGGCAAGACCCGCATCGTGCCGCTCCTGCCCGTCGTTGCCGAGGCCGTGACCCGTTACCGCGATATCTGCCCTTACCATCTCACCGACGAAAAGCCTCTCTTTCGAGGCGCACGTGGAGGCCCGTTGCAGCCGGCGATCATCCAGCGGCAGATGCAGAAATTGAGAAGCGCCTTCGGCCTGCCGGATACGGCAACGCCCCATGCGCTGCGCCACTCTTTCGCCACCCATCTGCTGGCCGGCGGCGGCGACCTGCGCACCATCCAGGAACTGCTCGGCCATGCCAGCCTGTCGACGACACAGGTCTATACCGGCGTCGATACCTCGCGCCTGCTGGAAGTCTACGACCGCGCGCACCCACGCGCATAAGGCAGAGGCTTGTGAACCGAACATTAACCAGCCTCGTTAAGTACCTATCGAAGCGGCAGTGATACATTTTGGGCCGATTAATCCGGATCCATGACATGAATTCTTCATTCCTCGACAGCCCCCTTTTCGAACGCCTGCAGGGTTTTGCTCTCTGGCTGCTCGCATCGCTGCATGTCGCGGCCCTCGCCTCGCTGATCCTCATCCTCGGCATGTTGTCATCCGCCGATGCACAGGAAGAAGCCTGCCATGGCGTTAATCTCGTCGACGAGATGAGATCAGAAAATCCGGATGCTTATGCCAAGGCGCTTGCGGAAGCCGAAACGGTCCCGAACGCCAAGGGAATTTTCTGGAGAATAGAAAAGCCGGGCGTCGCCACCTCATATCTGCTCGGCACCATGCATGTCACCGATCCACGCGTCCTCAAGATGCCGCCCGGAGCCGACAAGGCGCTTGCCGATGCGAAGACTATTATCATCGAATCCAACGAGATCCTTGATGACAAAAAGGCCATGGCCGGCATTCTCGCCAAGCCGGAACTGACCATGCTGACCAACGGTAATACGATCGAAAAGCTGATGAAGCCGGATGATCTTGCCGTACTCGAAGAAGGATTGAAGAAGCGCGGCGTTCCGCTGGCGACCGTCTCTCGCATGCAGCCTTGGATGCTGATGTCGCTTGTATCGCTGCCGGCCTGCGAACTCGCCCGCAAGGGAAACACCGCCTTTCTCGACAAGCGCATCGCACTCGATGCCGCAGCCGAGGGAAAACCGGTCAAAGGCCTGGAAACGCTCGCCGAACAGCTCACCGCCATGGCTTCGATCCCGACCGAGATGCATTTGAAGTCGCTTGTCGAAACGATCAAGCTCGGCCCGAAAATGGATGACGTTTTTGAGACGATGACGCAGCTCTATCTCACTGGCGAGATCGGCTTCACCATGCCTTTCCTGAAGCAGGTTGCGCCTGACGGCGGCGACAATGCCGGTTATGCCGAGTTTGAGGAACTGATCGTGACGAAGCGCAACCACCTCATGGCCGAACGCGCAGCACCTATCCTCGGCGAAGGCAACGTCTTCATGGCCGTCGGCGCCCTTCACCTGCCGGGCAAGGACGGCCTGGTGGAACTTCTGCGCAAACAGGGCTTCACCCTATCGAAAGCCGACTAGATGCTTTTTGACGCTCGGCCCGGAGCAGTGAGATTTGGTCATTGCACCGGCTGGAAAACTCTACGATGGTTCGGAGCCTGAAAGCGATATTAGCAGCTCTTTCGACGGTTCCCATGTTCGCACATATATTGCATCGTAACCTTGTTTTCCTGGCCGCCAGTCTCTGCCTTCTTCTTGGCCTGTCCACTATTGCCAACGCCGAGCCGGTATCATGCGGCGGGATCGATCTCCTCGCGAAAATGAAACGCGAGGACCGCAAGACTTACGACCAGATTCTTGCCGAAGGCCGCAAGATACCGAATGCGCGAGGCCTCTTCTGGAAGATCGAGAAACGCGGCGTCAAACCGTCCTACCTGTTCGGCACGATGCACGTGTCGGATCCGCGGGTGATCAAACTACCCCACACCGTCAAGAAGGCGCATCTCAAGGCCAAGGTCATTGTCCTGGAATCCGACCAGCTGCTGGAACTCGGCAAGGCCCGCCTTCTGGCCTTCACCAAGCCGGATATGATGATGATGCCCGCCGGCAAGCGCATCGAAGATTTTCTGACTCCAGAGCAGCGCGGCGTCGTCGATACGGCCCTGACGGCGAGGGGCGCACCGCTTTCGGCAGTAAACTATCTGAGACCCTGGATGGTCACCAGCATCGTTGCCTCGGCCTGTGAGCAATCACGCGCCAAAGACAGAACACCGGTTCTGGATCAGCAGCTGGCACTTGATGCCATCGAGAACAACATACCCCTGAAAGGTCTGGAGACACTGGAGGAGCAATACGGCGCTCTGAACAAGATGTCGCTTGAAGCTCAGGTAAAGAACCTCATCTCTGCTATCGCCCATCCCGAGCAGTTCGCGAACATCGATGAGACAATGCTCAGGCTCTATTTAAGCGGTGATATCAGACCACTAGCACCGCTTTTGAGATGGCTTTCCCAAAACGACACGACGATGGCGGCTGACAGTTTCGCGGAATTCGAAGACGAGGTCATCACCCGGCGAAACCACACCATGGCGGACAGAGCCAAGCCATTCCTGCAGGACGGCAACGCCTTCATCGCTGTTGGTGCGCTTCATGTCCAAGGGGACGACGGCCTAGTCGAGCTATTCAGAAAACAGGGCTTCAAAGTCACGCCTGCGACCTGACCATCTGCGATCATGCCCAGATCCTTCCGATGAGATCGAAGACGGTGTCTGTAGACTCGAGGCTGCCGAACTTCCAAATCACGTCCGCCCGCTCGTCATCCGGCGCAGGATATTGGTCTTCCAATAAAACTGATGCACCAGCACGCCGAGTATGTGCAGACAGATCAGCACCCACAGGGCCGTTTTCATCCAGCCGATATGGGCAAATGCCGCCATGCCGTTCTTGAAATAGAATGCGCCGATCCCGGCAAGCGGCATGATGATGAACATCGCGTAAAGCGACCAATGCACGATCGTCGCCACGACGCGCGAAAAGGCAGGCTCAGCTTCCGGATGCGGCGGAGCGCCGAGCGCTATGCGAAGACAGAGCCGGGTCAGGGCCAGCGCCAGTATCGCAATCCCCACATAGGCATGGATATTGGCGGACGTCATGATCTCGGGCGGGATCGGCTTGTCGCCGAAATAGAGTTCCCCGAATGCGGTCATCGCATCGGAAAACAGAAGATTGAACAGGATCAGCACGGCCATCAGCCAGTGCAGGATGCGCTGCGACAGAGAGAATGCGGTCTTCATGCCCGTCACCTCTTGAAGTGGGTCAAGGACATGAAGTTTAGGACAGATGCGGAAAAGAAAAAGGCGGGACCGAAATCCCGCCTTTCATATCTCGGAGATTTGAGCCGATTACATATGAATCGGCTTGGCGAAGGTCGAAAGGGCTGCTTCCTTGACGGCTTCCGACATGGTCGGGTGCGCGTGGCAGGTGCGGCCGAGATCTTCCGACGAACCGGAGAATTCCATCAGCACGGTGATCTCATGGATCATCTCGCCGGCGCCGAAGCCGACGATGTGACCGCCGAGAACCCGGTCGGTTTCCTTGTCGGCGAGGATCTTGACGAAACCGTCGGTCGCCAGCATGGCGCGGGCACGGCCGTTGGCGGTGAACGGGAACTTGCCGACCTTGTAGGCGATGCCCGCAGCCTTCAGTTCTTCTTCCGTCTTGCCGACAGAAGCGACTTCCGGCTGGGTGTAGACGACGCCCGGAATGACGTCATAGTTCACGTGACCATGCTGACCGGACAGGATTTCGGCGAGAGCGACGCCCTCGTCTTCAGCCTTGTGCGCCAGCATCGGGCCCTTCACCACGTCGCCGATCGCATAGATGCCGGCAACATTGGTCTTGAAGCCATGGTCGATCTCGACGCGACCACGATTGTCTAGCACGACGCCTGCAGCTTCAAGGCCCAGGCCTTCAGTGTAAGGCTTGCGGCCGGTGGAGATCAGCACGACGTCTGCCTCAACGGTAACCGCATCGCCACCCTTGACCGGCTCGTAGGTGACCTTGGCGCCGGTAGCAGTCTTTTCGACGGCCGTAACCTTTGCTTCGGTACGGATATCCATGCCCTGCTTGGCGATCATCCGCTGGAACTGCTTCGACACGTCGGCATCCATGGCGCCGAGCAGCTTGTCGAGATATTCGATCACGGTGACCTTGGCGCCGAGACGCATCCACACCGAGCCGAGTTCGAGGCCGATGACACCGCCGCCGACAACGACCATGTTCTGCGGAACTTTTTCCAGCGAAATCGCGCCGGTCGACGACACGATCACCTTCTCGTCGATCTCGACATTGACGCCCGGAATGCCGGCAACGTCGGAACCGGTAGCGATGACGATGTTCTTCGTCTCCAATTCCTGCACCTTGCCGTCTTCACCCGTAACGGAAACCTTGCCGGCGGCAACGATCTTGCCGGTGCCGATAAAACCGTCGATCTTGTTCTTCTTGAACAGGAAGGCGACGCCATCGGTGTTCGACTTGATGGTCGCATCCTTGTGGGCCATCATCTTTGTGAGGTTCAGCCTAGGCGCTGCAACTTCCACACCCAGCGTATCGACGCCATGGGCGACCTGGTGGAACATTTCCGAAGCATGCAGAAGAGCCTTCGACGGAATGCAGCCGACATTCAGGCAGGTGCCGCCATAGGTGGCGCGCTTTTCGACGACCGCGACCTTCAGGCCGAGCTGTGCTGCCTTGATTGCGCAGACATAACCGCCCGGGCCACTACCGATAACGACGACATCATAAGCCATGTTCTAATTCCTGATTTCTGGTTTTGGCAGGCTCATTCCCGCCAGCGTTTCGAGAATGGCCCTCAGGCCGCTTTTTCAGTTGCGAGTTTAATTCCGAGCGCGATGAACACCACGCCGCTGGTCCGGTCGATCCACTTGCTGGCACGCGAAAACGCCGCCCGCATGCGCGGCGTCGTCATGAACGTGCTGACGCCGACGAACCAGATGATCAGGCAGGTCGCCATCACCAGCCCGTAGCCGAACTTGATCGCCATCGGCGTATGGGCGCCAACGACGGTCGAGAAGATCGACAGGAAGAAGAAGACCGGCTTCGGGTTGAGCGCGTTCGCGGCAAAGCCGAGCGTGAATGCCTTTAGCGCCGACTGGCCCCGCTTGACGCCATCAACCTGCCCATCCGCTGGAACGCTGATCTCGGTCCTGCCCGCCTTCAGCGCCTTCACACCGATATAGACCAGATAGGCGACACCCAGCCATTTAACGATGTTGAACAGATAGACCGACTGCGAAATGATCAATCCAAGACCGAGGATCGTGTAGCTGACATGGAACATCAGCGCCGTGCCGATGCCGAAGCTGGTGATGATCGCCTGCCGGCGGCCATGGACCAGCGCCTGTCGCATCACCATGGCAAGATCCGCCCCCGGCGAGACGATCGCAAAGGAGAAGATCGCCATCAGCGAGATCAGTTCGATCATATAGGCATGCATGTTGAATATCCCTCAGAGCAGCAGCGCGACCATCATGATCAGCAGTCCGGCAAGGCTCAACAGCCAGACCATCGAGCGGACATAGGGAATGCCCGCCAGATAGAGCGGAACATAGGCAATCCGCGCGATCAGCCACACCCAGGCGCCACCGATGCCAAGCCCGGTCGGGTCGCCGATAAAGGCAAGCCCGAGAAGCAGGCCGATAAAGGCCGGATAGGTTTCCTGATAGTTCTTCGAGGCACGCGCAGCACGCCCCGCCGCCGCATTCTTCGGTGCAATATCCTCATCGCGCGGTCCGGCATTCCATTTGGAACCCAGTTCACGCGTGGCGAAAAATCCCTGCAGCAGAATATGAAAGAGCAGCAGGACCACACTCAGACAAAGCACGACCACAAGATGGGTTGCATTTGCCGAAGCGGGTTCCATGCTGCTCTCCTTAGTTCAGGATGTAAGGCTTGAAGTCTTAGAGATCGAGAACCAGACGTTCCGGATCTTCCAGGCTTTCCTTGACGCGAACGAGGAAGGTCACCGCTTCCTTGCCGTCGACGATGCGGTGATCGTAGGACAGAGCGAGATACATCATCGGGCGGATGACGATCTGGCCGCCGACGACGACCGGACGTTCCTGGATCTTGTGCATGCCGAGGATACCCGACTGCGGGGCGTTCAGGATCGGCGAGGACATCAGCGAACCGTAGACGCCACCATTGGTGATGGTGAACGTGCCGCCCTGCATGTCGGCCATGGAAAGCGAACCGTCACGAGCAGCCTTTGCGAGACGACCGAGTTCCTTTTCGACGCCGGCGATCGAGCGCTGGTCGGCGTCACGGATGACCGGAACGACGAGACCCTTGTCGGTGCCGACGGCCATGCCGACGTGGCAGTAGTTCTTGTAGATGATGTCGGTGCCGTCGATCTCGGCGTTGACAGCCGGCAGTTCCTTCAGCGCGTGGGTCACGGCCTTGGTGAAGAAGCCCATGAAGCCGAGCTTGACGCCATGCTTCTTCTCGAACACGTCCTTGTAGCGGTTACGCAGGTCCATGACCGCCTTCATGTCCACCTCGTTATAGGTGGTCAGCATGGCGGCGGTATTCTGTGCATCCTTGAGGCGCTTGGCGATCGTCTGGCGCAGACGGGTCATCTTCACGCGCTCTTCGCGAGGCGCATCCTCGGCCGAGGAAACCGCGCGCGGAGCAGCCGGAACGGCAGCCGGGGCCGGAGCGGACGGGCCCTTGGCGATGGCGGCAAGAACGTCGCCCTTCAGAACCTGGCCGCGCTTGCCCGAACCGTCGATATCGGCCGTCGAGATGTTGTTGTCGGCAGCAACCTTGGCAGCAGCCGGTGCAGCCGGCATCGACGATGCGGCAGCCGAGGGGGACGCAACTGCAGCAGCGGCCGGTGCGGCGGCAGCAGGAGCAGCAGCGGGCGCCGGGGCAGCAGCCGGAGCGGCAGTTGCAGCACCAGCAGCACCTTCCGCGATCTGGCCGAGCAGCGCGTCGAGACCGACGGTTTCACCGTTCTGCGCAACGATTTCGGTCAACACGCCGGAAGCCGGGGCCGGAACTTCGACGGTAACCTTGTCGGTTTCCAGTTCGACCAGCGGCTCATCGGCCTTGACCGTATCGCCGACCTTCTTGAACCAGGTGCCGACGGTCGCCTCGCTGACGGACTCGCCGAGGGTTGGAACGCGGATTTCGGTTGCCATGATCTGTTTCCGTTTTTCTCAAGATTCGTTTCGAACAAATTAGGGGAGACGGCTGAAAAATCAGCCGCCGAGAGCGTCTTCGAGGAAGGCTTCCAGCTGTGCCAGATGCTTCGACATCAGGCCGGTCGCCGGTGATGCTGCTGCCGGACGGCCCGTGTAGCGGACGCGCTGATACTTGGCATCGATATGCGCCAGAACCCATTCCAGGTAAGGGTCGATGAACGACCAGGCGCCCATATTCTTCGGCTCTTCCTGGCACCAGACCATCTCCGCGTTCTTGAAGCGCGACAGCTCGTTGATCAGAGCCTTGGCCGGGAACGGGTAGAGCTGTTCGATACGCAGCAGGTAGACGTCGTCGATGCCGCGCTTTTCGCGCTCTTCGAGAAGGTCGTAATAAACCTTGCCGGAGCACATCACGACGCGACGGATCTTGGCATCCTTCTGCAGCTTGATCGGACCGTCCTTGATGACTTCGGCATCGTCCCACAGCAGGCGGTGGAAGGAGCTTTCGCCCGCCAGTTCCGCAAGCGTTGAGGTTGCACGCTTGTGGCGCAGCAAGGACTTCGGCGTCATCAGGATCAGCGGCTTGCGGAAGTCGCGCTTCACCTGGCGGCGCAGGATGTGGAAGTAGTTGGCAGGCGTCGTGACGTTGGCAACCTGCATGTTGTCTTCCGCGCAGAGCTGCAGGAAGCGTTCCAGGCGAGCCGACGAATGTTCCGGGCCCTGACCTTCATAGCCGTGCGGCAGAAGGCAGACGAGACCGGACATGCGCAGCCACTTGCGTTCGCCAGACGAGATGAACTGGTCGAACACGACCTGCGCACCGTTGGCGAAGTCGCCGAACTGGGCTTCCCAGAGCGTCAGCGCATTCGGACGTGCCAGCGAGTAGCCGTATTCGAAGCCGAGAACGGCTTCTTCCGACAGCATGGAGTTGATCACTTCATACTTGCCCTGGCCCGGCTGCAGATTGGCAAGCGGGATGTAGCGTTCTTCGGTGTCCTGATCGTAGAGAACCGAGTGACGCTGCGAGAAGGTGCCGCGTTCGCAATCCTGGCCGGAAAGACGGATCTTCGTGCCTTCGACGCAGAGCGAACCGAAAGCAAAGGCTTCCGCCATCGCCCAGTCGAGGCCTTCGCCGGTCTCGACCATCTGCGCGCGGTTTTCCATGAAGCGCTTGATCGTGCGGTGCGCGTTGAAACCTTCCGGAATGGTCGACAGCTTGCGACCGATTTCCTTGAGGCTCTTCATCGGCATCGAGGTCTTGCCGCGGCGCTGCTCGTCGGCATCGTCGGCGGAACGCAGACCTGACCACTGGCCGTCCAGCCAGTCGGCCTTGTTCGGCTTGTAGGCCTGACCGGCTTCGAACTCGGCGTCGAGATGGGCGCGCCAGTCGGCCTTCATCTTGTCGAATTCGGCATCGGTGATGACGCCTTCGCCAGCCAGACGTTCGGCGTAGATCTCGGCCACGGCCTTGTGGGCGCGGATGACCTTGTACATCTTCGGCTGGGTGAACGCCGGCTCATCGCCTTCGTTATGGCCGAAGCGGCGATAGCAGAACATGTCAAGCACGACTGGCTTGTGGAACTTCATCCGGTATTCGGTCGCAACCTTGGCGGCATAGGTGACCGCTTCCGGATCGTCGCCGTTGACGTGGAAGATCGGCGCTTCGATCATCTTGGCAACGTCCGACGGATAAGGCGACGAACGCGAGAAGCCAGGATTGGTGGTGAAGCCGATCTGGTTGTTGATGATGACGTGCATCGTACCGGCAACGCGGTGACCGCGCAGACCCGACAGGCCGAGGATTTCGGCAACCACGCCCTGGCCCGCAAAGGCCGCATCGCCGTGCAGAAGCAGCGGCAGAACCTTGGAGCGCTCGGAGAGCGGGATGATGTTGTCCTTTTCCCAGACCTTGGCCAGCATGTCCTGCTTGGCGCGGGCCTTGCCCATGACGACCGGGTTGACGATCTCAAGGTGCGACGGGTTGGCCGTCAGCGACAGGTGAACCTTGTTGCCGTCGAATTCGCGGTCGGAAGAGGCACCGAGGTGGTACTTCACGTCGCCCGAACCTTCGACTTCGTCAGGCTTGAACGAACCGCCCTTGAACTCGTGGAACACGGCGCGGTGCGGCTTGCCCATGACGTTGGTGAGAACGTTCAGGCGGCCGCGGTGGGCCATGCCGACGATGACTTCTTCAAGACCCAGCTGGCCGCCGCGCTTGATGATCTGTTCGAGTGCCGGGATCAGCGCTTCGCCGCCATCGAGGCCGAAACGCTTGGTGCCCTTGAACTTGACGTCGAGGAACTGTTCGTAGCCTTCGCCTTCGATCAGCTTCGAAAGGATCGCCTTCTTGCCTTCCGGGGTGAAGGCAACGCCCTTGTCCGGACCTTCGATCCGTTCCTGGATCCAGGCCTTTTCTTCCGGGCTCGACATATGCATGAATTCGACGCCGATCGTCGAGCAATAGGTGCGCTCGAGGATCGCGATCATCTCGCGAACGGTCGCGTATTCCATGCCCAGAACGTTGTCGATGAAGATCTTGCGATCGTAATCGCTCTCTTCGAAGCCGTAGGACTTCGGCGACAGTTCGTTGTAGTCCTCGACCGGGCTTGCGATGCCGAGCGGATCGAGCTTGGCGTGCAGGTGGCCGCGCATGCGATAGGCGCGGATCATCATGATGGCGCGCACGCTGTCGCGGCTCGCCTGATGAACGTCGGCTTCGTTGACGGTTGCGCCCTTGGCGGCAGCAGCAGCTTCAGCCTTTGCCTTCACCTTGGTTTCGATTGCCTTTTCCACTACCGGCCAGTTGCCGTCGAGAGCGGAAACAAGGTCGCCACCGGCTGCGATCGGCCAGTTCGAACGCTTCCAGGAAGCGCCCTGCGCTGCCTTCTTCACGTCTTCGGGGCTGTCGGCGAGGGCCTTGAAGAAGGCCTGCCATTCTTCAGAAACCGAATTCGGATCGGCTTCGTAATTGGCATAAAGTTGTTCGATATAGACGGCGTTCGCGCCATCTAGGAACGAAGTGATCAGAAATTGCTCGTTGGCTTCTTGCCGGGACATGGCCTATTGCGGGCGCCGCGCCCGCCTCCTCACGTGATCGGAACCGAGGACCTCGCCGGCTCCGCATTCTCTCGTCTGTCGTCGTGTCTTGTCGCCGCTGCGACACCGTCTTTTGACGGGTGACCCGCAGGCAAAAAAGCTTCCGCCTGCGGGTTCTAAACCTTGAGGTCCATCGCCGCCTGTCTATCGGCGGCGAGTGACCGTTATGTGGCGTCAGCCCTTAAGGACTTCAACCAGCGTCTTGCCGAGGCGTGCCGGGGAAGGAGACACCTTGATGCCTGCTGCTTCCATGGCTGCGATCTTGGATTCCGCATCGCCCTTGCCGCCGGAAACGACAGCGCCGGCATGGCCCATGGTGCGGCCCTTCGGAGCCGTACGGCCGGCGATGAAACCTGCCATCGGCTTCTTGCGGCCCTTCTTGGCTTCGTCGATCAGGAACTGGGCTGCATCTTCTTCAGCCGAACCACCGATTTCGCCAATCATGATGATCGACTGGGTAGCGTCGTCTGCGAGGAACATTTCCAGCATGTCGATGAATTCGGTGCCCTTGACCGGGTCGCCGCCGATGCCGACAGCCGTCGTCTGGCCAAGGCCTTCGTTCGACGTCTGGAACACGGCTTCGTAGGTCAGCGTGCCGGAGCGCGAAACGATACCGACCGAACCCTTGCGGAAGATCGAGCCCGGCATGATGCCGATCTTGCATTCTTCCGGCGTCAGAACGCCCGGGCAGTTCGGGCCGAGCAGGCGCGACTTCGACTTGTCGAGCTTGGCCTTGACGCGCACCATGTCCATGACCGGGATACCCTCGGTGATGCAGGTGATGAACGGGACTTCGGCTTCGATCGCTTCGATGATCGCGTCGGCAGCGCCTGCCGGCGGAACGTAGATTACGGTCGCATCAGCACCGGTGCGTTCCTTTGCTTCGGCAACCGAAGCGAAGATCGGCAGCGCCGTGCCGTCGACGCCCGACGACCAGGTTTCGCCACCCTTCTTCGGGTGGATACCGCCAACCATCTTGGTGCCGTAGTAAGCAAGCGCCTGTTCGGTGTGGAACGTACCGGTCTTGCCGGTCAGGCCCTGAACGAGGATCTTGGTGTCTTTATTGACGAGAATAGACATGTATCAGGTTCCTCAGATTAGGCTTTGATCGCCGCAACGATCTTCTTGGCGGCATCGTCCAGATCGTCAGCAGCCGTGATAGCAAGGCCGGATTCGTTGAGGATCTTCTTGCCGAGCTCGACATTGGTGCCTTCGAGGCGAACGACGAGCGGAACCTTCAGACCGACTTCCTGAACAGCTGCGACAACGCCTTCGGCGATGACGTCGCAACGCATGATGCCGCCGAAGATGTTGACGAGGATGCCCTCGACCTTCGGGTCAGCGGTGATGATCTTGAAGGCAGCCGCGACCTTCTCCTTGCCGGCGCCACCGCCGACGTCGCAGAAGTTTGCCGGCTCCTTGCCGTAAAGCTTGATGATGTCCATCGTCGCCATGGCGAGACCGGCACCATTGACCATGCAGCCGATATTGCCGTCGAGGGCAACGTAGGCGAGGTCCCACTTGGAGGCTTCGATTTCCTTGGAGTCTTCTTCGGTCTCGTCGCGCAGCGCCTTGACGTCGTCGTGGCGGAACAGCGCGTTGCCGTCGAAGGACATCTTGGCGTCGAGAACGCGCAGATGGCCGTCCTTCATGACGATCAGCGGGTTGACTTCGAGGAGCGCCATGTCCTTTTCGCCGAACGCCTTGTAGAGCGCCGGGAAGAGCGACTTTGCGTCTTCGGCAGCTGCACCCGACAGTTCCAGAGCCTTGGAGATCTTGGCAACGTCGTCAGCCGTCACACCGGTTTCCGGGTCGATGGCGATCGTGTGGATCTTCTCAGGCGTATCGTGGGCAACGGTTTCGATGTCCATGCCGCCTTCGGTCGAAACGACGAAAGCAACCTGACCGACAGAACGGTCGACCAGCAGCGAGCAATAGAGTTCGCGGTCGATGTCTGCACCGTCTTCGATGTAGAGGCGGTTGACCTGCTTGCCGGCTTCGCCGGTCTGCGCGGTTACCAGCGTGTTGCCGAGCATGTCCTTGGCGTGAGCCACGACTTCCTCGATCGACTTGGCCAGGCGAACGCCGCCCTTGGCATCGGGCCCAAGTTCCTTGAACTTGCCCTTGCCGCGACCGCCGGCATGGATCTGGCTCTTGACGACGTAGAGCGGGCCTGGGAGCTGCTTGGCAGCAGCTTCGGCTTCTTCGACCTTGAGGATCGCGACGCCTTCGGCAACCGGTGCGCCGTAACCCTTCAAGAGAGCCTTGGCCTGATATTCATGGATATTCATGGGGCTTGATCCCTATTTGAATGATGTGAGCGCTGGCAAAAGCCAGCGCCGAACTTTTTGGAAGCTGATTACTTCAGCGAAGGAACGAGGGCGATGCAGGCTTCGCAGAGACCGGCAACAGCGCCGACCGACTTCTGGAAGGCCGCTTCTTCGTCCTTGTTGAATTCGACTTCGACGATGCGCTCGACACCGCCGGCGCCGAGAACGACCGGAACGCCGACATACATGTCCTTGACGCCGTACTGGCCGGAGAGGTGAGCAGCGACCGGCAGGACGCGCTTCTTGTCCTTGAGGTAGGATTCAGCCATTTCGATCGCCGAGGCGGCCGGAGCGTAATAGGCAGAGCCAGTCTTCAGCAGGCCGACAATCTCTGCGCCGCCGTCACGGGTGCGCTGGATGATCTGGTCGAGCTTCTCCTGCGTGGTCCAGCCCATCTTGACGAGATCGGTGAGCGGAACGCCGGCAACTGTCGAGTAACGGGCAAGCGGCACCATCGTGTCGCCATGGCCGCCGAGAACGAATGCAGTGACGTCCTGAACGGAAACGTTGAATTCTTCGGCGAGGAAGAGACGGAAACGGGCCGAGTCCAGAACGCCGGCCATGCCGACGACCTTGTTCTTCGGCAGGCCGGAGAACTTCTGTAGCGCCCAGACCATCGCGTCGAGCGGGTTGGTGATGCAGATGACGAAAGCGTTCGGAGCATATTTCTTGATGCCTGCGCCGACCTGTTCCATGACCTTGAGGTTGATGCCGATCAGGTCGTCGCGGCTCATGCCCGGCTTGCGGGCGACACCGGCGGTGACGATGCAGACGTCGGCACCTTCGATCGCAGCATAGTCGCTGGCGCCGGTCAGCTTCGCATTGAAGCCTTCGACGGGACCGGACTGAGCGATGTCGAGGCCCTTACCCTGCGGGATGCCGTCGGCGATGTCGAAGAGGACGACGTCGCCCAGCTCCTTCAGGCTGGCAAGATGCGCCAGCGTGCCACCGATCATGCCCGAACCAATAAGTGCAATCTTCTTACGCGACATGGAAATGCTTCCTCTTCAAATCCTGACCTGCGGCAAGTTAGCGCAGGCTCATCTTGCGGCAGCACGGATAGCCTCATCTGCCAAAAATGGCAAACGATTATTTTGAGACTATATTTTTCAATCGGTTAGATATGATTTGAGTTACGTAAACGTAAGAATTTATGCCACAAATATGTCAGACTTCCTGCCGCTTCTCATTATGGAGCGACAGATATTCCGCACTTCTCATCTCGAAAAGTCGCGAAACCGTGCGGTCGAATTCGAAACCTTCGGTGCCTCTACGTTCCGTCAGCAATGCGTCTGGTGTGACTGCAGCCGCAATGAAAAGCCGCACGGAATTATCGTAGAGCGCATCGACCAGATTGATGAACCGCTTCACTTCATTGCGCTTTTCCGCGCCGAGCTGCGGCACGTGATCAACAAAGACGACGTCGAAACGCGCGGCGATGGCCAGATAGTCCGAAGCGCCGAGCGGCTTTTCGCAAAGATCGGAGAATGAGAAACGCGCAGCCCGCCCGACTGCCGCAGGCACATGAATGCTGCGCCCCTTCATCGGCAGTTCGACCGGCTCGGCCCTGTCGCCATCGGTGACCTGATGCCATGCGGCCTCCATCGCCGCATCCGCACGCCCGTCGAGCGGCGTCAGATAGACGGGCAGATTGGCATTCTTCTGCATCCGGTAATCGGTCGGACTGTCCAGCGTCACCACATCGACATGGCTGCTTAGAAGTCCGATAAACGGCGTAAACAGGCCGCGATTGAGCCCGTCCTTGTAGAGATTTTCCGGCGCAACATTGGAGGTCGCGACCAGCACGCAGCCGAGATCGAACAGCTCGGTGAAAAGCCGCGCCAGGATCATCGCATCGGTAATGTCGGTCACGGAGAATTCATCGAAGCACAGAAGCTCGGCTTCCGCATAAAGTGCGGCGGCAACCGGCGGCACCGGATCAGCCTGCTTTGTCTCGCCCCGCTTCAGCTTCTGCCGCTGTTCGTGGATGCGGTTATGCACGTCGGCCATGAACTCATGAAAATGCGCCCGCCGCTTTTTCTGCGTGGGCGCCTTCTTGAAGAACATGTCCATGATCATGGTCTTGCCGCGGCCGACACTGCCATAGACATAAAGGCCGCGCACCTTTTCCGCATGGCCATTGCCGCGACGGGCAAAGAGCCAGCCAAGCGCACTCGACTTCTTCGCGGGTTTTGCCTCGCGCAACGCGACGAGCACGCGGTCGAGCCTGGCAGCGACCTCCATCTGCGCCTTATCGGGCGTCAGAACGCCGGACGCCGCCAGAGCCTTGAGCTCTTCGCAGACGCTCGACGTATATTCTGGAATGGGTTCCACCGAGGGACGCCCCTTATGTCAGTATTAGCGGCTCAGACTGACCTGCTGGCCCGAATTCGTGGTACCGTCGAAGCGGTTGTCGGCGCTCTTGTAGACCCGACCGATCACATCGCCTGCACGGTTCTTGAACTGAACCATCTTGCCGGAGACTTCCCATGAGCCCATGGTCGTCAGCTCACCGGCGCAACCGCGGGTACCACCGCGCGAACCGCTGCCGAGATTGGTGAGCGTCAGGAACATGTCGCAGGATGCGCCGCCATTGGAAACGCGCCAGTTGCCGACCATCTGCTCCTTGGTGACATCGAGCGCGCTGGCAGGAGCGGCCGCGTTCGGGTTAGCCATGGCCATGTTCTGACCACCCTGAGGTGCGGAAGGATATTGCGAAGCGCCACCCGGAGGCGGAAGCTGACCGCCCTGAACACCCTGAACGGGCTGGGCCTGAAGCGGAGCGGGCTGCGAAGGCAGATCACTATAAGGGCTGTAGGATGTCCGCTGGCAACCAGCCAACGCAAGGGTCAGTACCAGACCTGTTGCCACATATTTGAACTGCATCAAAAACTCCTGTCCGGATCATTTCACACTGCCCTACAACTTGGGCACGACAGTTTGGCCGGGAATATCGTAAACGACCTTGGTTAATCAAGGGTATCCAGCCAATCCGGCATAATCGCGACGATCTGCACGGTCAATTCGGCATGCGCACCGGGCAGCAAGACAAACCAAAGGCCGCAACGAAAGCTGCGGCCCTGGGCTTTTCAAAGACTAGACGCGGCGCTCGACCATCATCTTCTTGATTTCGGCAATTGCCTTGGCCGGGTTCAGCCCCTTCGGGCAGGCCTGCGCGCAGTTCATGATCGTGTGGCAACGATAGAGCCGGAACGGATCCTCGAGATTGTCGAGGCGCTCGCCCTTGGCTTCGTCGCGGCTGTCGATCAGCCAGCGATAGGCCTGCAGGAGAACTGCCGGACCGAGGTAACGGTCGCCGTTCCACCAGTAGCTCGGACAGGAGGTCGAGCAGCAGGCGCACAGAATGCACTCATAGAGACCGTCGAGCTTGAGGCGGTCCTCATGGCTCTGCTTCCATTCCTTCGCCGGCGTCGGAGACACCGTCTTCAGCCAAGGCTCGATCGAGCGATGCTGGGCGTAGAAATTGTTGAGGTCCGGAACGAGGTCCTTCACCACCGGCATATGCGGCAGCGGATAGACTTTGACCGTGCCGGAAATGTCGTCCATGCCCTTGGTGCAGGCCAGCGTGTTCGTGCCGTCGATATTCATCGCGCAGGAACCGCAAATGCCTTCGCGACAGGAACGGCGCAGCGTCAGCGTCGGGTCGATCTTGTTCTTGATGTACAAGAGACCGTCGAGCACCATCGGGCCGCAGTCATCCAGATCGACATAGAACGTGTCGATGCTCGGGTTCTTGCCGTCATCCGGGCTCCAGCGATAGATGCGGTATTCGCGAACGTTCGTGGCACCTTCCGGCTTCGGCCAGACCTTGCCTTCGGACATCTGCGAGTTCTTGGGGAGAGCGAGTTCAACCATGGTCCAATTCCCTCCGGATCAATACACGCGAGCCTTGGGCTCGATCTTGTAGGGATCGATGCCTTCGGCGATCAGGTCCGTATGGACCGGACGGTAATCGAGCTTGACGTCACCCTTTTCGTTGACCCAGGCCAACGTGTGCTTGCGCCAGTTGACGTCGTCGCGGCCGGCGAATGCGCCTTCCGTGAAATCTTCGCGAGCGTGCGAACCACGGCTTTCCTTGCGGGCCTCGGCGCCATAAACGGTGGTGATAGCATTCGCCATAAGGTTATGCAGTTCCAGCGTCTCGACCAGATCCGAGTTCCAGATCAGCGAACGGTCGGTGACCTTGACGTCGGGCAGCTCGCTCCAGATCTGCGACATGCGCTTGCAGCCCGATTCCAGCGATTCCTGCGTCCGGAACACAGCGGCATCGTCCTGCATCGTGCGCTGCATCTTGTCACGCAGCACGGCCGTCGGCGTTGCGCCATTGGCGTGACGCAAGCCGTCGAAGCGGTCCATGATCTTGTCGCAGGCAGCAACGTTGAGCGCCGGGATGGCACCTTCGCGGTCGATGACCTGACCGGCGCGGATTGCGGCGGCGCGGCCGAAGACCACGAGGTCAATCAGCGAGTTGGAGCCGAGGCGGTTAGCCCCGTGAACCGAAGCGCAACCTGCTTCACCCACAGCCATCAGGCCCGGAATGATCCGTTCCGGATTGCTCGAGTCGGCGTTCAGCACTTCGCCCCAATAGTTGGTCGGAATGCCGCCCATATTGTAGTGAACCGTCGGCAGAACCGGGATCGGCTCGCGGGTCACATCGACGCCGGCAAAGATCTTCGCCGATTCCGAAATGCCCGGCAGACGCTCGTGAAGAACGGCCGGATCGAGATGGTCGAGATGCAGGAAGATGTGGTCCTTGTTCTTGCCGACGCCGCGGCCTTCACGGATTTCCATCGTCATGCAGCGCGAAACGACGTCACGCGATGCAAGGTCCTTGGCCGAAGGTGCGTAACGCTCCATGAAGCGCTCGCCCTCGGAATTCACTAGGTAACCGCCTTCGCCGCGTGCGCCTTCGGTGATCAGACAGCCGGAGCCGTAGATGCCGGTCGGGTGGAACTGGACGAATTCCATGTCCTGCAAAGGCAGGCCGGCACGCGCCACCATGCCGCCACCGTCGCCGGTGCAGGTATGGGCAGAGGTTGCCGAGAAATATGCGCGGCCGTAACCGCCGGTCGCCAGAACCACCATCTTGGCGGCAAAGCGATGGATCGTGCCATCATCGAGGTTCCAGGCGACGACGCCTTCGCAGCGGCTGCCGTCATCCGACATGATCAGGTCGAGCGCGAAATATTCGATGAAGAATTCCGCGTTGTTGCGCAGCGACTGGCCATAAAGCGTGTGCAGGATGGCGTGGCCGGTACGGTCGGCGGCAGCGCAGGTGCGCTGTACCGGCGGGCCGGCGCCAAAGTTCTGCATGTGGCCGCCGAACGGGCGCTGGTAGATCTTGCCTTCCTCGTTACGCGAGAAAGGAACACCATAGTGCTCGAGTTCGTAAACGGCCTTCGGCGCTTCCATGACCATGTACTGCATGGCGTCGACATCGCCGAGCCAGTCGGAACCCTTGACGGTGTCATAGAGGTGCCACTGCCAGCTGTCCGGCGTCATGTTCTGCAGCGAGGCGGCAATACCGCCCTGCGCCGCGACCGTGTGGGAACGTGTCGGGAAAACCTTGGTGATGCAGGCGGTCTTGAAACCCTGCTCGGCCATGCCGAGTGTGGCGCGAAGACCCGCACCGCCAGCGCCCACGACGATAACGTCGTAGGAATGGTCGACATAATTATATGCTTTGCCGTTCTGGGCTATCGGAGTCACGGATGCCATGATGGATTATCCTACGAACGCAATTTTCAGAACGGCGAAAAGACAGAGGCCACCGATCAGCATTGCAAAAAATGTATTGAGCATCACGGCCAGGAACTTGATGCCTTCGTGATGCACGTAGTCGACGATGATTTCCTGAACGCCGATGCGCATGTGCACGAGACCGGCAATGATCATCAGGCCGAACAGCACGGCAATGATCGGGTTCGACAGCGCGCGGACGACATCCTCATAAGGAGCGCCAGCATAGCGGATCAGGAAAATGATGAAGAAGATGGCGAGCGGCACCAGAGCCACAGCCGACATCCGCTGCATCCAGAAATGTTCGGTGCCGTCCTTTGCTGATCCGAGACCACGAACCTTGCCGAGGGGAGTACGCATATCCATAATGTTTCCTCCTCAGATGGCCAGGCCGATGATCCAGACCAGCACGGTCAGACAGATCGAAACGACAGGCATGATCAGCGCGACCTTGGTCGCGAAATGTTTCTCAAAACCATGCCCCATGTCCCACACGAAATGGCGAAGACCGCCGAGCATGTGGTGGATCAGAGCCCAGGTATAGCCGAACAGGACCAGCAGACCGATCCAGGTACCGAATAGCCAGCTGACCCAGTCGAAATAGGGCTTGCCGGATGCGGCGGCGATCAGCCACCAGGCGAGCAGGATCGTGCCGGCCGCCAGAGCGCCACCGGTAATGCGGTGGACGATCGACATGACCATTGTGGGGATTGGCTTGTAGATTTGCAGATGCGGCGACAGAGGCCGATTATTCGTTATATTCGCCATCATTACCTCGCGGCGTCGTCAAACGGGCCGGGCGCCCGGCAATGCACCATGCCGAGAAAATGTGCATTGCATCATCGGCGTGGTTTAGTCTTGGAATTCCCTGACGACAAGGCCAATTCCGACGTGGCGCGAATTTAATCGATTGGGAATTGCAAGGGGGAAAGCATCGGACAAATCGCCGCAACAGGTTAACCATCGATTCCAAAGATTTGACCACTACCCGTGCGCTTGCGAAGAGATCGTGTTAACATCTGGTTAACCATGATCTCGGAGTTCGCCATGATAGCGGATCGTATGAAACCTGTCCTTTTCGCGGTTGCACTTGTCAGCGCCTCCGCTTCCATCGCCACGGCGCGCGATCCTTCCCCGGATTTCAACAGCAGCCAAAACGGCTATCGGGGACATCATTACGGTCACGGCCATCATGGTCGACGCGGCGAGTTGAAGCTGTTTTCCGACCAGCGCCTCGGCGGTGCCAGCCGGGTCGTTTCATCGACACGCAGCAGCCGCTTCGACACGGGGTCCATACAGCAGCTAGGTTCCTACGCCACTGTTTCCGGCACATCGATCATCTACAGCAACGGATATCGGGAAATATATGTGGGCCAATATGCTTCGGAGCCCTCACGCCCGACCCTCTCCTATCCCGCACCGAAGGCAAAGATCATCACGGTGACGCAGGAACTCGCCGACGGCAGCTTCAGGCCGGTCAGCGGCTGCAGTTACGAAATGGGTGTCTGCGTCATCCGCGGGGACCGCTGAGCACCCACAAACCCCGCACCGCTTCAGGCCAATTGCGCCTCGATCACGCCTGTATCGATGATCGACCAGACCTGCACGATCCGCCCCTCGGAGAACAGGTAAAAGACGTTCTCGGAAAATCGCACCCGCCGACCATTAACGGGCAGGCCGAACAACTGCCCGACCGGCGTGCAATCGAAGACCAGTCGGCTCGCCACTTTCTGCGTATCGACGACCAGAAGATCGATCTTGAAATAGAGATCGGGAATGGCGCGAAAATCGCTTTCCAGCATCCGGCGATAACCATCAAGTCCAAATCTTCGATCGTTATGGACGACATCGGCCGCAACGAAATCCTCGAGCCGCAACCAGTCCTGCCGGTTCAGGCAGTCAATGTAACTGCTGTAAATCTGCTCGAGATCCTGCATCCCTGTCTATCCCTCCGGCTCCGTCTTTGACGTGGGAACGCCTCAACCGGCCAGGCTGTTCCGAAAGCGGGGATGATACCGAGGCCGGGTCCCGTCGGATCAATGACTTACACCTTTTGTCATCCCCACCCTCACGCACCATGCCTACAATCCGCCTGCTTCCGTCGCCGGAGTGTTGCGCGAGACGTTCGCGGGCAGGCGGAAGCCGGCGCTTTCGTCCAATCCGTAACGTGCGGCAAGGGCGGAAGGGGTGAAACGCATGGGAGAAAGGAGACTTCCTCCCTATCAAGCCTCCCCCCGGCAGCCATGCCGGGTTCGGTTGAGCCGTCCAAGCATCAGCGAGAGCCGATGTGCAGCGAGGCGAGAAGATCACCTGTAGGGACCGGAAGTCTCGAGAAAACGCCGAAGGCCACGCATATGCGGAGCCACATTATTAAATTCCAAAGAGGTCCCGCATATGCGTGCGCTTCTCCGGAATGATCTTTGACAACCACGGCAGGAAGCTGCGCGGGGTGGGATTGGTGTGTGCGGGGAAAAAGCCCGTCATCCGCCTGCCGGCACCTTCTTCCAGTAATGACGGGGAAAAGGAAGCAAGCCGCAACCTTTCCGCTTTCCTCAAACATCGAGTGAGGCACCTCCCCTCGCCCCGCCTGCAGGGAGAGGTGGATCGCAGCTTGCTGCGCTCTGGGTGAGGGGAAAGGCTAGCGGTTGGAAAACGCGCTCCTACCCGAACCGCCAGACCGTCGTCTTCTTGACCTCGCTATCCTCCAGCGCCCGCGTCACCGGCACCTCGTAGATGGCAAGCTTCTCCAACCGCTCCTTCGGCAGATAGCTTCTGCCCGGATCGCCGACCAGAACCACCCTGCCCTCATCAGCAAGCTGCGTGAACCAAGGCACCAGCGCCGCGGCGAAATCCCGATCGTAAAACACATCACCGGCAAGCACGACATCCGCATCGACCGCCCGGCCGATCTGGTTCTCCGCCGTAAAACCGATCACTACCCGGTTCTCGGCAGCATTCAGCATCACCGCCGTCTGCGTCCACGGATCGATGTCGGCCGCAAGCACATGCTCCGCACAGGCCAATTTCGCCGCGATCGCCACCAGTCCGGAGCCGCTGGCGAAATCCAGAACCCGTTTGCCGGCTACCGTTTCGGGATTGTCGAGAACGTAGCGCGCAAGCCCCTGCCCTCCCGCCCAGGCGAAGGCCCAGAACGGCGGCGGCAGGCCGATCGCCTCCAGATCCTCCTCCGTCTTCAGCCAGAGATCATGCGCGTCGGTTGCCAGATGGAGCTGGATCTCCGGCACATGCGGTGGCCGCAGGAGATCGGTATTGTCGAGGATGAAGGCCTTCGGATCGGTCTTCAAGCTTGGGGACTCAGGCGGGCGATTTCGGAGGATTGTCGAGACCGCCGAGACGGCAGATCTCGAAATATTCCTCTTCCGTCACCGGCTGCACCGAAAGCCGCATGGATGTGACAAGCGCCATCTTCTCGAATTTCGGGTTGGCCTTGACGTCCTTCAGCGTAACCGGCTTCGGCATGTCCGTGACGGCGCGAATATCGACGCAATCCCATTTCGGATCGCCCTTGGCTGAACTGTCCGGATGCGACAGCGCACAAACTTCGACGATGCCGACGATCTCCAGCCCTTCGTTCGAATGGTAGAAGAAGCCCTTGTCGCCGATCTTCATCGCCCGCATGTTGTTGCGCGCCAGATAGTTGCGCACGCCGGTCCATTCCTCGCCGACCTCGCCCTTGGCTTTCTGCTGCTCCCAGGACCAGACATTCGGCTCAGACTTGTAAAGCCAATAGGCCATCTATTGCCTCACTTCTGCTCGTTGGCCGGGTTGTTGAACACCCAGTTCCACGGCTTCACGTCCACCTTCTCGAACAGGCCGGCGAGATAATAAGGATCGGCCTCTGCAATCGTCCGGGCGGCCGCGATATCCGCAGCCTCTACCACGACGAGGCTGCCATTCGGCTTGCTGTCGTCATCCAGGAACGGGCCGGCAAACTTCAGCGTGCCTTCGGCATTGAGCTTGTTGAGATGCTCCACATGTGCCGGACGGGTGTCCATGCGAACCTGCAGGTGGCCGGGCTTGTCGGTGCAGAGAAAGGCAAACAGCATTGGGGTCTCCTGGGTGAGCAATTCCAGCAAAAGTGTGTAGCGGTTTTGCGTCCGGAATTGCGTGAAAACTAAATCGAATTACTCGGCCTTGATTGGCCGGGTCATGAGCTGTTCCATCGCGGTCATCACATCGAGACGTCCGTCGATAATGGCTGCAACCGCATCGGTGATCGGCAGATCGACCGAGAATTTTCGTCCTAGCCGGGCCGCGACCGAGGCGGCAAACGCACCTTCGACCAGAGGTCCGCCGGTGGTCTGCACCGGCTCACCTTGCCCGATCGAAATGCCGAAACTCAGGTTGCGCGATTGATGGCTGGTGCCGGTCAGCACGAGATCGCCCAAGCCGGACAGACCCCGCACCGTATCGGCATTGCCGCCCATCGCCTCGACCAGCCGCGACATTTCGGCCAGGCCCCGGGAAATCAGCGCCGCACGGGCCGATTCACCAAGCCCTGCGCCCTCGACGATGCCACAGGCAATCGCCAGCACGTTCTTGAGCGCCCCGCCGAGCTGCACGCCGATCACATCCGATGAGGCGTAAAGCCGAAAACTGCGGCCGGAGAGAACCTGCGCAAGTCGTTCCGCCAGCTCCGCATCCTGCGCACCGAGCGACATCGCCGTCGGCAGGCCGCGCGCGATGTCAGAGGCAAACCCCGGCCCCGAAAGCACCGCCAGCGGCGTCTTCGGCAATTCCGCCGATACGACATCGGTCAGCAGCCGCTCGGCCCGATCGAGCCCCTTGGCGCAGATCACGACGGCAGCATCCTTCGACAGATAAGGCCCGTAATGGCGCGCCGCATCGATCTGCGCCCGCGACGGCATGGCAAAGAGAACGACATTGGCTTCGGCCACCGCATCCGGCTCGGCCGAAAACTGCAGCGCATCCGGCAAGGGAACGCCCGGCAGTGCCGCATCATGCATGCGGTCGTCGCGCAGATCGGCCATCAGGTTCGGCTGACGCCCGACAAGCGTCACCGGGTGACGTCCCTCCAGTGCAAACACGGTTGCAAGTGCCGTTCCGAATGCGCCTGCGCCGATGACGGCAATCCGCTCGTTGCTCATGCCTTCGCCCCTCGTTTGCCGGATCCGAGCAAGGTCTTTGCATCCTTATCCAGCGGCCAGCGCGAACGTGGCGCCACATTGAGATCGTCGGCCGGAAACTCTTCCGCCATCCGCTCCAGCCCCGCCCAGGCGATCATCGCGGCATTGTCGGTGCAGAGCCGCAAAGGCGGCGCGATGAAGCGGAACCCGTGTTCGAGGCAAAGTGCCTGCAGCGTGCGCCGGATTTCCTGATTGGCGGCAACGCCACCCGCAACCACCAGCGCCGGCTCGATCTCGAGACCGGCAAATTCCTCGCGGAAGCGAAGCAGTCCACGCCCGATCCGGTCCCGCAGCGTGCGCGACACGGCTTTCTGGAAGGATGCGCAGATATCGGCGACATCCTGCTCGGTCAGCGGCGCGATCTCGGTCGCAGCCTGCCGTACGGCAGTCTTTAGGCCGGAAAAGGAAAAGTCGAGACGCGCCTCGCCTACCAGCGGACGCGGCAGCGAGAACCGGTCGGGATTGCCGGAAAGAGCAGCCTTCTCGACCGCCGGACCACCCGGATAAGGCAGGCCGAGCAGTTTCGCCGTCTTGTCGAAAGCCTCGCCTAGCGCATCGTCGATCGTCGTTCCCCAGCGCTCATACTGGCCGACACCGCGGATCAGGATGAGCTGCGTATGCCCACCGGAGACCAAGAGCATCAGATAGGGGAAGGAAAGCCCGTCCGTCATTCGCGCGGTCAGCGCATGGCCTTCGAGATGGTTGATCGCCAGAAGCGGCTTGCCCGAAACGCGGGCGATTGCCTTCGCCGTCATCAACCCGACAAGCAGGCCGCCGATCAGGCCGGGACCGGAAGTCGCGGCAATCGCATCGACATCATCGAGCGTCACGTTGGCCCGGCGCAGCGCTTCCTCGACCAGTTCGTCCAGCGCCTCGACATGCGCACGTGCCGCAATTTCCGGCACGACGCCGCCATAGGCTGAGTGTTCGTCGAGCTGCGACAGGACCACGTCGGACAAAATCTCGCCGCGTCCGTCCTCGTGGCGTGCGACGACCGCAGCGGCGGTCTCGTCGCAGCTTGTTTCAATGCCGAGGATGCGCAGATATGAGGTCATTGGCCCTTGTTCATTGCGATGCCGGATGATCCGGTTTACGAGAGCTTCCGGTAACAACGGAATGAGACGGATGCAAACAAAACCTTTCCGGATCGGCACGCGCGGCAGCCCGCTGGCGCTGGCGCAGGCCCATGAAACGCGCTCGCGGCTGATGGCGGCCCATGGTCTGCCGGAAGAGATGTTCGAAATCGTCGTGCTGTCGACCACCGGCGACCGCATCACCGATCGGTCATTGAGCGAGATCGGCGGCAAGGGCCTGTTCACCCAGGAGCTCGAGGAACAACTGTCCTCCGGCGAGCTGGATATCGCGGTGCATTCGTCGAAGGACATGCCGACGAAACTGCCTGACGGATTGCATATCGCCGCCTACCTGCCGCGCGAGGATTTTCGCGATGCCTTCATCGGCCGCACCTCGCCGACGCTGAAGGCTCTGCCGGATGGTGCGACCGTCGGCACCGCCTCGCTCAGACGCCAAGCGCTCATCCGCCGCCTTCGCCCGGATATCCAGCTGACGATCTTCCGGGGCTCGGTCGGCACGCGCCTGCGCAAGCTGGACGAAGGCCAGGTGGATGCGACCCTGCTCGCCTTTGCCGGGCTGAAGCGGCTGTCGATGGAAGAGGTCGTGACCGAGCTTCTCGATCCCGTCGATTTCCCGCCGGCTCCCGCGCAAGGCGCGATCTGCGTCGAAAGCCGCATCGGTGACCCGCGCACAGATGCCCTCATTGCCCCGATCAACGACCACCCGACCTTTGACGCTGTAAGCTGCGAACGCGCCTTCCTGGCCGCGCTCGACGGCTCCTGTCGGACGCCGATCGGCGGTTATGCGATCTGTGACGGAGATCACCTGAAATTCTCCGGCCTGATCCTGACACCCGACGGTCGGCGTGAACATGCAATCGAAGTCGAAGGCAAGCGGGCCGATGCCGAGGCGCTCGGCCTGCGCGCCGGCGAAGCCGTCCGTGCCGCAGCCGGCCCCGGCTTCTTCGACAGCTGGAGCTGACCCTTGCGGGTCGTCGTCACCCGACCTGAGATCTCGGCCGCAAAAACGGTCGAGCGGCTGAAGCTTTTGGGCCATGACCCCGTGCTTCTGCCGCTCAGCAGGGCGATGCACCACCCGCAGGTAGCGACGGATGCTCTGGCTTTGCCTCACTCGGCGCTGATCACGACCAGCGCCGAAGCATTTCGTGCACTTGGCGGCATCGACACCGGCTTGAAGATTGACCGGGATATCCAACTCTTTGCAGTTGGCGAGAAAACGGCTGCGGCAGCAAGGTCAGCAGGTTTCACCAACATCCATATCGGTTCCGGCGACGGTGCCGGACTGGCCGATCTGATCGACTCTAAATTCGAAAGCCCGGACCGTCCGCTCCTCTATCTCGCCGGAAAACCCCGTGCCGAATCGCTTGAAAATCGGCTTGAGGAACTGGGTCTGCCCGTCCGGGTAGCCGAAATCTACGAAATGATCCCGATTGATTATCACGCAGAAGAATTACACGAACGACTGCTGACATCTCAGGCTCAGGCCGTGCTTCTCTACTCGCGGGAAAACGCCGCCCGATTTTTCGAGATCGCAGAGCAGCACGCGGTTTCCCTTCCCGAAACCGCATTCCTCTGTATCAGCCCCCGCACCGCTGATGCCGTGCCCGCGGCGTTTCGCCCTCATGTCAGGATCGCCGAAAGCCCGGACGAAAACGCGCTGTTCGCGCTTCTTTAACCTGCGCCTGATCCAAATTCCGGCTGCGCCCCTTTCCTTAACCGGGGGCACCGACTAGGTTTTAATGAACACATGCAGAAAAGAGGTCGAGATGGTATCCGAAAAACCACCGCGCCGGTCCAACCCGAACAAGGAACCGGTCACGATCGACCTGACGGCGGAGGAAACCGCCGCAGTGGCTGAGCCCGTCCGCGCCAATGACAGCGATGATGTCATCGATGCGCGTGAGAACGATGCCGCCGAAACGCCGGTAGCTTCAGATATTCCGGAAGCCACGCCAATGCCGGAAACGGAAACGGCAGTGACCGAAACAAAAGGCGAGCCGGAAGCTGCGACGCCAGAAACGCCACGCTTCGACGAACCGGATCCCGAACCGGTCACGGCATCTGCCGAGCCGTCGGAAGAAAAGGCCAAGGAAGGAGAACCGGCTCCCTTCCAGCCAAGGCCCAGAACTGAAGACTATTCGACCAGAAATACGGCCCCGATAACATCCAAACCCACAACCTCGACGCTCGTCGCATCCGGCATTTTCGGCGGCATCGTCGCTCTGCTTCTGGCCGGCAGCATGCAATATGCCGGCGTCCTGCCCGGCGGCGCATCCTCGTCTTCATCGAGCGACAGCGACGTTTCTGCAGAGATCGCCTCGCTTCGTCAGGAAATCGCATCTCTCGCCAGCAGGCCAGTCGAACCATCCGCCGATATCACAAGCCGTCTGGCCGCACTCGAAAGCAGCGCTTCGACGGGTGGCGGCGGATCGACCGAGACGGATCAGAAGTTAGCCGCCCTCGAAGCCGAACTCGCCACCCTGAAATCGGCAAATGCAGCGGCTGCCGCAACCTCGACACAACTGGCCGGCCGCCTGCAGCAGGCGGAAGCCCAGATCGCCGACAAGGGCCCCGAGCAGCAGGCGGCGCGCGCTGTCGCCGCAGCAGCCCTGAAGAGCGCCGTAGATCGCGGCGGCTCTTTCGAGGCAGAACTGCAGACCTACAAGACCGTCGCTGGCGACGATCCGGCAATTGCAAGCCTCCAGCCGTTTGCCGCCAAGGGCGTTCAGTCGCGCGTCGAGCTTCAGCGTCAGGTCTCCGGCGTGGCGGACAGCATGGTCGAGGCGGTCGCCCAGCCTGATCCCGATCAGGGCCTGGCCTCACGGCTTTATTCTTCCGCCCTCTCGGTCGTGAAGGTGCGCAAGGTCGGCGACGTCACCGGCAACACGCCAGAAGATATAGTCGCCCGTTTCGAGGACCGGCTTCGCTCCGGCGATTTTGCCGCCGCCGCCCGCGAATGGGAGACGCTTCCAGATGCGGCCAAGACGGCATCCCAGTCGTTCAAGCAGGAACTCGACGCCCGCATAGAGGTTGAAAATCTCGTAGGCGGCGCGTTGACCCGCGCGATTACCGGCACTCAAGGCTGAGGACGAAAAACGGAATGGTCAGACTTTTCATTTTCCTTCTCGTCGTTCTCGGCCTCGGCTGGAGCTTCGCATGGCTCGCCGATCGCCCCGGCCTCCTCTCCATCACCTGGCAAGACCACCTGATCGAGACGAGCCTGATGGTTGCCGCGACGATGGTCGTGGCGCTGATTGGCGCCGTCATGCTTCTGTGGTGGGTGATCGGCATCATCTGGACCTCGCCTTATTCGGTCCGCCGTTATTTTCGCGCCCGCAAGCGCGACCGTGGTTATCAGGCGCTGTCGACTGGCCTGATCGCGGCCGGCGCCGGCAACGCGCTTCTTGCCCGCAAGATGAGCATCCGTACCCGCAATCTGCTCAGCGCCGACCAGGAACCACTGATCCACCTTCTCGATGCGCAGGCCGCTCTCATCGAAGGCAAATATGACGACGCCCGCGCCAAGTTCGAGAGCATGTCGAACGATCCCGAAACGCGCGAACTCGGACTGCGCGGCCTCTACATGGAAGCGCGCCGCCTCGGTGCCAACGAAGCGGCCCGGCAATATGCCGAAAAGGCCGTCGAACACGCGCCTTACCTGCCCTGGGCATCCCAGGCGACGCTGGAATCCCAGAGCCAATCCGGTCGCTGGGACGAGGCCTTGGAAACGCTGGCGCAACAGCGTGCTGCCAATATCATCAGCAGGTCCGAAGCCGACCGCCTGAGAGCGGTTCTCCTGACCGCCCGCGCGGGCGAGCGGCTGGAAAGCGACCTGAGCGGTGCCCGCGAAGATTCCACCGATGCGCTGAAACTGGCCAAGGACCTCGTCCCCGCCGCCATCATCTGTGCCAAGGCGCTGCTGCGGCAGGAAAATATCAAGAAGGCCGCATCGGTCCTGGAAGGCGTTTGGAAGCTTTCGCCGCATCCGGATATCGCCCGCACCTATATCCGCGCCCGCAGCGGCGATAGCACGCTCGACCGGCTGAAACGTGCCGAAAAGCTAGAGGCCATGCGTCCGAACAATATCGAGTCGCTTCTCGCCGTTTCGCAGGCAGCGCTTGATGCTCAGGATTTTGCCAAGGCCCGGGCAAGGGCGGAAGCCGCGGCCCGTGTTGAACCGAGCGAGCGGGTCTACCTGCTGCTGGCCGATATCGAGGAAGCCGAAACAGGAGATCAGGGCCGCATCCGCCACTGGATGCAGCAGGCTCTTCGCGCTTCGCGTAATGCAGCCTGGGTTGCTGACGGCTTCGTTTCGGAAAACTGGCTTCCTGTTTCGCCGGTCACCGGCAAACTCGACGTCTTCGAGTGGAAAGTGCCATTCAGCCAGTTGGAAGGTCCGCTTGTCGAAGGCAAGGTTGCTGCGGACGAAGCGATTGCCGCTCTTCCGCCTGTCATCGTGAACGAGCGGCCATCGGTGGAAACGACAAGACAAAACGCATCCGCAGAGCCGACAATCGTCATAGAAAAGAAACCGGTAAAGCCGGCAGCCGAGCCTGCTGTTGCAGCAAAGACAACAGAGCCGGAGAAAGTCATACCAGCACCTGCTAAAACGCAAGAAAATGAAGCCGAACCGGTTCCATTTTTCGGGCGTCCACCGGATGATCCCGGTGTGAAGGATCAAAACGCCGACCCGACCAAAACGCGGTTACGGCTGTTTTAAGGAAAGATGGAGAAGGCCTATCGATGTTGGACCGCATACAGGCCTTTCTCCATACCCTGACATCTCATGAAGACAAGGAATTTGCACCGGACGACCCGCGGGTAGCCTTCGTTGCGCTCTGTTTCCAAGTCATGGAGGCGGATGGTGCCATCTCCAAAAAGGAACAGCAAAAATTCCGTGAACTGATCCGCCAGCGGTATGATCTCAGCGAGGATAGGCTGAAGGCGTTGATCGAGGCCGGCCACGAGGCGGGCCATGAAGCGGTTGACTATTACCGGTTCACTTCCGATCTAAGACGTCATCTCGTCAATGAAGACGACCGCGTCGAACTTCTCGGCATTCTCTGGGACATTGTCTATGCCGACGGCCAGAGAAGCGAGATCGAGGATCATGTGATTTGGAGGATCGCTGACCTTCTCGGTGTTTCTTCGCGGGATCGTGTGCTGCAGCGCCAAGAGGCAGCTGTGCGCCGCGCCGAAGAAAATGCGGAGGAGAGTAAGGACTAACTGATGCTCGTAATGCCTTCGCGAAAGACAGATTTCTTTCCCGTTCTCGTCGTTCTCCATCAGGAGCGATCGTCGTCCGGCCGCGTTGGCCAGATGCTTCTTGAAAAGGGCTTTCCGCTCGATATCCGCCGTCCGGTTCTAGGCGAAGCATTGCCGCAAACGCTCGCCGGACATTCCGGCGCCGTCATTTTCGGCGGACCGATGAGCGCCAACGATCCCGACCCGTTCGTCAAGCAGGAGACCGACTGGATCGGTGTCCCCTTGAAGGAAAACAAGCCTTATCTCGGCATCTGCCTCGGCGCCCAGATGATGGTGCGCCATCTCGGCGGCAAAGTCGGCGCGAAACAGGGCGAGATCACCGAGATCGGCTGGTACCCGCTTCGCCCGACCGAACATGGCCGCCTGCTGATGCAATGGCCGAAAATGGTATATCATTTTCACCGTGAAGGTTTCGATGTCCCGCGCGGCGTCAAGCTTCTGGCGGAAGGTGACGCCTATCCCAACCAGGCGATCCGTTACGGCGACAATGCCTGGGGCGTGCAGTTCCACGCGGAACTGACCCGCGCGATGATGCAGCGTTGGGTCGTTCACGGCGCAGAGCGCTTCACCATGCCCAACGCGCAGCAGGGCAGCGAGCACCTCGAAGGCCGCATGATGTTCGATGCGCCGCTCAAGGCCTGGCTGTCGGAATTCCTTGATATGGTTTTCCTAAAGAAACAGACAGCAACGATAGCCTCACCGCGATATGGCGCATCGATGCCGGCAACGGAAGTGGCGCAAAGCTGAGCCGCAGCGGGTATTATCCGCCGCGGTCTCGGATTAATTGCGCTCCGGCGCTTCCAGCGTGTCGATCCTTCTGAGCTTCGTGAAGCCGAGCGCCCAGATGACGGTGACGGCAAGCGTGCCGACGCCGCCGATGACGACCGCGGGCACTGCGCCGATGAAATGCGCCATCGTGCCGGCGCGGAATTCGCCCAGCTCGTTTGAGGCCCCGACGAACACCATATTGACGGCGTTGACCCGCCCGCGCACCTCGTCCGGCGTCCAGAGCGCAATCAGCGTTTCGCGGACATAGACGGAGATCATGTCGGCCGCGCCCATGATCATCAGTGAAACGATCGACAGCCAGGGCGTCGAGGAGAGGCCGAAGATCAGCGTGCCGAGACCGAAAAAGCCGACGCCGACAAACATCGCAACCCCTGCATGATGCCGGATCGGGTGGAAGGCAAGCCAGACGGCAACGACGATCGCACCGATACCTGGTGCGGCACGCAACAGGCCGAGGCCCCATGGGCCAAGTTCGAGCACGTCACGTGCGAAGATTGGCATGAGCGCGACAGCGCCGCCGAGAAGCACCGCGAACAGATCGAGCGAGATCGCGCCGAGAACCACTTTCTCGCTGAAGATGAAACGGAACCCGGCAAGCAGATGGGCGACATCGACCTTGGCAGCCGAGGTCCGCTGCGCCGGCTTCGGGATCATGAAGACGAGAAGTGCGGCAAGCGTCAGCAATACGAACGCCACGATGTAGGCAGCCGTCGCGTTCAGCCCATAAAGCAGGCCGCCGAAGACCGGGCCGAGAATGGAGGCTGTCTGCCAGGAAGACGAATTCCAGGCGATCGCATTGGCAAGGTCCTTCTCCGGCACGAGGTTCGGCCCGAGCGACTGCACCGCCGGCCCCATGAAGGCACGCTCGATGCCGAATACGACGAGGATGGCGAAAACCAGCCAGGGTGAAAAGGCGCCGGTGACCGTCAGCCCAAGAAGCGCCGCTGCACAGCCTGCACCGATGACCATGCAGATCGCCATGATCATGCGCCGGTTAAACCGATCGGCCACCGTACCCGTGACAAGGATAAGCAGCAGCGAAGGCAGGAACTGGAACAGTCCGATCAGACCCAGATAGAGCGGGTTGCGGGTTTCATCATACATCTGCCAGCCGACCGAAACGCTGATGATCTGGATGGCGAAGCCAGCGAAGAACCGCGACAGGAAGAACTTTGTGTAGGACGAATGGCGAAAAGCTGCAAAGCGGTCGTCAGAGGCAGGAATGGACATCACAAGCGACTTTCAGTGGACCGTCATGGGCGAATTCGCGTAGCGCCACTGTTAAACATGCTGAAACTGCGGCGGGTGCGACACTTGCCCGTTAGTTCCCCAATGTCTACATGTCTGTCAACTTGGAATTTGTGGGCCGACCGCCGCGATCCTGAAGGATGGGGCCTGGCAACAAGATTGGAGACCTGAATGCTCGCCCTGTTTCAGACCATTGACCTGGCCTTGAACCTCTACACCTGGATATTGATCGCCAGCGCCATCTTCTCCTGGCTCTTCGCCTTCAACGTTATCAATTCGAGCAACCAGTTCGTCGATGCCATCGGCCGCTTCCTCTATAACGTCACGGAACCAGTCCTGCGCCCGATCCGTCGTGTCATGCCCAATCTCGGCGGAATCGACATCTCCCCGATCATTGTTCTGCTGCTGATCTTCTTCCTGCGTTCCTTCATGTGGACGACCCTCTACCCGATCTTCGCGTGAGTTCGATAAGCGTTCACGCCGACCATATAAGGCTGAGCATCAAGCTCACCCCGAATGGCGGCCGCGACGCGATCGATGGTATCGAGACGGATGCGGAGGGTAACGCGTTTCTCAAAGCGCGTGTCTCTGCGGTGCCGGAAGATGGCAAGGCCAACAAGGCGCTGATCGCACTTCTCTCAAAGAAGCTGCGCGTGCCGAAAAGCTCGATATCTTTCATCTCCGGTGAAACGGCGCGTAAAAAAATCCTCCGGATCGATGGCGACCCGGAGGATTTGAAAGTGAAGATCGAAAGCCTGATTGGCTGATTACTTCTGGGCCTTGTAGCGGTCGATCGCCTCGACGATCAGGCGCTTTGCGACGTCGACATCCTGCCAGCCGCCGATCTTGACCCACTTGCCGGGCTCCAGATCCTTGTAGTGCTCGAAGAAGTGCTCGATCTGCTTCAGCGTGATTTCCGGCAGATCGGTGTAGTTCTTGATCTTGTCGTAGCGCTGGGTCAGCTTCGGAACCGGCACGGCGAGGATCTTTTCGTCCTTGCCACCATCGTCTTCCATGATCATCACGCCGATCGGACGAACGTTGATGACGCAGCCCGGAACCAGCGGACGGGTGTTGCAGATCAGAACGTCGCACGGGTCGCCGTCTTCGGAAAGCGTGTGCGGGATGAAGCCGTAGTTACCCGGATAGGTCATCGGCGTGTAGAGAAAGCGGTCGACGATCAGAGCACCGGCTTCCTTGTCCATCTCGTACTTGATCGGCTGACCGCCAACCGGCACCTCGACGATGACGTTGACGTCTTCAGGCGGGTTCTTGCCGATGGAAATTGCATCGATACGCATCGTGATCCTCAATTAGGTTCAATTCACCAAGCGTCGATAGCGAAAATCCGGCTCCAAGGCAATAAGCCATTGAATTGACGGGGGCCGGTCACGCAAGGAGAGGAAAGTTATTCCCCGACACGCCCCAAGGGCGCATCAGCTCTGCCAGACGAAGCCGACTTTCTTCAGTTGCGAACCACCGAAATCCTCCATTCCCTCAACGGCATCGTTGCCACCGTGACGGCGGAAGAAGCGGATCGCATGATCGCTGTCCTCCAGGCACCAGACGACCAGGCCGCGGCAACCCAGCGAGGTCAAAAGCTTGCGGCTTTCGCCGAAGAGCCGCCGTCCCAGCCCGATACCCTGGAATTCCGGCCGCAGATAGATCTCGTAGATTTCGCCGTCATAGGGCAGCGCCCGGGCGCGGTTGAGGCCAACCGTCGCGTAACCGGCAATCTCGCCGGCGACGTCAACCACGAGAAGCGTTGCCGGCCCGTCCGTTGCCTTGCGCCACCATTTCTCGCCACGACGTTCCAGCATCTGGATCAACGGCTTGTGCGGAATGAGACCCGCATAGGCCTGCACCCAGCTCTGCCGGTGTACATCCGAGATGGCTCGGGCATCCTGCGGATCTGCCCGCCGAACATCGATAGACAACGTCTTCATAACGCGACTTTAGGTCCTGCTATGCGGGCTCCGCCATCGGTCAATCATTAACCAGACGGATTGCCCACAGAGTCCTGATGGGGACAATGTCCATCGAGTTAACGCTTTTTTAACCTCGGTTACAAGCTGTGCGATTTGCAGGAACACAAAAAAGCCCGGCTTGCGGCCGGGCTTTTCACAACTAGATTTTAGGACGGCTTAGAGAGCTGCCTTCGACTTGTCGAAGCGCTTGCGGTCGTTGGCGTCGAGATAGATCTTGCGCAGGCGGATCGACTTCGGCGTGACTTCCATCAGCTCGTCGTCCTGGATCCAAGAGAGCGCGCGGTCGAGCGTCATGCGGATCGGCGGGGTCAGGCGGACGGCTTCGTCCTTGCCGGCCGAACGGATGTTCGTCAGCTGCTTGCCCTTCAAGACGTTGACTTCGAGGTCGTTGTCGCGGGTATGGATGCCGATGATCATGCCGGCATAGACCTTCTCGCCCGGCTCGATAATCATCGGGCCGCGGTCTTCCAGGTTGAACATGGCGTAAGCAACAGCTTCACCGGCCTGGTTGGACAGAAGAACACCGTTGGTACGACCGGCAATTTCACCCTTGTAAGGCTGATAATCGTGGAACAGGCGGTTCATGATCGCCGTGCCGCGCGTGTCGGTCAGAAGTTCAGACTGGTAGCCGATCAGGCCACGGGTCGGAGCGAGGAACTTCAGACGAACGCGGCTGCCGCCCGAAGGACGCAGTTCGGTCATCTCGGCCTTGCGCTCGGACATCTTCTGAACGACGACGCCGGAATGTTCTTCATCGACGTCGATGACGACTTCTTCGATCGGCTCCATCGTGGTGCCGTTCTCGTCCTTATGCATGACGACGCGCGGACGCGAAACGGCAAGCTCGAAGCCTTCGCGACGCATGGTTTCGATCAGAACGGCAAGCTGAAGTTCGCCGCGGCCGGACACGTAAAACGAATCCTTGCCTTCGGCCTCTTCGATCTTCAGCGCAACATTGCCTTCGGCTTCCTTGAACAGACGATCACGGATGACGCGGCTCGTCACCTTGTCGCCTTCGGTGCCGGCAAGCGGGCTGTCGTTGACAATGAAGGACATGGTAACGGTCGGCGGATCGATCGGCTGAGCCTGCATGGCCTCGGTCACCGAAGGATCGCAGAACGTGTCGGCAACGGTGCCCTTGGACAGACCGGCGATGGCGACGATGTCACCAGCGATCGCTTCGTCGATGGCAGTACGCTCGATGCCGCGGAATGCGAGGATCTTGGAAATACGGCCGGTTTCAACCGTCTTGCCGTCCTGGGACAGAACCTTGACGGCCTGGTTCGGCTTGATCGAACCGGAAGCGACGCGACCGGTAATGATACGGCCGAGGAACGGGTTGGCTTCGAGAAGCGTACCGATCATGCGGAACGGGCCTTCTTCGACAGTCGGCTCCGGAACGTGCTTGAGCACGAGATCGAGCAGCGGTGCCAGACCTTCGTCCTTCGGGCCTTCCGGATTAACGTTCATCCAGCCATCGCGACCCGAACCGTAAAGGATCGGGAAATCGAGCTGCTCGTCGGTGGCATCGAGGTTTGCGAACAGGTCGAAAACTTCGTTGATGACTTCTTCGTGGCGGCCGTCCGGACGGTCGATCTTGTTGATTGCGACGATCGGCTTCAGACCGACCTTCAGCGCCTTGCCGACGACGAACTTGGTCTGCGGCATCGGGCCTTCCGAGCTATCGACCAGAACGATCGCGCCGTCCACCATCGACAGGATGCGCTCGACTTCGCCACCGAAGTCGGCGTGGCCGGGAGTGTCGACGATGTTGACGCGAACACCCTTCCATTCAACCGACGTCGCCTTGGCGAGAATCGTGATGCCGCGTTCCTTTTCGAGGTCGTTCGAGTCCATCACGCGTTCTGCAACGCGCTGGTTTTCGCGGAACGAGCCCGACTGTTTCAGGAGCTCGTCAACGAGCGTCGTTTTGCCATGGTCAACGTGCGCGATGATCGCGATGTTGCGAAGTGCCATATTAGAGGTTCTCTGAAGTTGGGGCGCAACAATCACGGGGCCACGCCAATTTCGTTGGCGCGCTCATACCCCGTTTTTTGCAAATGCGAAAGGGGGGCCGAGCGCAACGGCTTAATCCATGGGTCTATTCGGCGACGAGACCGCTCCTTCTCAACAATGCAAGCAGGAGAAGCGGCAGGAGAGTGGTGATGAGAATAGCAATGAACGCCATGGCCATGCCGAGCCCGATCGACCCCTGTTCGAACTGACGCCAGATGAACGTGGCGATCGTCTGCATGCCGACCGGCGCGATGACGACGGACGCTACCAGCTCACGCGAGGCAAGCGCAAAAACGAGCAGCATGGCCGAGGCAAGGCTCGGAAACACCAGCGGCAGAAGGATACGGCGGAATGCGGTTATGCCGGACGCGCCGAAGACGCGGGCTGCGGCTTCGAGATTGTCGCCGATCTGCTGGAAGGCGGCCGTGGAGTAACGCATCGTTTGTGGAAGCAAGATGCAGCAATAGGCAAGCAGCAGGATGAACGGCGTATTGTAGGGCGTCAGTGGCAACCACGGCATGTTCCAGGCGAGGATCAGGCCGACGGCGACGACGATGCCCGGCAGCGCATTCGGAATGATCGTCAGCGTATCGATCGCCAGCCGCCCGAGGATTTTCGTCTTCACCACCGTATAGGCGGCCGTCACGCCGATCAGGCCCGTAATCAGCGCCGTGCCGATACCGAGCGAAAAGCTGTTGGCAAGCGCACCGAGCGCACCGGCACTGTTCTGCAAGACCTGCAGGAAATTGTCGAAGCTCATATTGTCGAACGCCAGCCCGCCGGAAATCGTCCGCGACATGGCGGTGGCAAGGATCGACAGCAGCGGCACGCCGGTAGCGAGAAACGAAACAATGATGAAGGCCGCCAATACCGGCCATTCCATTGCCCCGAGCGGCCGCTTGTCCTTGGCGGTCGGCTTGCCGTTGACCGTCTGGTAGGAACGGCGCGCGAGAATCCAGCGCTGGCCGAGGAATGTCACAAGTGACAGACCCACCAGCAGCAGTGACATGATCGAGGCCCCAGGCAGGTCGATCGGCCAGTCGGAAATGCGAAGATCGATACCGGTGACGAGAACCTGGAAACCGGCGCGGCGTCCTAGTGCCGCCGGTGTGCCATATTCCTCGATCGCCGCGGCAAACACCAGCATCAGGCTGGCGGCCAGACCCGGTGCGGAAAGCGGCAGCGTGATCCGCCAGAAGGCATGCGCGGGCGTGGCACCGAATACCCGGCCGACATCCGCATAACGAGCCCCAACCGCTTCCACCGTGCGCGATACGGCGAAATAGACGACCGGAAACGTGTTGAACGCCATCACCATCGTCATACCCGCCAGAGAAAACAGGAAGGGCGAAAGGTTGAAGCCGACCAGCTGCTGCAGATACCCGCGCGGCTGCAGCGTCATGATCCAGCCGAGCGTGGCGATATAGGGCGGGATCATGAAAGGCACGAGCAGCAGCACGTCGAACAGCGCCGCGCCCGGCACGCGATAAAGCGCGCGAAACACGCCGAGCGGTACAGCCACCACAGCCGAGGCCATCACGACGCAGCAACCGAGCAGGATCGTGTTGCCGGCCATGCCGACCAAGGCACCATCATTCAGCGTGGCGATAAAGGAAGAAAAAGGCCTGGCGAACGAGCCCTGGCCGAGCTCAGGGAAAACGCCCTGCATGACGACCGCAGCAAAGGGTACGGCAACGACGAGAAGCAGTCCCGCAATCGCCAGCCATGCAGCCGGGGCCGATCCGCCAACGCTTTTTGCCGCCATGGTTCACTCCTTCATGTCCTGCCGCAGCATTCTTCAAGCCATCGGATTTGGTGACCTGAAGAATGATGCGCGACGTTCGAAGCGAAACAGCACCGCCTGCTCCAGAGAACAGGCGGTGCTGCAGGGAAAATTACTTGCCACCAAAAATCTTGGTGATCTCGCCGAGCGTTTCCTTGCGCTTGCCGTAGACGGCAGCACTGTCGAACTTCAGGAGCTTCAGGTCGCTGATCAGCGGACGATCGGCAGCAACGTCGCTGCGGGCCGGCATCAGCATCTGGGCGGCAACCATCTTCTGGCCGGCGTCAGACAGCATGTAGTCGATGAACTTCTTGGCCTCGTCCTGGTTCTTGGACCAGTTGAGGATCATCGCCGGACGCGGTGCAATGACGGTGCCGGAAGCCGGGAAGACGACCTCGACGCTTTCGCCCTTCTTGGCGGCGGCAAGCGTGATGTAGTCGACCGCGCCGAAGACGGCAGCCTTGGCACCCTGCAGAACCGGGTTCAGCGCTTCGGCATTGGCACCGGCAATGATCGCGCCGTTAACCTGCAGGTCCTTGAACAGCTTGAAATCGTCCTGGCCGACAAGGGCAGCCGTCAGTTCGAAGGACGAGCCGGACTGTGCCGGGTCGGGAATGTTGACCATGTCCTTGTATTCCGGCTTGGTCAGGTCAGCCCATTCGGACGGCTTAGGCGTGCCGCTCTTGGTGTTCCAGGCGATGCCGAGAGCCGAGATACCCTGTGCAACGGCATAGTCGGACTTTAGGAAATCAGGAACCTTGGCAGCGTTGGGGCTGGAATACTTGACCAGCCAGCCGCGCTTTTCGAAATCGCTCGCGGTATCCCAGGAGGCCGAGATCAGAACGTCGACGACCGGGTTCGAAGCTTCGGCCTCGATACGGGCCATGACCTTGCCGGTCGTTGCCTGGAAGACATTGACCTTGATGCCGGTTTCCTTGGTGAAACCTTCCGACATCTTGTCGATCAGGCTCTGCGGGCCGGCGGTGTAGACGGTGATGTCGGCATGCGCGACACCGGCCATCAGAACGGCGGCAACGGCACCGAGTGTAATGCTCTTCAACGACTTGAACATGTCCCAAAACTCCTGTTGGGGTGAATGCTTACGGATGCGGATGATTTGAATTTTCGAACCAGCGGATCTGGTGGAGATCGATGGAAAGGCCGACGCCATCGCCGGGCTTCAGCTTGTGACGGCTCAGGACCTGCAGCTCGACCTGATCGGCGCCGATCAGCGAAACGGTTGCCAGATGCCCGTCGCCGCGGAACTGCGAGCGCAGCACGCTGGCGGCCACCCGATCCTGCTGGATCTCGCCGGGCGTGATGGCCGAGACAGGGATGAGAATGCTGCGCGTGCCGGCCGAGCCATGATCGGCGCGCATCAACGCAACGTCGCTATTGCCGAAGAACCAGCAGGCATCGCGGTTTTGCAACTCGGCAATGCCACCTAGTCGCAGGAAGTCGGCAACTTCGGGGGTCGCCGGCTGCGCCACCAGTTCGTCCGGGCTCGCGAGCTGTTCGATCAACCCGCCGCGCATCACGGCGACCTGATCGGCAAGCGTCAGCGCTTCCGAGTGATCATGGGTGACATAGATGGCGGTGAGGCCGAGCGAGGCGATCAGTTCCGCCAGTTCGCCAACCATGTTTTCGCGCAATTCGCGGTCGAGATTGGAAAGCGGCTCGTCGAACAGGATAAGCTGCGGCTCGGCAACGATCGCCCGCGCGATTGCCACGCGCTGCTGTTGACCGCCGGAAAGATCGCTTGGCCGGCGAGCGGCATAGGCGGAAAGCCCGACGCGCTCCAAGGCATGCATGGTGCGTTGCTCGCGCTCGGTGCGACCGATGCCGCGCATCTCGAGCGGGAAGGAGATATTGCCACCGACCGTCATATGCGGCCAGAGCGCGTAATCCTGGAAAACCATGCCGAGATTGCGCTTTTCCGGCGGTGCGAAGATGCCGCTTGCGGCATCGGCAACCACCTGCCCGGCGATAGAGACGGACCCCTTGCTGGGGGCGAGAAGCCCGGCCACCAACCGCAGGAGCGTGGTCTTGCCGCAACCGGAAGGACCGAGAAGCGCAAGCGTCTTGCCCTGCCCCAGAGCCACATCGATGCCCTTAAGTACCGGCGTTGCACCATAGTGCAGCTCCAGTCCGGCCGTCGATACGGCAACGTTGCGTGCAAGGCTATCAATTGTCATGGGAACCGGCGTCGGCAGAAGATGATGCCGGTTCCATAGTCAGCCTGCATGACAGGCGGGTTACATTTTTATGACAACGGGATGACAGTTGTCGATTACGACCGGTGCCGGATCAGGCGTCGCTGCCCGTAAGTTCCGATACCATCGCCAAACCCTTTTTCTTCAACATCGCCGTCGGATCCGGCAACTTGCCGCGGAAGGCCTTGTAGGTCACTTCCGGATCAATCGAGCCGCCGACCGAATAGATGTTGTTCTTGAGCTTGCGCGCCATGACCGGATCGAAGGCATTGCCGACCTCTTCGAATGCCGAAAACGCATCCGCATCCAGCACTTCCGACCACATATAGGAGTAATATCCGGCCGCATATCCCTCGCCGGAAAACACGTGCTGGAAATGCGGCGTTGCGTGGCGCATGACGAGCGAGGCCGGCATTTTCAGCTCCGACAGGATTTCGGCCTGCACCGCCATCGGATTATCCGCAGGCGCCCGCGTATGAAACGCCATGTCGACCAGCGCCGATGACGTGAACTCGACCGTCGCAAAACCGGCATTGAAGGTGCGCGCTGCCAGAACCTTATCGAGCAGTTCCTTCGGCATCGGCTTGCCGGTCTCGTAATGGACGGCGTATTTTTCGAGGATTTCCGGCACCGTCAGCCAGTGCTCGTAAAGCTGCGAGGGCAGTTCGACAAAATCGCGCGACACGCCCGTGCCGGAGACGGAAGGATAGGTGACATCCGACAGCATGCCGTGCAGCGCATGGCCGAACTCGTGGAAGAGCGTGCGGGCGTCATCGAGCGAAAGCAGAGCAGGCTTGCCTTCCGCCGGCTTGGCGAAATTGCAGACATTGTAGATGATCGGCAGCTCGCCCTTAGCACCATTCTTCAATGGCAGTTTGTGCTGCGACTGGAACGAACTCATCCATGCGCCGGACCGCTTGGAAGACCGGGCGAAATAATCGCCGAGGAAGAGCGCCTTCAAGGCACCGCTATCGTCGCGCAGTTCGAACACCCGCACATCCGGATGATAGGCGGCAATGCCTTTCAGCTCGGTCAGCGTCACGCCGAACAGGCGCTTGGCGACATCGAAGCAGGCTTCGATGACCTTTTCGAGCTGCAGATAGGGCTTCAGCTCGGATTCGGAGAAGGAGAAAGTCCGCTCGCGCAGCTTCTCGGCATAATAACGCCAGTCCCATGGCATGACCGGGTGGTTCTTGCCCTCTTCCGCCACCAGCTTGCCGAGGCTTGCTTCTTCCTCAATAGCCTTGGAGCGGGCCTTCTCCCAGACCTTGTGCAGCAGGTCGTTCACATTGTCGGCGGTCTTTGCCATCGTGTTGTCGAGCTTCAGGGCCGCAAAGTTTTCATAACCCAGAAGCTTCGCCTTTTCCGCGCGCAACGCCAGCGTCTCGCGAACGATCGCGACATTGTCCCGCGCACCACCGTTTTCACCGCGCGCCACCCAGGCCTTGAATGCCTGCTCGCGCAGGTCGCGCCGGGCCGAAAAGGTTAGGAAGGGTTCGATGATCGAGCGCGACAGCATCACCATATAACCGTCAGCCTCGCCGCGATCCTTGGCGGCAGCCGCCATCGCATCGCGCAGAAAATCCGGCAGGCCTTCGAGATCGGCCTCGTCGGTCAGCTTCAGCGACCATTCCTTCTCGTCTCCGAGAACGTTCTGGCCGAACTGCGCACCGAGACCGGCAAGTTTCTCGCCGATCGAAGAAAGCCGTTCCTGCTCCGGCTTGTCCAGCTTGGCACCCGATTTGACGAAGCCTTTCCAGTGGCGCTCCAGTACCCGCTCCTGTTCGAGCGTCAGGCCAAGCTCCACCCGCTTTTCCCACAGCGCATCGATACGGGCGAAAAGCGCTGCATTGGTGCCGATCTTCGAATAATGCCGGGACATTTTTGGCGCGATCTCGCGCTCAAGCGCCTGGATCGTCTCGTTCGTATGCGCACCGGCCTTACCCCAGAAGAGGGAGGAGACGCGGGAAAGCTCGTCACCGGCGATTTCAAGCGCCACGACGGTATTTTCGAAGCTCGGCGCTTCCGGATTGTTGGCAATCGCGTCGATTTCGGCCTCATGGCTTGCGAGCGCCACCTCGAAAGCGGGGGCGAAATCCTCGTCCTTGACGAGATCGAACCGCGGCAGGCCTTCATGCCCGCTCCACTCGACAAGGGCACGGTTGACGGAAGCGTTGGCCATAAGGGAAATCCTTCTGCGATTCTGAATTTGTTGTCTGTCTACAGGATAGGTTGTCGAATGTATGGATCAAGTACGACCAAGCGAAGCTTCACGCAGTCGTTCCACGCGGCGGCGAGCTTTTCCGTTTGCGGCCACGCGGAAAGATAGTAAGTCAACCTTATGAGCCTTCCAGTCAAAATCTCCCATGATGCACCGCAAGGCGATCTCCTGGGCCTACTGATCGTCGATACCGCGCGCGCATTGCGAACGGCATTTGAAAATCGCATCAACGCCGCAGGACTGGGCCTCACCCCGGGCGAGGCAAGGGCACTGATCCATATTGCCGATCATGAAGGCAGCCGGCAGCTCGACATCGCTTCGCAGATGAGCGTCGAGCCGATGACGCTTTGCACCTATCTCGACAAATTGCAGACGCTTGGCCTGATCGAGCGCCATAAATGCGCAGCCGATCGACGCGCCAAGCGGATTTCACTGACAAAGACGTCGGATGAGATGATCCGAAAAATCCGCGCGGAACTCCACGTCATTCTCGACCACGCGACTTCAGGCCTGTCATTGGAAGCCAGAAGCCAGTTGAAAGCATCGCTTACAGTGGTGAACAGGAACCTTCAGGAGACTTCTCCTCCCGTTCCAACAGGTGCCGATGAGCGACGCTGATACCGCCGCCCGCCCGACAATCATGACGGAGCGGCGCACGACCGTCATCGGTGCGCTTCTGACTGCAATCGGGCCAGTGTCGATGGCGGTCTACACACCCGCCATGCCGGAACTGGTTCGCGCTTTCGGCACGACGGAATCGGCCATCAAGCTGTCGCTCTCGCTTTATTTCGGCGGTTTTGCCTTAGCCCAGCTGCTCGCCGGCCCGGTATCGGATGCCTATGGCCGGAAGAAAGCCTCGATCGCCTTCCTGACGATCTATGTTCTGGGCTCGCTGATCGCGGCCATGGCGATCGACGTCGACTGGATCCTCGCCGGACGACTGATCCAGGGGATCGGCGCTTCGGTCGGTGTCACCGTCGCCCGTGCCGCCGTTCGCGACCAGTTTCTCGGCATACAGGCCGCACGGATCATGAACATGATCGGCATCATTCTGGCGATCGGCCCGGCGCTCGGACCGACCATCGGCGGACTTGCCCTTTCCGCCTTCGGCTGGCAATCGATCTTTCTGCTGCTGATCGCCTTCGGCGCTATCGCGTTGCTGACCTGCATCTTCGCGCTGAAGGAAACTGCCATTCCGGACCGCTCTCGGCTGCAGCCCGTCACGCTGGTAAAAACCTATGCCAGCCTGATCACCGACCTGCGTTTCCTCTTCCCCTCGCTCATCCTCGGCGGCTCTATCGGCGCGCTTTATGCCCAGGGCACCATGCTGCCCTTCGTCATGATCGATGTTGTCGGCCTCAGCCCGACGCAATTCGGCCTCGGCATGCTGGCGCAGACGGGGTCCTATCTGGCTGGTTCGATCACGCTTCGGATGATCTCCGGCCGCGTATCCGGTCCCGCCGCGGTTGCGATCGGCATCGGCTTCTGCGGAACAGGCGGCTTCCTGATGCTGTTGTCCGTACACCTGCTCGATCCGACCTTCCTGTCGATCATGGTCCCGGTCGGCATCTGCACCTTCGGCATCGCTTTCCTGACGCCGCATGTCGTCACCTCCGGCCTCGCCGCATTTCCGAAGGTCGCAGGCTCCGCCTCCGCGCTGATGGGCTTTATCCAGATGGGCGGCGGCTTTCTCGGCGGGCTGGTGGCTGCCTCTTTCGCAAACCCGCTGACCTCCTTCGGCACGATCATCCCGGTGATGGAATTTACTGCGGTCGCGGCCTATCTCGCCCATCGCTTCATCAGCCGCCGGCAATAAAAAACCCCGCTGCGATGACAGCGGGGCCTGATCGGATAAATCGGTAAGCCCGACTATTTCAGCTGATTGCGCTTGGCGAGCGTGCGCAGGCGCAGCGAATTGAGCTTGATGAAGCCGGCTGCATCCTTCTGGTCGTAGGCGCCGTGATCGTCTTCGAAAGTGACGAGCTGGTCGGAATAAAGCGACTTGGCGCTTTCGCGGCCGATCACCATGACATTGCCCTTGTAGAGCTTCAGCGTCACTTCACCTTCGACATGCTCCTGGCTCTTGTCGATCAGGGCCTGCAGCATTTCACGCTCCGGCGAGAACCAGAAGCCGTAATAGATCAGCTCGGCATATTTCGGCATAAGCTCATCTTTCAGGTGAGCAGCGCCGCGATCGAGCGTGATCGATTCGATTGCGCGGTGAGCAGCCAGCAGGATCGTGCCGCCGGGGGTCTCGTAGACGCCGCGCGACTTCATACCGACGAAGCGGTTTTCAACGAGGTCGAGACGACCGATGCCGTTGTCGCGGCCATAATTGTTGAGCTGGGCAAGCAGCGTCGCCGGCGACATGGCGACACCGTTGATAGAGACGGCATCCCCCTTGTTGAAGCCGATCTTGATCGTGGTTGCCTGGTCAGGAGCAGCTTCCGGCGAAATCGTGCGCATATGCACATATTCGGGAGCCTCGACGGCCGGATCTTCGAGAACCTTGCCCTCGGAAGACGAGTGCAAGAGGTTGGCATCGACGGAGAACGGCGCTTCACCCTTCTTGTCCTTGGCAACCGGGATCTGGTGCTGTTCAGCAAAGTTCAAAAGATCCGTACGGCTCTTGAACGTCCAGTCGCGCCACGGAGCGATGATCTTGATATCCGGGTTCAGCGCATAGGCCGACATTTCGAAACGAACCTGGTCGTTGCCCTTACCGGTCGCGCCGTGCGCGATCGCATCGGCGCCGGTCTTCTTGGCGATCTCGATCAGGTGCTTGGAGATCAGCGGACGGGCGATCGACGTGCCAAGCAGATAGACGCCTTCATAAACGGCATTGGCGCGGAACATCGGGAAGACGAAGTCACGGACGAATTCTTCGCGGACGTCCTCGATGAAGATTTCCTTGATGCCCAGCATCTCGGCCTTCTTGCGCGCCGGCTCGAGCTCTTCGCCCTGGCCAAGGTCGGCCGTGAAGGTGACGACTTCAGCGTTGAGTTCGGTCTGCAGCCATTTCAGGATGATCGAGGTATCGAGACCGCCGGAATAGGCGAGAACGACCTTCTTTACGTCTTTCGGGAGTGCCATGATGAATATGTCCGTCTGCGGGTGGCGGCGGAGACAAATCCGCCGAAATTGGATCGCCGAAGTTTTTAGCGAGTTTCTGGGGCCGTGCAAGGAAAACCCGGAGAAACAGCGTCAGAGATGACGCCGCACGTTCATCCGCTGGTGAAGAATACGGATGATGAGCAGCACACCACCTCGCTGCCGATAGATAATCCGATGTGAACCGGTGGCGTAACTCATGTAGCCTTTGCGAATATCGTCGATAGGCCTGCCGCATCTCGCGCCAACCGCCAGACCATCCATGACCGAAATCAGCTCGCGATAATAAATATCCGCCTGGGCGACGGACCATGTATCGCGTGAGTAAAACCAGATATCTGCAAGGTCCCGGCTTGCGCGTGGAGAAAGCCTGTATCCGGTCCGCTCAGCCGACATGTTTGCGATGCAACTCGGCGAGGAATTCGTCGGGATCGAACGGCTGCGGCTCGCCCGAAGCCTCGCCTTCATCGATCGCCGCCCGAAGCGCCTCGATCTCGTCCTCTTCACTTTCCTTCAGAAGCCTCAGCGCTTCTTCGATCACCTCGCTCTCGGAGGCATAACGTCCGTCATCCACCTGCTTTTTGACATAGGCGGCCGTTTCTTCATCCACCCTGATCGATATGATCTCGCCCATCGGCTTGGCTCCGCTTCAATATCCCGTCATGTTGACGGGGTAGCGATAGATACCATATCCCCCCGGACCTTTGAACAGCAGCGTCATAGAGGAGACCGACCCATGACCGTTACTCATCCCGCTCTGAAAAAGGACAATGTCGCCGTCATCACCGGAGCCGCTTCCGGCATCGGGCTTGCAGCGGCCAAGGAATTTGCTCGGCAGGGCCTATCCGTCGTGCTTGTCGATCTGGAGGGGGAAAAGCTCGTCGAAGCCTGTCGCGAAGTGACGGCACTTGCCGAAGGCGGCGAGCATGACGTCGCGGCGATCGGCACCGACGTGTCGAAGCCGGATGAGATCGCAGCCCTCGAACGCGCCGTCATCCAGCGCTTCGGCCGCGTCCATGTGTTGATGAACAATGCCGGCATACAGCCCGGCAGCAGCATTTTCGGCCCGCAGGCGATTTGGGAAAACGTGCTCGCCGTCAACCTGATGGGCATCGTCAACGGCAGCCGCATCTTCGGACCTGCAATGATCGCCCATGGCGAACCGGCTCTCATCATCAACACCGGCTCGAAGCAGGGCATCACCACGCCACCGGGAGACCCCGCCTATAACGTCTCCAAATCCGGCGTAAAAACCTTCACGGAAGCGTTGCAGCACGAGTTACGAAACACCGAAGGCTGTCAGGTCTCGGCGCATCTCCTGATCCCCGGCTTTGTCTTCACCCCGCTTGCCGCGGGTGGCCGCACGGAAAAGCCGGAAGGCGCATGGACCTCGGAACAGACCGTCGGCTTTATGATGCAGAGCCTTGAGCGCGGCGACTTCTACATTCTCTGCCCCGACAACGACGTCGACCGCGCCACAGACGAGCGCCGCATGGCCTGGGCGATCGGTGACGTGATCGAAAACCGCCCGCCGCTTTCCCGCTGGCACCCGGATTTTACCGATGCATCAAAACAATTCATCAACAACCGTTGATTGATCGAATTGGCATAGGCTCGAAAGCCGGATAAACCGGACAAACAATTTCCGGCTTTCGAGAACGATCATGGAATTCCTGCCGAGCCTGCCGACACTCATCGCCTTCACCGCCGCCGGTCTTCTCCTGTCGATCACGCCGGGGCCGGATATGACATTGTCGATCAGCCGCGCGATCAGCGAAGGCCGCAAGACGGCGCTGCTCGTCGTGCTCGGAACGAACTTCGGCATCGTCTGCCACACGCTTCTGGTCGCCTTTGGTATTTCCGCGCTGATCACCGCCTCGCCGACCGCATTCTTCATCCTGAAGACCGGCGGTGCTGCCTATCTTCTCTGGCTGGCCATCCAGGCAATCCGCTTCGGCTCCAGCCTGTCGGTCGAAAAGGTCGAGCGGCCGCAAAGCAGCGCGTTTGCCAGCATGTCGCTCGGCTTCTGGGTCAATATCCTCAACCCCAAGGTCATCATCTTCTTCATGACCTTCCTGCCGCAATTCGTCTCGGCGCAGGATCCGCATGTCACCGGCAAGCTGATCTTCTTCGGGCTTTATTTCATCGCCATCGGCATGCCGATCAACGTCATCGTCGTGCTGGCAGCCGACAGGCTTTCCGCCTGGCTGCAGGCCAATCCGAAAGTCCTGCGCGGCATCGATTATACCTTTGCCGGCGTCTTCTCGATCTTCGCGGCAAAGATCTTCTTCACACAGGCGCGCTGATAAATGACGCGCTGACCGGCGTCAGCCGATCAGCAAAGCGTCGTCGTCAAGCGTTTCGCCACGCATCTTGCGGAACATGGCGATCAGGTCCTCGACCTGCAGGTCCTTGCGGCTCTCGCCACTGACATCGAGAATGATCTCGCCGCCATGCAGCATGATCGTGCGGTGGCCGAAATCGAGCGCCTGCCGCATGGAATGCGTGACCATCAGCGTGGTCAGCTTGCGCTCCGACACGACGCGCTGGGTGAGTTTCATGATGAATTCCGCCATGCCGGGATCGAGCGCCGCCGTATGTTCGTCGAGCAAAAGCACGTCGGACCCCGCCATCGTCGCCATGACGAGCGAAACCGCCTGCCGCTGACCGCCGGAGAGAAGATCCATCCTGTCCTTCATCCGGTTTTCGAGCCCCAGATTGAGTTCCGCGACCCGTTCGCGAAAAAGCTCGCGGCGGCGCGGACCGAGCGCCGAGCGCAAGCCACGGCGTTCGCCACGGCGCGCCGCAAGCGCAAGATTTTCCTCGATCGACAAGGAGCCGCAGCTGCCCGCCAGCGGATCCTGAAACACGCGGGCGACCAGACCGGCACGCGCGGATGTCGACTTGCGCGTTACATCCGTATCGCCGATCATCACCTTGCCTTCACTCGCCAGCACGTCGCCGGCGAGAACGCCGAGCAGGGTCGACTTTCCCGCACCGTTGGAGCCGATGACGGTGACGAACGAGCCTTCCTCGATCGTCAGGTTGACGCCTTTCAGCGCCTCCTTCTGCAGCGGTGTGCCCTTGCCGAAGGTGACGTGGATATTGCTGAGATCGATCATGACGAAGCTCCCCGGCGCAGACGCGGCAGAACGAGCGCCACGGCCACCAGAACGGCGGTGACGAGATTGAGGTCGGAGGCCTTGAGGCCGAGCGCATCCGTCGAAAGCGCCAGCTGGATGGCGATGCGATAAAGGATCGAGCCGACGACGCAGCCGATCAGCGCCAGAAGAATGCCACGCGCGCCGAACAGCGTTTCGCCGATGATGACGGCGGCAAGGCCGACGACGATCGTGCCGACACCGGACGTAACATCGGCAAAACCGTTGGTCTGCGCAAACAATGCACCGCCCAGAGCGACCAGCGCGTTGGAAAGCGCAAGCCCGAGATAGACCTGCCAGCTCGTATCGATCCCTTGTGCCCGCGACATGCGCGGATTGGCGCCGGTCGCGCGCATCGCAAGCCCGGCATCGCTTTCGAGAAAGCGCCACACGGCGATCACCGCAATCACCACCAGCACGCCGACGAAGAGCGGCCGCACATAGACTTCACGCAAGCCCAGGCCGAAGAACGGGCTCAGCATCGTATCGGCATTGATCAGCGCCACGTTCGGCTTTCCCATCACCCGCAGGTTGACCGAAAAGAGTGCGATCATCGTCAGGATCGAGGCGAGCAGGTTGAGGATGCGGAAACGCACGTTGAGAAACGCTGTTACCGTACCGGCGGCGGCACCGGCCAGCATGGCGGCCAAGGCTGCAAGCCACGGATTGATGCCAACGGTAATCAGCACGGCAGCAACCGCTGCGCCGAGCGGAAACGACCCATCGACCGTGAGATCCGGAAAATCGAGCACGCGGAAGGCGAGAAATACACCGATGGCAACGAAGGCGAAAACCAGCCCGAGTTCCACTGCGCCCCAGAAGGCGATCTGACTAAGCACCTTGCCGTGCTCCCCTTTTATCCGTCGCATAACGCGCCGGTTGGTCGTCGGTCACACCGGATGATGATGGTATCACCCGGTGCGTTGATGAAAGGCGGCTTATTCGACCGTGCGCGTGGCGCGTGAAACGATGGCCTCAGGCAGCGTCACGCCCATGCGGGTTGCAGCACCCTTGTTGATGACGAGATCGGTACCGGCAGCAACGGTCACCGGAATATCGCCGGGAGCCTCGCCCTTGAGGATACGCGCAACGATCGCGCCGGTCTGCTTGCCGACATCGTAATAGTTGAAGCCGAGAGCGGCAACGGCACCACGATCGACCGAGCCGGTATCGGCGGCATAAAGCGGGATCTTGGCTTCTTCGGCAACACCGACAGCTGCCTCGAAAGCCGAAACGATCGTGTTGTCGGTCGGGATGTAGAAGACATCGGCGCGGCCGACGAGACCGCGGGCGGCACCCTGCACTTCGGCCGACTTGGTGGCGACCGACTCGACCACGGTCATGCCGCTCTTGGCGGCTTCTTCCTTCAGCGCAGCCAGGATCGAAACCGAGTTGGTTTCAGCCGTGTTGTAAAGGAAACCGATCGATTTAGCGTTCGGCGAGATTTCCTTGATCAGCTTGATATGCTCGGCAACCGGCGACATGTCCGAAAGACCGGTGACGTTGCGACCGGGCTTGGCAACATCCTTGACCAGCTGCGCGCCGACCGGATCGGAAACGGCAGTGAAGACGACCGGGATATCGCGGGTGGCGGAAACGACGGCCTGGGCCGAAGGCGTGGAGATCGGCACGATGACGCTCGGCTCTTCGCCGACGAACTGGCGGGCGATCTGCGCGGCCGTGCCGGGATTGCCCTGCGCGGACTCATACAGGAATTTCAGGTTCTCGCCGTCCTTGTAGCCTGCCTCGGCCAATGCTGCCTTTACGCCGTCACGAGCGGCATCGAGTGCAGGATGTTCGACGATCGCCGTCACGGCGACGGTAACGTCGGCAGCTTTTGCAGGCATGGCGAGAGCCGTCGCTGCAGCAAGGGCAAGAATGAAAGCGCGCATAGGTTTCCTCCAGGCGATTTTTAGCTTTTTGGCTTCTTAGGGAGCCGGGCAGCCGAAATCAACAAACACCTGACCGCAGCGACTGATCCGCGACACACCGACACCTGCTTTCGGCAGCCATGCAACAATTGCATCACACCAAGTCGGCAAATTCGCTTGCGTGAAAAATACTTTTAATCCAAATGATTTGAATGCACAGAAAATCAAATGATCCAAAAGCCGTGTTCGGCGGCGCCGTTGTCGTGTTTGCCAGAAGGTGGCGCATGTTCATCGATGAAAAGCTGGCGGAAAGCGGCCTGACGGACGCCAGCTGGACACCGCTGATCTACCTGCACCGGCTGGGTGACGGCCTGCTTCAGAAGGAACTCGCCGCCGCTTCCGGCCTCGACGAATCCAGCCTCGTGCGGCTGATCGATATCCTGTCGAAACGCGGCCTTCTCGAACGCCGGATCGATCCGGACGACCGCCGCGCACGCAGGCTCCATCTCACCGAAGAAGGCAGGAAGACGGCCTGTGCCATCCGCGCACAGCTCGTGGCGCTGGAAAAAGACCTGCTCGACGATTTCAGCGACAGGGACATCTCGGCCATGCTGAGCATCTGTGAACGCGTCGAAGAGAGGATGGAGGAGGCGAAAGCCAAAATGAAGACCCAATGATGAAAGCACTTTCCGCCATATTCGATATCGACCCGGCCCGGTTACGCTTCACCGCGCGCACAGCGATCGCAGCCTGCTTGGCGCTGGTGATCGGCACTCTCATCGGCCTTGATCATCCGCAATGGGCAGCGATGACTGTCTGGATTACTGCCCTGCCGACACAGGGCCAGCGGCTGGAGCGGAGCCTGGCCCGTGTCGTAGGCACCATCGCCGGTGCGCTGGCAGGTGTCGGCCTTATGGTTTTGGCCGGCAATGATCCGCTTGGCATCATCATCGGGCTTTTGCTCTGGCTTGGATTGTGTTCAGGGATCGGGAACCTGATTACAGGCCCCGCGTCCTATGTCAGTCTTCTCGCCGGCTATTCCGCGGCGATGGTAGCACTCCTCGGCTACGGCCACGAAAGCTCGCTTTTACTGCTCGCGATCGATCGGATAGCAACAATCTGCCTCGGCGGCGCGGTGGGTACGATCGTCGCCCTGGCCTTTTCTCCCAAGCCTCAGCCAGTCGACATTTCCAAGCGTGTGAAAACAATCATGTGCGAATGCCTCGACCATATAGTCGCGGGAGCAAGCGACAAGGCCGAACGCACACGCCTGATACTGGAAATTACTGCACTGGATGAAAACCTCGACATAGCATCTGCCGGTTCGATTGGCGTTCGCCGAAAAGCCCGGGACATCCGCAGTCTCCTATCCGCTCTCACTGAACTGCTTCTGGATACACAATCGCCAAGCCATCCAAGCCCTGAAGGGGCACGGATGACACCTCTGGAGCAGAATGACATACCCGAACGATTGCAACTGATGGCAGACGAGCTGGAGGCGGATAAACCGTATCAGGCAAACCTGTTGAAAGCATTGGCGCCGCTCTGGCAGCGCGCGAACCGAACAGCGGCAACGATCGGTCCGGTAGCGGATCGCCACCGGCTTCCGCTTCCGCATCACGACTGGATAGGTGCCCGTTATGCGGCATTCAGATCAATGAGCGCAGTTGCGGCAACCGGGCTGGTTTGGATCCTCACGGGCTGGGCACTCGGACCCTACATGGTCATGGGCGCAGCAATTATGACCTCGGTCTTCTCGACCTTCCCGAATCCCGGTCTGCAAATGCGCTGGGTCGTCGGAGGCTCGATCAGTGGTGCCCTAGCTGCAGTGCTGGCTCATCTCTTCATTTTACCTATGGCAGGCAGCGTCACTATCGCCGCCCTGCTTACAATGCCTCTGATCCTTCTCGGCATGTTCGTCATGGCTCATCGCCGCGTCGGACTGGCTGGCATGGAATACAATCTCATTTACCTGCTGATGATGAATCCGACCGTGCCGGCGGATCCTGAGCTTGGTCATGTACTGTTGCAGGCCTCCGCTGTCCTGCTCGGCCCGGTCAGCGCCTATCTCGCCTTCGTCGCCCTGCCCGTCGACACCCGCCGCCGGCTGGATTTCGTCATCAGGCTGATGGTGCATGAGCTGACCGCCATAGCCGGGGGCGCATTCGACAAGCCCGGGCGCCACCTGCATTGGCGCATGCGCATCTATCATCGCCTTGTCACGCTCGTTCGCTGGAGCGAACGCAGCGGAAACGGAGGAGACTTTGCCGTGAATGGCGGCATGGGAACTCTGCTCATCGGAAACAGTCTACACGCAATCCGCAACATGATGGAGGAGCCTGACGTTGATGCCGGCTCGAAACGCGCGCTTCGCGCAACGTTGTTAAGCGTTGCCCACCTGTCTCGAAAACCCGATCGTGTCGTGAGAGCTTTCAAGAGGGCAGCAGCAAAACTGCAGGCGACATATCCGCAAGATGCCAGCCGATTGAGCGAGACGGCCGCTCTCGTCGCAGCCAATCAGGATTTCTTTCGCCGGGCCGGCTGAACCTTAAATGGCTCAGTCGTCGTCTTCACCGTGGCCGGCGATCATCATGGCCTCGAAGGCGAGACGCTCGGTCTTGCGCATGCGTTCCGATTCCGACTTCAGCTGGCCACAGGCCGCCAGGATGTCGCGACCGCGCGGAGTGCGGATCGGCGAGGCGTAACCCGCCGCGTTGATGAAATCGGCAAATTTCTCGATCGTCTCCCAGTCCGAGCACTGATAATTGGTGCCCGGCCACGGATTGAACGGAATGAGGTTGATCTTCGCTGGAATGCCCTTGAGCAGCTGAACCATCAGCTTGGCGTCCTCCAGACTGTCGTTGACGTCCTTCAGCATCACATATTCGAAGGTGATGCGGCGGGCATTCGACAGGCTCGGATAGGCCCGGCAGGCGTCGAGCAGTTCCTTCAGCGGATACTTCTTGTTGATCGGCACCAGCATGTCGCGCAGCTCGTCGCGCACCGCATGCAGTGAGATTGCCAGCATCACGCCGATCTCTTCGCCGGTCCGATAGATTTCCGGCACAACACCCGAGGTGGACAGCGTAACGCGACGCTTAGACAAGGACAGGCCGTCGCCATCGGTGGCGATCAGAAGCGCTGTCTTGACGCTGTCGAAATTGTAGAGCGGCTCGCCCATGCCCATCATGACGATATTGGTGACCTTGCGGTCGCCGGTCGGGACGAAAGCGCCGGGCGGCGTATCGGCACCCGGAAAATCGCCCAGCCGGTCACGCGCCAGCAGAAGCTGCGACAGGATTTCTTCCGCCGTCAAGTTGCGCACCAGCTTCTGCGTGCCGGTGTGACAGAAGGAACAGGTGAGCGTGCAGCCTACCTGACTGGAAATGCACAGCGTGCCGCGGCCTTCTTCCGGAATATAGACGGTCTCGATCTCGACCGGACGACCGGCACCGCGCGACGGGAAACGCAACAGCCACTTTCGCGTGCCGTCATTCGAGATTTGCTCCTCGACGATTTCCGGACGGGCAATGGTGAAATGCTCTTTCAGCATCTCGCGCATGTCTTTGGCGACATTGGTCATCGCATCGAAATCGGAAACGCCGCGGATATAGAGCCAGTGCCACAGCTGGTTCACGCGCATGCGCAGCTGCTTTTCCGGCACGCCTTTCTCATGCAGGGCTTTCGCCATCTGCGGCCGCGTCAGGCCGATCAGCGAGGGCTTAGATGTGAAAAGATCCGGATTGGCAACCAGCGGCTTCTTGGCGATGGCACCGGGGGCAATGGCCTCTGTGACTGACATATTCTATCCCGTTCGAGCACATGCACATCGCCACCGCTTAGGTAGGCGGAAGGGCTGGGGCATGTCTGTGCGTGAAACCTGTATCGGTCGTGGCAACATCAGGCCCGACCATGTTGGCGCGGGCTTTAGCATCAAAATAGGCCGGCGTCACCCTGTCTTCAACAAACACGAAAGGCCGGTCGAACGACCGGCCTCCGCTTAAATCGACGGCGTGCCGCTTACTTGCAGGTTTCGATTTGCTTCAGTGCAGCCGAAATGCCCTGCAGAGAATAGGCGTAATTGGTTTTCGTGCCACGGCCGGAAACGGCGCTGACGCTCATATTGTGGCCGGTCTTCATCGCGTTGACGAGTGCCGGCTCTTCCGCCGCATTCTCGACCCAGGCAGCCTTTTCCTTGGTGAACATGGTAAAATTCTTGCCGTCGATGGTGACCGTCACCTTCGAATTGGCCTGCAGCGGATAACCGACCATTGCCTGCGGCTCATAGGAAACGCTCTGGCCCGGACGTTGCGACACGATGAAGAAAATGTCACCGTGATCGACGCTGGCAGGTTCCTTGGTGGTCGGAACGGAAAGGACATAGCAGACCGTGCTGTTGCCGGACTTGTACGAATAGGCACCCCATGCCTTGAATTGCTGGATGCGGGTCGGCGTCTGAGCCGAGGCGATGCCTGCGCTTACGAAGGTAAGAGCAAGGGCGAGTGCGACTGTGCGTGCGGACATGGTTTCCTGCCGAGTTTTGTTATACGTGACGCTTCAACGGTAAGGGTGGGTGAAGCGGGCCATGATCTGGTTCATTTTGACTTAATTCTGGTTACCAATCCGTCAACATTGGAATTGGTTGCGCGCTCGCTGTAATGTGCTGTCAATGACACAAGGAATAGGGCAACAGTTTGTCCTCTTCCAAACTCACGCAATGACATTAGTATGGTTGCATAGATGCGAATCTAGGCTTTGAAAGAATTGCGTAGTTTGGATGCAGGGTGACGATCGGGACTACTTTGCGCGCTTGACCAGGGCTGTCGCCATGGAGCGTGATCAGGCAGCCTTTGGCGTGCTCTTCGATCACTTTGCGCCCCGATTGAAAACCTGGCTGATGAGCCAGCGAATTCCCGTCGATGAAGCGGAAGAGCTTGTCCAGGAAGTGATGACCGTACTCTGGCATCGTGCGTCCCTCTACGACCCGCAAAAATCCTCGCTTTCTACCTGGCTGTACCGCATCGCGCGCAATCGCCGCCTGGATGCGCAACGGCGCGCCAAGGGCAAGGATGCGCTCGGTGATGCGCAGTGGCAGATGATGGATATGCAGGCGACCGACTTATCTGTCGAAGTCAAAGAACGCGACGCACGGGTGCGTGAGGCGCTGAGTAGGATACCGGGCGAACAGATGGAACTGGTCAAGGCCGCCTTTTTCCTCGGCCAAACTCACACAGAAATTGCCGAGGCTACCGGTCTTCCACTCGGCACGGTGAAATCCCGCATCCGGCTTGCGTTCCGGCATTTGCGCCGCGCGCTCGAAGACGCGGCGGCGCCGTAAGACTGCATCTGGCCTCAGATCAGGCCCGAGCTTTTGCGATATCGGGATCGTCGGCAAGAACCTGATCCGCCGCGTCATAATGGCGATCGGCGATATGGCCCTGTATCAATCTCAGCGCCGCCGCCAGTACCGCGACGTCATCGGTAAAGCCGACCATGACGAACATATCCGGCACCAGATCGAAGGGCAGCACGAAATAGGCGAGTGCCGCCAGAAGCACACCGCGCACTCTGGTCGGTGTCTTCGGATCGACAGCGCAGTAATAGGCAGCCACCAAATCCCGGCTGAACGGCACGAACTTCACCGCCCGCTTCAGCGTCGGCCAGAATTTTGCACGCACCTGCTTTTCGCGACGATCCTGGGTGTCATCGTCGCCGGGCAGGAGAATTTCACCGATCTTTACGTCGTCCATGAGCGCTCCGTTGGAGACCTTCATCGATTTCACGTTTTCTATATGGAGAGCGACAATGGTCTTTCAAAGGCGCCAGTATCTCAAAGGCGGCGGCCTTTCAAAGGCGCCGCCCCCAGGCCTGGTCCATCATTGCGGCGAGGCGGAAATCACGGTCGGTCAACTGCTTCCTCGCATGCGTCGTCAATTTGACATCCACGCGGGAATAACTGTTGCTCCAGTCGGGATGATGATCGAGCTTTTCCGCAGCCAACGCGCATTCTGTCATGAAACCGAATGCCTCGGCAAAAGATCGGAATTTGAAGCATTTGCGAATAGCAAGACCATCCGCCGAAAGCTCCCAGCCTTCGAGCTTGGCCAACTCCCGGCTGACCTCGTCCGGTTCCAGCAATTCGCAACTCATGGGCGCAACGCCCTTTCAGAAACAGCTCTCTTAGAAATAGCTCTTCGCCGTTTCCGCGTCACTATATTCGTAGGCGTAACTGTCATCCCTCAAGGAAAAGATCTCTTCGGTCACATATGGACCTCCGCCGACGGATTCCTTTGAAGACAGGAGCACGAAACGCGAGACCTTGAACGGCGCGGTATGAAAATTGCCCCGGCCCGAGAGGTAGTGCACCACGTCGTCGAGACGGCAGTGCTTCAATCTTGCAAGTGTCACATGCGGCATGAACTTGCGCGGATCGGGCGGCAGTGCGATCCGCTGGCAGATCCGCTCGATTTCGGCCTGCAGCGCCAGCATATCTGGAGAAATTGAGACACCGGCCCAGATAGAATGCGGCTTCTTCGATCCGAAAGAGCCGATACCTGTCAGTTGCGCCTGGAATTCGGGCCGGTCGATCCGGTCCAGCCGATCAACGATCTCGTCGGCGGTACGGTTGTCGACATCGCCGATGAAGCGCAGGGTGATATGATAATTCTCGACGTCGATCCATCGCGCGCCCGGTATTCCGCCCCTAAGAAGGGACAGGCTCAAGGCAACATGGCGCGGGACTTCGAGGGCGGTGAAAAGTCTCGGCATACGCAGAACCTCCTCGAATCTCTAGCAGATATCAATAGCGGAACACGCAATCTCGTTCCGTGCAAGTTGTTATTTTGTGGCCGAACCGATCTCCCCCAAAAATGATTCCACCATGGGGAGAGTACGCTCGACCATCACGGCCACGCCCTTTGCGTTCGGATGCATTCCGTCTTCGAGCTGCATGCCCGGCACGGTCGTGACCCCGTCGAGAAAGAATGGATAGAGCGGCACGGCATGTTTTTCGGCGAGCCTTTTGTAGATCGGGTTGAACTTTTCCGCATAGTCGCCCCCCATATTCGGTGGCGCCAGAATGCCGGCCAGGAGAACCGGGATGCCGCGCCCTTTCAGCCGCGTCAGCATGGCATCGAGGTTCTTTTCCGATTGTTCCGGCGCAATGCCGCGCAGCGCATCATTGGCGCCGAGTTCGAGAATGACGCCGCTCGTCCCGTCCGGAACCGACCAGTCGATGCGCGAAAGTCCGCCGGATGTCGTATCACCCGAAACGCCCGCATTGGTGATCGTCACATTCAGCCCCTTGGCTTTCAGCGCCGCTTCCAGCTGGGCCGTATAGGATTCCGAGGGCGCGAGCTGATATCCGGCCATCAGGCTGTCGCCGAAACCAACCAGATTGATCGCCTTCTCCTGCGCTTTTGCCGAACCTGAGCCGGCAAAGAGAGCAACCATGACGATGAAGTGAAGAAGGCTTGCTTTAAAACTCAACTCACGTCTCCTAGATTTCTACAACTGCGCTGCAGCAAAAGCCCGGCACGACTCCATGGATATAGGGTTATTCGCTTTGACTGAAACCGTTATCGACCTCAAAAATGCCGACCTCACTCTCGGAAGCGCTGCAGCGTCCGTCCATGTACTGAAAGGTATCGACCTGACGATCGCAGCCGGCGAAGCCGTCGGCATCATCGGCCCGTCCGGTTCCGGCAAATCGACCCTGCTGATGGTTCTGGCCGGTCTCGAACGGCTGGACAGCGGCGAAATCTTCATCAAGGGCGAGCCCCTTCACAGCTTTTCCGAGGATGTGCTGGCAGAATTCCGCGGCCGCAACATCGGCATCGTCTTCCAGTCCTTCCATCTGATCGCCAACATGACGGCGCTGGAAAACGTCGCCGTGCCGCTGGAGCTCGCCGGCGTTTCCGACGCCTTCGACATTGCCAGGCGCGAATTGACGGCGGTTGGCCTGGGCGAAAGGCTCAGCCACTATCCCGGCCAGCTTTCCGGTGGCGAACAGCAGCGCGTGGCTATCGCCCGTGCGCTCGCCCCCTCGCCCGCGCTGCTGATCGCCGACGAGCCGACCGGTAATCTCGATACCGAAACAGGAAGGCAGATCGCCGATCTCTTGTTTTCAAAGCAGGCCGAGCGCGGCATGACGCTGCTTCTCGTCACCCACGACAACAGTCTTGCGGCTCGCTGCTCGCGCCAGATCCGCGTAAGATCCGGAGAAATCGTCGAGGATAGCGCCGCCCGCACCGCCGGTCAGGCGGTGTCGGCATGAGTGCGGCGATCGCCCGTATCTCTATCGCCTTCCGTCTGGCGCTGCGCGAAATGCGCGGCGGTCTCGGCGGCTTCTACATTTTCCTCGCCTGTATCGCACTTGGAACCGGATCGATTGCGACCGTCAATTCCGTCTCGACGGCGATCACCGGTGCAATTGCCAATCAGGGCCAGGCACTGCTCGCCGGCGACATCCGCTTCGAACTCAACAACCGCGAAGCCAGCGAAAAGGAACGCACCTTCCTTGATGGCCTCGGTGAAGTTAGCGTCTCGACCGGCTTGCGCTCGATGGCGCGGATGCCGGATGGCTCCGGCCAGGCGCTGGTCGAGGTCAAGGGTGTCGACGGCGCTTACCCGCTCTACGGGCAGATGCAGACCGATCCTCAGCAGCCGATTGACCAGCTTCTGGCACAACAGGGAAATACCTTCGGTGCCGTCGCCGCGCCGCTGCTTCTGGAGCGGCTGGGCCTTTCGGTCGGCGACGAACTCCTTCTGGGAAATACCCGCCTTGTGCTTAAAGGCACGATCGTCAATGAACCCGACGCCCTGTCCGACGGTTTCGGTTTTGCACCAAGGCTGATGATCAGCGGAGATGCCGTCACCGCATCCGGCCTGATCACCATCGGCAGCCTTGTCGAGCATTCCTACAAGATTCGTCTCGAAGACCCCTCGACCCGATCCGCAATCGTCACCCGCGCAAACCGTGATTTCCCCGATGCCGGCTGGTCGGTGCGCACCAGCGATCGCGCCGCGCCATCGCTTGCTGAAAATATCGACCGTTTCTCGCAATTCCTCACGCTTGTCGGCCTCACTGCTCTCATCGTAGGCGGCGTCGGCATCGCCAATGCGGTGCGCGCTTTCCTCGATGCCAAGCGGACGACCATCGCCACATTCAAATGCCTCGGCGCTCCGGCCTCGGTCGTGACGATGATCTATCTTTTCCAGATCATGCTTCTGGCCGCGATCGGAATTGTCGTCGGCCTCGTGATCGGCGCGATCTCGCCCTTCATCGCCTTCCGTTATCTCGAAGGCGTGCTGCCCGTTCCCGAACAAGCAACCATCTATGGCGGCGCTCTGGCGATAGCGTCTGCCTTCGGCCTGCTCGTCACCTTCGCCTTCACCATCCTGCCACTCGGCCACGCGCGGGAAGTGCCGGCAACGGCGCTGTTCCGTGAACAGGGTTTCGAGGCAAGGCGCCTGCCGTCATGGCCCTATCTTCTCGCAGCCGGAGCGGCACTCGCGGCACTCGCGGCGCTGGCTATCTTCTGGGCCGACGACCGGCGCATCGCCTCCGTCTTCCTTGTCGCGGTTGCCGGAGCCTTCCTTCTGCTGCGAGTGGTCGCCGCCGGCATTGCGGCGCTTGCCCGACGGAGCCCGCGAGTCAACTCGCCCGCCCTCCGCCTGGCGATCGGAAACATTCACCGCCCCGGCGCACTGACTCCATCCGTCGTATTGTCGCTCGGCCTCGGTCTCGCGCTGCTCGTGACACTGGCGCTGATCGACGGCAACATGCGCAATCAGCTGACCGGGCGCATCACCCAAGGGGCGCCGAACTTCTTCTTCGTCGACGTCCAGAGCGCCGAAGTCGACGGCTTCCGGCAACTGTTGAAGACGCAGGCTCCCGAAGGAAAGGTCTTCGAGGTTCCGATGCTGCGCGGGCGCATTCTCGCCTTCAATGGCAAGGACGTCAGCCAGATGAACGTCCCGCCGGAAGGCCGCTGGGTTCTGCGCGGCGACCGCGGCATTACCTACGCGAAGAACAAGCCGGAAAGCTCGACGCTGACCGCCGGCGAATGGTGGCCGGAAGATTATGACGGCGAACCCCTCGTCTCCTTCTCTGCGGAAGAGGCGGGCGAACTTGGCCTGAAGCTCGGCGACACCGTCACCGTCAATGTTCTCGGCCGCAACATTACCGCAAAAATCGCCAGTTTTCGCAATGTCGAGTGGGAATCGCTCTCGATCAATTTCGTCATGGTCTTTTCGCCCAACACCTTCCGCGGCGCACCCCACGCCTGGTTGGCAACCTTGACTGAGCCATCCGCTTCGGCAGCGAAGGAAGCCGAAATCCTGAGAACAGTAACCACGGCCTATCCGACGATCACAAGCGTCAGGGTCAAGGATGCGATCGACCTGGTCGATCAGCTGGTCGGCCAGCTTGCAACCGCCATCCGGGCGGCAGCGGCAGTCGCGCTCGTCGCTTCGGTTCTGGTCCTGGCCGGCGCGCTCGCCGCCGGCAACCGAGCCCGCACCCATGATGCGGTCGTGCTGAAGACGCTCGGCGGTACCCGCCGCATGCTGATGCGTGCCTTCGGTTACGAATACCTGATCCTCGGCACGGCGACCGCGGTCTTCGCACTGCTTGCCGGCGGATTGTCGGCCTGGTTCGTGGTTGCCCGCATCATGCGCATGCCATCCTCCTTCTTGCCGGACGTCGCGGTACTCACGCTTGTGATCTCGCTGGTTCTGACGGTCGGTATCGGCCTTATTGGCACCTGGCGCATTCTCGGCCAGAAGGCGGCTCCGGTGTTGCGGGAACTCTAGGGTCATTCCAGCATAAGCGAGAACCGGCTTTGTGTCCGGGGTTACACCAAAACAAAGAGATAGGACAGTTTCGAGGTTCGAAGAAGCGTGAAAACGCCCTGATCACTCAGGGGTTGCAAAATACCGGAAATATCCGTCGAATTCGCGCAATAATATCCCAGAGGTTGCTAAATTACACGCGCAGTTGATGTTTTCCAGCGGCGAACCCCTTGTATGCAAAGCGATCTCGCATCATATTCTACGTCAGGCTTGCTGGAGCTCCGCAGCGGCGCCTGGGTCATATATTAGGGGGCCCGACACCGTAGTAATTCCGGAGCTTAAAGAGGAAACAATGGCTGACTTCAACAACTACCAGAACCGAATGGCGCAGTCCCGTGCGCAGTCCGGTGAGATGATCGATGCAGGCCTGCGCGCCTACATGCTTCGGGTCTACAACCTGATGGCACTCGGACTTGCGATCACCGGTGTTGCTGCTTACGGCACCTATGCATTCGCGGCCTCCAACCCGGCCGTTGCACAGGCGCTTTACGGCGGTCCGCTCAAGTGGGTTATCATGCTGGCTCCGCTGGGCATGGTGTTCTTCCTGAGCTTCCGCATCAACAAGATGAGCGTTCCGGCTGCGCAGATGACCTTCTGGGTCTATGCCGCACTGATGGGTCTCTCGCTGTCCTCGATCTTCCTGGTCTTCACCGGCCAGAGCATCGTTCAGACATTCTTCGTCACCGCAGCATCGTTTGGCGCCCTGTCGCTTTACGGCTATACGACGAAGAAGGACCTGTCCGGCCTCGGCTCGTTCCTGATCATGGGTCTGTTCGGCCTGATCATCGCGTCGATCGTCAACATCTTCCTGCAGTCGTCTGCAATGGGCTTCGCGATCTCCGCCATCGGCGTGCTGATCTTCGCTGGCCTGACCGCCTACGACACGCAGAAGATCAAGGAAATGTACTGGGACGGTCACGACTCCGCCACGACGGGCCGCATGGCCATCATGGGCGCACTGACCCTGTACCTCGACTTCATCAACCTCTTCACCTTCCTGCTGCAGTTCATGGGCAACCGCGACGAATAAGCGGAAGAGTGATCGTTACGAAGAAGGCGGCTTTCGAGCCGCCTTTTTTGTTGCCTGGTTTTTTGAGCAAGCCTAGGCTGGACACAGTTTCAAACCAACATCCCGCTTGTTCCCCGCCATGACATTTTCCATTCGCAATGCTACTGCGGCCGACCTTCCGGCCATCACCGAAATCTATCGTGACAGCGTGCTGAACGGCACTGCAAGTTACGAAATCACTGCCCCCGACCTGATCGAGATGACCAGCCGCCAGTCCGGCATCATCGAAAAAGGGTACCCCTATATCGCAGCGGAAGCGGAAGACGGCAGCCTTCTCGGTTATGCCTATGCCTCAGCATTCCGCACCCGCCCGGCCTATCGCTGGCTAGTGGAGGATTCGATCTATCTCGCACCCGAAGCCCGCGGCAAAGGCGTCGGCAAGGCCCTGCTGAAGGAATTGCTGATCCGCTGTGAAGCGCTCGGCTTCCGGCAGATGGTAGCCGTCATCGGCGGCGCCAGCCCCGCTTCGGTTGCCGTCCACAAAAGCCTCGGCTTCGAGATGACCGGCACGCTGAAAGGCACGGGCTTCAAACATGGGAAATGGCTGGATACAGTCCTGATGCAGGTCTCGCTTGGTGAAGGCACTGAAACCGACCCGGATCTTGCAGCCTATCCCGGAACGCTGTTTGCGGGATAACGCGGCCGCACCCATCGCTGCTCATCAATCGATCAGCTTCAAAGCCTTGTCGAAAACCTTCAGCACCTGCTGCAGTTCATGACCCCGTTTGAGAATCATGCCGTTGGTGCTGATCACCGAATAGGCGCCCTGTTTGCCGGCAAGCTTGGGATTTTTCTCCACTCGGAAAAGCGGCATCTCGCCGGACCGCTTGAAGATGGAAAAGACTGCCCGATCCTTCAGATGATCGATCGCATAGTCCTTCCACTCGCCTTCACCGACCATGCGGCCGTAAATCCAGAGAATGGCATCCAACTCGCGCCGGTGAAATGTCACTGGAACAGGGTCAAGGCTCCGCTTGTATTCGCTGAGACTGACGACAACGGCCGCATCCTGGGGCCGCGCGCCCGCTGGCAAATCAGACTGATCGGCCATCAAAGCTCCAAACGTTACATGTCTTTGGTATGACAGTGTGCCCGACCCGTACAAAAATGCAAGTCATCGAGAAGGCTGCAGCAAGCGTCCCCCGCCGGGACAGATTTTTTCATCTGCCTAAATTCGGACAAAACAGCGCCAAAATCGGCATACATGTTGCGGCTGTTGGTTGGCGCGTTTAGCGCCATTGGCCCGGTCAGGTGCATTGACCCTTACCCCCAGCCCCCCAATGTTTCCGGGCCGGGCCATCCAACAACTTTCCAAGCTCATCGAAAAAAACGGCCGCCGGTTTCGCCCCAGGCAAAGACCGGACACGATTTCCTGTTTTGAAAAAAGGCAGAAACGTCTTCGGAAAATATCCGGTCAGTCTTTCTTGCGGCCTGCCATCAAGACCGTCGCACCGATGATCGAGGCAGGCTCGCCTCCTGAACCAGATGTCTGCAGGAGGATGGCGCAGCCGTCCTTTTTGGTCTTGCCAAGCGCCTTGCCGGGCAGTTTCAGCGTCATCTTCTGGCCGTTCCACATACCGACCGACTGCACGTCGTAAACGGCATGCCAGTATTCCATGTTCTTGCCGCTGTTTTCGCCCTTGGTCACGTCCACCTGCTGGTGCTTGGTGAAATAGGCAACCACGACATCGGCCTGTCCCTGCCCTTCGCCGATCTCGATCTCGATCTCGTCCCCGTGCATGGTAGCAGCGACGGGGACGGTCAGGCCCTTGCCGGCTTTCTGCAGATCATTGACCTTGCCATTGATGACCGTCTGATCGGTGCCCTTCACATGCTCGCGGCCGTTGATGATCGCCTGCGGCGTGTAGACACCACTGCGCCCCATCGTCTTGGCGTAACCATATTGCCGCTCGGTGTTTTCCTTGGAGGACAGCGTGTCGGTCCAGCCGAGATAGTTCCAGTAGTCCACATGATAGGAAAGCACCACGAGATCACCCTGGGCCACCAGCTGCGACAACGTGTTGTCGGCCGGCGGACAGGAAGCACAGCCCTGCGAGGTGAAAAGCTCGACGACGCCCTTTGGTGACCGCACCTCTCCGGCCGATGCGATACTGCCAACGAGCAGGCTCGCAAGGACGATAACGGCACGCAAGGCAAACGGCATGGATGACGAACCTTTTGTCAGGGCAATCGCAAGAAGCGGTTGCCATCGGCAGGAAAGAAAACAAATCTCTGGGCTGGCGGAAAGTAACCATCCACAATTTCAAGAGAAAGTCACGATGGGGTGAGAACGGAGAATGTGATTAATCATCGCCTTTTGGTTGTAAAACCAACTTGGGCAACACCGAGGGATTAGACGAGCTTAAGCAAACCCTGTGCGAGATAGACCGCACCTACGCCGGTCACGACCCAACGGGTCCAGGCGCGAAAATTTGCATCCGTCATCTTCTGCAGAATGCCGTTTCCGGCGCGTGCGCCCAGGATCGCAATCGGTGCAGCAATCAGCACAGCGATCGCGTCCACAGTCGGCAACTGCGAGGCTGCATCCCAGTAGAAGGCGATCTTGGCGAGATGCGACAACGTCTGGATCGACGCCTTGGTGGCGATGATCTTGCGGCGGTCCATCTGGGTGCGGATGAAGAAGATATCGACGGTCGGACCGGCAACACCGACGCTGATCGTCATCGCGCCGGAAAGAAGCCCCGCCAGAAACGCATGCGACGGCCGTGAGGCGTCAAGCTGCAATCTGTTGACCGGCAGCCAGACAAGGATCGGCATCAGCCCGACGCCGATCAGAACCACGATCAAGCTCGGCGTATAATTGGTCAGGAACAGGACGACCGCCGACAGCGCTACCCCGGAACACAGGATGGAAAGGATCCGCCAGTCGATATAGGCGCGAGAAAACCAGGCGCGCGATCCGTTCGATACCATCTGGATGACGCCCTGGATCGCGATCGCGGTGCCGACCGGATAGAGGAAAAGCAGCACCCAGAGGAGGATCAGTCCACCGGCCATGCCGAAAATGCCGGAAAGCAGCGACGTCAGGAAAACGGTGACGGCCATTCCGATGAAGATGATGAGGGACAATAGAATACGCCTGAGAGGTAGAGCAGCCCCTCATCCGCCTGCCGGCACCTTCTCCCCCCGCGAGCGGGAAGAAGGGATGTACCGCACCGTTCTGCCACATGTGCAACAACGGCGTAGGCCACGTCCCCTCTCCCCGCAAGCGGGGAGAGGGTTAGGGTGAGGGGCGCCCCAATTACTGAAAACCACCCGCCGGAATGCCCGGCGGGTGGCTGATGTCGTTAAGCCGCGAGATCCCGCAGAACCGTCTGCAGAATACCGCCATTGTTCATGTAGATGACCTCGTCGAGCGTATCGATGCGGCAGAGGATGTTGATATCCTTCACCGTGCCGTCGCCATAGGTGATCCTGGCGGTCTTCCACTCGCGCGGCTTGATATCGCCTTCCAGCCCCTCGATGGTCACCGTCTCGTCACCCTTGAGGTTGAGCGAAGCCCAGGTCGTGCCCTCTTCGAAAACGAAGGGAACGACGCCCATACCGACCAGGTTCGAACGATGGATACGCTCGAAGGACTGCGCGATGACAGCCTTGACGCCCAGGAGGTTGGTGCCCTTGGCCGCCCAGTCACGCGATGAGCCGTTGCCATATTCGACACCGGCGAAGATGACGAGCGGAACGCCCTCTTCCTTGTATTTCATCGCCGCGTCGTAGATCGACATCTCTTCCTTCGACGGATAATGGATGGTGTAACCACCTTCCTTGCCGTTCGGGCCGAGCATGTGGTTGCGGATGCGGATGTTGGCGAACGTGCCGCGCATCATCACTTCATGATTGCCGCGACGCGTGCCGTACTGGTTGAAGTCGGCAACCGCAACGCCGTTTTCGGTGAGATAGGCACCCGCCGGCGAGGAGGCCTTGATCGAACCGGCCGGAGAAATGTGGTCGGTGGTGATCTTGTCGCCGAAGAGACCAAGCACGCGGGCGCCCTTGATATCCTTCAGGCCCGAGCCCTTTTTGCCCATGCCGACGAAATAAGGCGGGTTCTGCACATAGGTCGACTTGTCGTCCCAGGCATAGGTTTCGCCATCCGGGATCTGCACCGCCTGCCAGTTTTCGTCGCCCTTGAACACGTCTGCATATTTCGATTCGAACAGTTCGCGAGTGACGTATTTGGCGATGAATTCCTGCACTTCGGCAGAGGTCGGCCAGACATCCTTGAGGAAGACCGGCTGGCCATCGCTACCGATCCCGAGCGGTTCCGTTGTCAGGTCCTTCTGCACCGTACCGGCCAGCGCATATGCGACAACGAGCGGCGGCGAAGCCAGATAATTCGCCTGCACGTCCGGCGAGATACGGCCTTCGAAATTCCGGTTGCCGGAAAGCACGCCGGAAACGATCAGACCCTTGTCGTTGATCGTCTTCGAGATCGGTGCCGGCAGCGGGCCGGAATTGCCGATGCAGGTGGTGCAGCCGAAACCGACAAGGTTGAAGCCGAGCGCATCGAGATCATTTTGCAGGCCGGACTTGGCAAGATATTCGCCGACGACCTGCGATCCCGGTGCAAGCGAGGTTTTCACCCAAGGTGCAGTCTTCAGACCCTTGGCAACAGCGTTGCGGGCCAGCAGACCGGCAGCGATGAGAACAGAGGGGTTAGACGTGTTGGTGCAGGACGTGATGGCGGCAATCGCCACATCGCCATGGCCGAGATCGAAATCGGTACCTTCCACCGCATAACGGTTATCGAGCTGGCCCGGCTTCTTGTAGTCGCTTTCCATCGAACCGGCGAAACCGGTGGCGATATTCTCCAGCGGAATACGCCCTTCCGGACGTTTCGGGCCGGCCATCGACGGCACGACGTCGCCGAGATCGAGTTCCAGCGTATCGGTGAAGACAAGCTCGGAACCGTCCGTGTCACGCCACATGCCTTGCGCCTTCGAATAGGCTTCGACAAGCGCGATACGCTCCTTGGTGCGGCCGGACATGTTGAGATAGTTGACGGTTTCAGAGTCGACCGGGAAGAAACCGCAGGTCGCGCCATATTCCGGGCCCATATTGCCGATCGTCGCACGGTCGGCGACCGGCATGTTGTCCATGCCCGGTCCGAAGAACTCGACGAATTTCGAAACCACGCCCTTCTTGCGCAGCATCTGCACGACGGTGAGCACGAGGTCGGTCGCGGTGACGCCCTCTTTCAGCTTACCGGTCAGCTTGAAGCCGATGACCTCAGGCAGAAGCATGGAAACCGGCTGGCCGAGCATCGAGGCTTCCGCTTCGATACCGCCCACACCCCAGCCGAGAACGCCGAGACCATTGATCATCGTGGTATGGCTGTCGGTGCCGACGCAGGTATCGGGATAGGCGGTGACTTCACCGTCTTCTTCATTGGTCCAGACGGTCTGGCCAAGATATTCGAAATTCACCTGGTGGCAGATGCCGGTGCCGGGCGGTACGACGCGAAAATTCTTGAACGCCTGCTGGCCCCATTTGAGGAAGCGGTAACGCTCGCCGTTGCGCTGGTATTCCAGCTCCACATTGCGGGCAAAGGCGGTCGGCGTACCGAACTCGTCGACAATGACCGAGTGGTCGATGACCAGATCGACGGGCACCAGCGGATTGATCTTTTCCGGATCGCCGCCGAGCGACTTGATGCCATCGCGCATGGCGGCAAGGTCGACGACCGCCGGAACGCCGGTAAAGTCCTGCATCAGAACGCGGGCCGGGCGATAGGCGATCTCGGCCTCGGTCAAGCCCTTGTTGTTCAGCCATTCGGCAACAGAAAGGATCTGCTCCCTGGTGACAGACTGGCCGTCTTCGAAACGAAGCAGGTTTTCGAGCAGCACCTTCATCGAGAAGGGCAGCTTGGAAACACCTGTCAGGCCGTTCGCTTCGGCCTTGGGCAGGCTGTAATAGACATAGTCCTTACCGCCTACGGTAAGGACGGAGCGACATTGGAAGCTATCGATAGATTTGGTCACGGAAAATAACCCCGCTGATATCAAGAGCCAACACGCGCGTGCGGACGCCTATGCATCAAAAATGCACTATAGGATGCGGGTGCGACCATTTCCGCTGTCCGCACGAGAAGATTTGTGATCTTCAGGTCCGGCGCTGAGTGGAAATCACGCCGGCCGCTGGCGTGGTTGCTATGTATATAGATAATTTCTAAGAACCTTCCAGACACTTTGTCGCAGCGTGCGAAAGATTTTTTTGGCGCTAGATGATTGAGAACTTAAACAAGGTTTCCGTGATGCGGCTGACGGCCGAAATGTTGAGCGCCAGACGCGGCGAAGACCTGATCTTCAAGGACATTTCTTTCCGCCTCGAAAGCGGCCAAAGCCTTGTCCTGACGGGGAAAAACGGCTCGGGAAAATCGACGCTACTGCGCACCGTGGCAGGCCTTCTGCGACCCGAAAGCGGGCGAGTGACCTGGGAGCAGGACGGTGCCGAAGCCGGTATGCGAGCGGGCGAAGCCTGTCATTATCTCGGCCATCGTAATGCGATGAAGGCCGAATTGACCGTCTCGGAGAACCTCTCCTTCTGGCGCGATTTCCTCGGCGATTTTCATGGGGAGGCCGGCGTCAGCATCGGCGAGGCAGCCGAAGCGGTCGGCCTCGGCGGCATCACACACTTGCCTTTCGGTTATCTCTCCGCCGGCCAGCAACGCCGCATGGCCTTTGCCAAACTGCTCGTCGCCTGGCGCCCGGTCTGGATCCTGGATGAGCCGACTGCGGCGCTGGACGTGAGTGCGGAAGAGGTGTTTACGGCGCTGATCAAGGAGCATCTGGCCGCTGGCGGCATCGTGCTTGCTGCAACCCACCAGCCGCTCGGACTGGAAGATGCTCAGGAATTGCGGATGACGGGGTTTGCCGGGGTGATGGAGGAGATGTGGTGATCCATTATCGTCTCGCCCAGCCAGCCCCCCTCTGCCCTGCCGGGCATCTCCCCCACAGGGGGGGAGGTCAGCTGGGCGCACGCTCCTCGAACCACATTCACCTCCCCACAAAGCGCGAGTTTCGTGAAGGAGCGAAGGTTAGGCCTCTTGTGATCTCCCCCCTTGTGGGGGAGATGTCCGGCAGGACAGAGGGGGGTAACCTCACCCACCAGGCCAGCACCACTAAATGCAAAGGCCAACCGCAATGACCGCCCTCCTCCTGCGCGACCTCAAACTCTCGGTCCGAGCGGGCGGCGGTGCCTTGATCGGCGTCCTCTTCTTCATGACCGTCGTCGCCGTCATCCCCTTCGGTGTCGGCCCCGATCTCAATCTCCTGTCCCGCATCGGCCCGGCCATCGTCTGGATCGGCGCGCTTCTCTCCGCGCTGCTCGGCCTCGACCGCATGTTCCAGACCGACCGCGAGGATGGCTCGCTCGACCTGATCCTGATGCAGGAACATCCCTTGGCGCTGACCGTGCTGGTCAAGTGTCTCGCCCACTGGCTCGGCAACGGCCTGCCGCTGGTCATCGCCTCACCGCTGCTCGGCCTGTTCATGAACATGAGCGAAGTCGCAATCGGCGCCACCATGCTGACCCTGCTGGTCGGCACACCGGCGCTCACCTTTATCGGTGCAGTCGGTGCGGCTGTCGCCGTCGCCCTTCCCCGTGGCGGTCTGCTGGTCTCGATCCTCGTCCTGCCGCTAGCAATCCCGGTATTGATCTTCGGCGTCAGCGCGTCTTATGCCGCCGTCGAAGATCCTGCCCCCTTCATGCCGCCTTTTCTGATATTGGTGGCAATCACGATGTTTTTTGCAGTGATCGGTCCGATCGGCGCGGCGCTCGCTTTGCGAAACACGGCCGATTGATTAGAATCATTCTCGAAAACTTGCTATCCGGTTAGAAAGTCCCATGCCCGAAAGCCTCGCCATCACGAAACTCTCAGATCTGGCCAACCCGACGCGGTTTTTAAGCCTGGCGGCGCGCATCCTGCCCTGGATGGCGGGTATTACGACAATCCTCTTTGCAGCTGGCCTGTATCTGACCTTTTCCAGCGAAGGCGATTACCAGCAGGGCATGACGGTGCGCATCATGTATGTGCATGTGCCGGCCGCCTGGCTGTCGATGATGTGTTATTCCGTGATGGCCGTGTCGGCGATCGGCACGCTCGTCTGGCGCCACCCGCTCGCGGACGTCTCCCACAAGACCGCCGCCCCTCTCGGCGCAGCCTTCACCCTCATCGCGCTCGCCACCGGCTCGCTCTGGGGCAAGCCGATGTGGGGCACATGGTGGGTCTGGGATGCAAGACTGACCTCGGTTTTCGTCCTGTTCCTCATGTATCTCGGCCTGATCGCACTTAATCGCGCCATGGACGATCCAAGCAAGGCTGCCCGCGTCTCCGCGGTGCTGATCCTGGTCGGTTTCGTCAACATCCCGATTATAAAATTCTCGGTCGACTGGTGGAACACGCTGCACCAGCCGGCAAGCGTCATTCGTCTGGATGGCCCGACGATCGACAAGGAATTCCTCTGGCCGCTGTTGATCATGGCCATCGCCTTCACGCTGCTGTTCTTCACCCTGCATATCGCGGCAATGAGAAACGAGATCTGGCGTCGCCGTGTCTCCGCCCAGCGCCGAATGGCCGCCCGCATGGCAGGCCGGACACCGGCAAAGGAGGCGTAAGATGAGCCACACATTCTACATCTCCGCATCCTATGTCGTCGCCGCCGTCATTACCCTCTGTCTGATCGGCTGGGTCTGGCTGGATGGCCGCGCCCGGCAAAAGGAACTGGCAGAACTCGAAGCCTCCGGCATCCGCCGCCGCTCCGCCCGACCGGCCCCGAAAGACGGAGCCGCGTCATGACGTCGGAAACGGAAGAGACCAATCTCAAGCCGCAGCGCAACCGCGCCCGTTATGCGCTGGCGCTGATTCCGCTTGCGGTTTTTGCCGGATTTGCCGCCGTCGCCGGAAAGATGCTCTACGATCAGGACGTCAACGGACTAGACGTCTCCGCCATCCCCTCGGCGCTGATCGGCAAGACGGCACCATCGCTGGCAATGCCACCGCTGGAAGGCTCGAACACCGTGGCCCTCACAGACGCTGCCATCAAGGGTAAGCTGACGCTGGTGAACGTCTTTGCTTCGTGGTGCGTGCCCTGCCGGCAGGAACATCCGATCCTGAAGGAACTGGCAAACGATAGCCGGCTGAACATCGTCGGCATCAACTACAAGGACCGCAACGACAACGCCCTGCGTTTCCTCGGCGAGCTCGGCAATCCCTACAAGGCAATCGGCGTCGACCCGAACGGCAAGGCGGCAATCGATTGGGGTGTTTACGGTATTCCGGAAAGCTATCTGGTCGGCCCGGACGGCACGATCCTCTACAAGAAGGTCGGTCCGTTCGATGAGCGCAGCCTGACGCAGGATCTCCTGCCGGCCATCGAGAAAGCTTCAGGAGCGGCTAAAAGCTAAGATACGACCCTGAGCGGCGGCGGCCCTTCCGGTGGCCGCTGCCCCTCGGAAACGACCCTGTTTCGGCCGGAATTCTTGGCACTGTAGAGGCAGGCATCGGCGCGAACGATGGCATCGCGCACGAAATGATCGCCGGGCGCAGTCATCGACACGCCAAAGCTTGCGGTGATCAGCCCGTCGACGCCATGCGCATGCCAGCTCATTGCTTCGAAGCCAAGCCGCGCCTGCTCTGCCTTCTGCGCCGCCTCGGCAAGACTTGCCCCCGGCAGGAATGCGACGAATTCCTCACCGCCGAAACGGGCAATCGCCACGCTTTTCAGGTTCGCCCTCAAAATCTGCGCAAAGCCGATGATCACATGATCGCCTGCCGCATGGCCGAAACGGTCGTTGACCTGCTTGAAATGATCGATGTCTCCGATGATCACCGCACCGGCGGGAAAGGCACCGCTCCTGGCCGTCGGAAGCGCCTGCTCGAAACCGCGCCGATTGAGCAGCCCGGTCAGCGGATCGCGTTCCGCCGCATCTCGATGGCCCATGATGACATCGGAGGCAACCGAACCAAGCACCGTCAAGGCCATGATGAAACCGACAATGCTGGCAGCAACCTGCATCAGGAAGGCATATTCGGACGACAGGAACTGGTCGAGCGATTCGAAATTATCTGCAGATGTCGAGGCGAGCAGGACAGTCACCCGTACCATGGTCTCGATCACCACAAGCGAAGCCATGACCACCAGCATTCGGTCGATCAGGGACCTCGTAAAGCGCCATGCGGCAGCAATCGACATGGCGAGCAGGATGGCCAGCGATGAATCGCCGATTGCAAGCTGAGACCGAAGGTTCTCGTCCACCAGGATAAACCAGCAGACGGCAACGAAAGCGGCAAGCGCGAACGACAGACGGGGCAGAAGCAGATACGGTCGTTTGAAGCGAACAAGAAGCGCCTGTCCGTAAAGAAGAAACGCGCTGAAAAACAGCGCATTGGCAACCACCGCCTGGACGGAAAAAGGCAGCGCGTAACCAATGATCGGGAAGGCGAAACCGAAGGAAGACAGGACATAACCCAGCCCCCAGTAGCGCGCTGAGCCATCGGACCATCGGTCGGCAATCAGGAAAATCGTGCCGAAAACCAGAAAAATGAATGGCAAGAGATAGGCGAAATTATCGGTCTGTTCCATTTGACCCTATGCAGAAAGCGATCATGCATCCTGTCGACAATGGAAAAGCCCTAGGCCCAGAACGTTAACAATTCAACGACAGACGGATACCAAAAGCCACCTCTGCACAGGTTCAGCCGATGGCGCTCTGCCATGTCCTGATCGCATCTATCGGCCAGATCAGCATCAGCACATTAAGCGTGAGGTTGTCGCGGATCAGCCATCCGGTGAAGATCTCGAAGACGATTGCGACCGTAACGGTCAGCCAGACAGGCATGCGGGAGGCAAACAGAAACCCGAGTGTCATGAACACCGTGTCCATCGCCGAATTGAGAATGCTGTCGCCCGAATAACCGAGCGCCATCGTCGCATTGCGATAACGGTCGATGATCAGTGGCGAGTTTTCCGCGATCTCCCATGCAGCTTCGATGAAAACCGCAAGCGCCAGGCGCTCGGACATTGACCGGCGGCGCAGGAGCAACCAGCCGAACGCATAAAACAGGAAGCCGTGAATGATATGCGACGGCGTGTACCAGTCAGCCAGATGCTGCGAGTTGCCCGGCGAGTTCACGCCCGGCTCGAACAGCTTCACATACCCGCATTCGCAAATCGGAACGCGGCCCATGAAATAGAGAATGGTGATCTGCAGCAGAAACAGAACGAGTGCCGCGATCAGCCAGCGCCGGGAGGAATTCTCGGTTTCCGGCGAAAATGTCGTCACTTTTCACCTTCCGCGGCGACGGCGTCCTGCACGGTGTGGCGCATGATCAGCGGCATCTGCGACAGCGTGAACAGGATTGTGATCGGCATCGTGCCCCAGACCTTGAAATTGACCCAGGCCTCGTCGGAAAAATTGCGCCAGACCACTTCGTTGAGTACGGCGAGAAACAGGAAGAATATGCCCCAGCGCAGGGTCAGCTTCCTCCATCCTTCGGCATCCAGATTGAATGCGGCATTGAAGACGTAGCCGAGCAGCGACTTGCCGAAGACGAGGCCACCGAGCAGAACGACGCCGAACAGCGTATTGACGATGGTTGGCTTCATCTTGATGAAGGTCTCGTCCTGCAGCCAGATCGACAATCCGCCGAACACCATGACGACTACGCCCGAGACGAAAGGCATGACCGGCAGATGCTTGAAGACGATCTTCGAGATGATCAGCGAGATCACGGTCGCAACCATGAACAGCGCGGTAGCGATCAGCAGCGGCCCGCCAATGGCAGACAGTGCCGGAAACTTGCCGACCAGCCATTCGCCGCGCAGGTTGCCAAAGAAGAAGACCAGCAAAGGCCCTAGTTCCAGCGCCATTTTCAGGCCCGGTTTCTGCTTCTCTTCCTTGGTCGGCGTAATATCGCTTTCGATCGTCTGCATAGGTCCCAACTTATTGTCTGTCGTTATCTGGAGCCAAATCGTTTTTCTGTGTCATCAATGCGGCGCAGGCGTAAGCCCTGCAATCGCCTCAGCAAAATCCTTCGCCTCGAAGGGTTCGAGATCATCAATACCCTCGCCGACGCCGATAAAATAGACCGGTAGGCGATGCTTGGCCGCGATCGCGACCAGGATGCCGCCTCGCGCGGTCCCGTCGAGCTTGGTCATGATCAGACCGCTGACACCGGCAACATTTCGGAAGATCTCGACTTGGTTCATGGCATTCTGCCCGGTCGTGGCATCGAGCGTCTGCAAGACGGTATGCGGCGCTTCAGGATCGAGCTTGTTGAGAACACGCACAATCTTTTCGAGTTCCGCCATCAGCTCGGCCTTGTTCTGCAGCCGGCCGGCGGTATCGATGATCAGCACGTCGGACTTGTTTTCCTTCGCCTTAACATAGGCGTCATAGGCAAGGCCCGCCGCATCGGCGCCGAGCTTGGTACCGATGAATTCCGAATTGGTGCGATCCGCCCAGATCTTCAGCTGTTCGATAGCGGCAGCACGGAACGTATCGCCGGCTGCGAGCATGACCTTGAGGCCCGAGCCCGAAAGCTTTGCCGCCAGCTTGCCGATCGTCGTCGTCTTGCCGGTGCCGTTGACGCCGACCACGAGAATGACATGCGGCTTGTGATTGAGATCGAGCTGCAGCGGCTTGGCGACCGGCGCCAGAACCTTGGTGATCTCTGCCGACATGATGCGCGACACATCCTCGCCGGTCACGTCCTTGCCATAACGCTCGGCAGACAGACTCCCGGTGATCCGCATCGCGGTTTCTACGCCGAGATCGGCCTGGATCAAGAGGTCCTCCAGATCCTCCAGCGTCTCGTCATCCAGCTTGCGCTTGGTGAACAGGGCCGCGATCTGGCCGGTCAGTTGCGAGGACGTGCGGGCAAGCCCGGCGCGCAGACGCTGGAACCAGGTCAGCTTAAGCGGCGGCACGACGGCCACGACCTCGGGCTCGGATATCGAGGTGGAGAAGCCTTTGGGGAGAACCGGGGCTGCGTCAGCGGGCGCGTTACCCCCCTCTGTCCTGCCGGACATCTCCCCCACAGGGGGGGAGATCGGCTGGAGGCTATCTACCTGCTCAACAGCAAAAGTCGAGCTTGCAGCGGCCACTTCACCTACGGAAAGCTCTACGCCCGCTGCCGGAATGGCCCCACCTGCAGCACCGTCACCAGATGCATCCGGCAACGGCGCATCCGTGATCTCCCCCCCTGTGGGGGAGATACCCGGCAGGGCAGAGGGGGGTGTACCCGCAGAAACGCCGCCGTCGGTCTCCGCCGCAGCCTCCGCCTCCAGCAGTGCCAAAGGCACGACACCCGATGTCTCCTCAGGCCCGGCAAGAACGGTAGCCGCCTCATCCTCCGTTACCTCATCGCCCGAAGGACCACCGGCCGTCTCGATCTCGGCCGGCGCGACCGGATCAACCGGCGTAACCGGCAATTCCTCGACCGCAACGGTGCCCGCTGCGGGCGACTGGTCTTCGACGGACTTCTCGACAGGCTTTTCAACCGGTTTGTCGCCGAAGGTGAAGACGCGTTTGATAAAGCTTACCATTACTTACAATCCGTTTCGGTCAAGCCGCCTGCTCGCTGGCAGCCATGACACGCATGTCGAGATGTTTGCCGTTATGTCCAGTAATCATAACGCGCTGAATGTCGCGGGGAACCAGTCCCGGCGCTGCAACCAGCGAAAAGTTTTCCGTATGCGCCATGCCATTGTTTTCAATGATGACGGTCTGCTCGGTTCCGACCATCCGGTCGAGATGCGCAAGATGCAGCGCCTCGCCACGGGCGCGAAGCCTCGCGGCGCGCTCCTTGACCAGCGCCCGGTCCACCTGTGGCATACGCGCTGCCGGCGTGCCGGGACGCGGGCTATACGGGAATACGTGGAGGAAGGAGATGCCGGCCTCTTCGGCCAGGGTCGCAGCCCCTTCGAACATCTCTTCTGTTTCGGTTGGAAACCCGGCGATCATATCCGCACCAAAAGCGATTTCCGGCCGCAGCCGCCGCGCCTGTTCCACGAAGGCAATAGCCTCGGCTCGGGAATGACGACGCTTCATCCGCTTCAGGATCATGTCGTCGCCATGCTGCAGCGACAGATGCAGATGCGGCATGAAACGCGGCTCATCAGCGATCAGGTCCCACAGATGCGTATCGGCCTCGATACTGTCGATCGACGACAACCGCAGGCGAAGAATTTCCGGTACCTGCTTCAAAAGCGTCTTGGCGAGATAACCGAGCGTCGGATTGCCCGGGAGATCCGCGCCATAGCTCGTCGCATCGACGCCGGTCAGCACGATCTCGCGATACCCGCCTTCGACAAGCTTTCGCGCCTGGTCGACGACAGCCCCCATCGGCACCGAGCGGGAATTGCCACGGCCGTAAGGGATTATGCAGAAGGTGCAGCGATGATCGCAGCCATTCTGCACCTGGATGAAGGCACGCACATGCCCGTCGATATGCTTGACCATCTGCGGCGCGGTGGCCTTGACGCTCATGATGTCGTTGACGCGGAGTTTCTCTTCCGCCGAAACGCCGAAATCCGGCAGGCCGCGGTAAGACGTGCTTTTCAGCTTTTCCTCGTTGCCTAAAACGGCATCGACTTCCGGCATGTCGGCAAAGGTCTGCTTTTCCGTCTGCGCCGCGCAGCCGGTAACGATGATGCGTGCATGCGGATTTTCCCGTCGCGCCCTGCGGATCGCCTGACGCGCTTGGCGTACCGCCTCGCCTGTGACGGCGCAGGTATTGACCAGCACGGCATTGTTCAAGCCAGCCTTTTCGGCTTCAGCGCGCATCACTTCCGATTCATAGGTGTTGAGCCGACAGCCGAAGGTTATGACTTCGACGCCGCTCAATTTGCCTTAACCTCAAGTTCCGTATCGCGCGAAAACGTGCCGGTTTCAGGATCGACCTTGCCCGACCATTCCCATTCGGCAGGCCCGGTCATCACCACATGGTCGTTATCCTTCCACTCGATGACGAGCGGCTGGCGGCTCGGGGCGGAGGCGACATCGATCGTCACCTTGCGGCCGGTGCGACCGGTGCGGGCGGCAGAAACGCCGGCGGCACAGGCAGCCGAACCGCAGGCAAGCGTCAGGCCCGCGCCGCGCTCCCAGGTGCGGGTGCGCAAGGAACTGTCGCTCGTGACCTGCGCCAGCGTGATATTGGCCTTTTCCGGAAACATCGGATGGTTTTCCAGCATCGGCCCGAAACGCTCCAGATCGAAGGTCATCGGGTCCTTGTCGACCCAGAAGACCGCATGCGGATTGCCCATCGACATGGCGGACGGCGAATGCAGGATCGGCGCATCGATCGGCCCGATCTGCAGTTCGATCCGGCTGGTGTCGAAAAACTCTTCCGACAGCGGGATCTTGTCCCACTGAAAGACCGGCTTGCCCATATCGACGGAAATCGTGCCGTCCTCATGCTCCTGCGCATTCAAGATGCCGGCAACCGTCTGGAAGGTGAAGGTCTTGCGGCCGGTCTCTGCAGCCAGTGCCTGCACCACGCAGCGCGTGCCGTTGCCACAGGCCTGCGCCTTTGTGCCATCGCAGTTGAGAATATCGATCCAGGCATCGGTGCCTTGGGCCCTGGGATCATGGATCGCCATGATCTGATCGAACTCGGTGGCCGGATCGGCTGCAAGAGCGATCGCCGCCTCAGGTGTCACCTTGTCGGTGCGACCACGCATGTCGACGACCAGGATCTTGTTGCCAAGCCCGTTCATGCGCGCGAATTCGACCTGTCCTGCCATGATGATATCCACTCTTCGGGCCGTCAAACCAGCAATGGCCCACTCTTCAAGGCGTATATGGCCGAAAGTGCTGCAAATTACCAGTGGCGGCGCATATGCCTAAAGATTGGCGCAAAGCCGCAACGCGTGTTAGGGGAGCCGCAAAAACGAGGCTTCACGATGTTACCCTGGGTTCAACTGGACAGCGCAAAGATACCGGACGATGGCGGCGAACTGCGCCTGAAACAGCGCGGCCAGGAATTCTCCATCATGCTCGGATCCAACGAGCTGATGAACAGCCGGCTGAGCGGTTCGGAAGAGGCGCTTGCAACGCTCTCCTGGGAAAAGATCAAGGACCGCTCTAAGCCATCCATCCTGATCGGCGGCCTCGGCATGGGTTTCACGCTCCGTGCAGCGCTCGCGATCGTCCCACCGGATGCCACCGTCACCGTCGCCGAACTGGTACCGGCGGTGGTGAAATGGGCGCGCGGACCAATGGCAGAGGTCTTCAAGGGTTGCCTCGACGACCCGCGGACGAAAATCCATCAGGGCGATGTCGGTGAGCTGATCCGCGGTTCAAAGAACAGGTTCGATGCCATCCTGCTCGATGTCGACAATGGTCCTGACGGCCTGACACGCGACAGCAATGATGCGCTTTATAACGGCCGCGGCCTGCGCGCCGCCCGTGAAGCGCTACGCCCCGGCGGTGTGCTCTCCGTCTGGTCATCCGGCCCGGATTACGGCTTTACCAAGCGCCTGAAGGATACAGGCTATGAGGCCGAAGTCGTCAACACCCGCGCCAACGGCAAGCGCGGCGCCAAGCACGTCATCTGGGTGGCGACGCGCCGCTGATGGCGACGCAAAAATAGATTATCCGAAGATTTCGTCGACCAACGCATGCACGCGCCGGAAGGCAGCCTTGGCGCCTTCGGCAGCCTCAAGCTCTTCCGCTTCAGTAAGCGGCAAATCGTTATAGGCAGCGACAAAATTGCGCCAATGCAGACCGCGACCATCGGGATGACCGGCAAGATGCCGTGCGCCAAAATCGTCGGACAGGCCGATCTTTGCCGCTTCCTTGCGCAGGAATGCCGCGCCGAGATTGGACCCTTCCGCAACATAGACCCAGCCGAGCGCCTGAGCCGGCGTCAACGGACCGGTCGTCGCGCTGAGTTCCTCCGGAACGCCGCCGAGATCGACGATATCCTGACGCAAAGCGTCGTAACGATTCCGCTCAGCCAGACCGGGCAGGCGGCGATTGAGGTCTTGGTCTGCAAAAAGCGGCGCGACATCGGCATGGAAATGATGCTGCACCTCGAGAAACAGGGCGTAACGCTCGCGGCTGGCAAACGGCTCGGCGCGCATGATGCGCTTGTCCAGCGTGTCATGGGTCCCGGTCGTCAGAGCCTTCAGGCGCTGGATACGGGTTTCTTCGGTCGGACGCTCGAGCTCTAACTGCATTACTTTCCCCATGCACTCATGTTTTCCGCATCAAGCAAATCAAGGTGCGACAAGTCAAGCAGGACGTGAAGCCGGAACCTCGAAAACTTCGCCTGGCCGCATCGGCCTGAAACGCTCGCGAGCGATCTTTTGCGCGTCGAGCGCCGCATGCAGCGCCTCCACCGGCTGCTCTATTCCCTCGTCGGTCAGTTTCACCGTGCCCCAGTGATGACCGGCAACGTAGGACGCGCCGCAAAGTTGCATGCCTTTGACGGCCTCTTCCGGGTTCTGGTGTTGCGCCTCCATGAACCAGCGCGGCTCATAGGCTCCGAAAGGAAGATTGGCGAGCCGGAACGGCCCATGCTTTTCGCCGACAGCCCGGTAATTCCGGCCCTCGTGAAAACCGGTATCGCCGATATGGTAGATTTTTCCGGCCGGCGTCTCGAAGACGAAAGCCGCCCAGAGCGCCTGGCGACGATCCCCCAGACCGCGCGCGGACCAGTGGTGGCACGGCTCGCAATGGAAGGTGACGCTGGAGCCGACCGTCTCGTGGCCACCCCAGTCCATCACAGTGATCCTTGCATCCGCCACACGGGAACGAATGATTGCATCATTGCCGAGTGGGGTGATGAAATGCGGCTTGTCACGGCCCTGCAGTACCCAAAGCGTTTCGAGATCCATGTGGTCGTAGTGATTGTGGGTGACCAGCACGATATCGATTGGTGGCAGGTCACCCATTCGGATGCCCGGCGGGTTCACGCGTTTCGGACCTGCAAATCTGAATGGACTCGTCCGTTCGGACCAGACCGGATCGGTCAGGATGTTTAGCCCCGCTACCTGGATCAGCATCGAAGCATGCCCAATCATCGTCACCACGACCCGGTCACCATCGATGCGTGTCCCCGGCACGGCTTGCGGAAATGGGCTGACGAAAGTTTCGGGCCACGGGATATTACCGTTGCCGAACTTCCAGCGCAAAAGGTCAAGTCCGCCGCGCGGCTCCACGCCCCCCGGATTGAAGAAGGCCTTGCCGTCGAAATGATCGGAGACGGGACCGGAATAATACTTGTTACCGGCCATGGCGCTCCTTGCCGTAACCCCGCCGGCAAGTGCCGCGATGGCTGCAAGGCCGGACCATTTGAAGAATGTGCGTCGATTCATGGGATCCTGTATAAAAAGCCATATGGTGCGCTTCAAGCAGACAGACAATCGGCACGCAAATGTTACGAATGCCCGCCACACCTTGACTCTCCGCCCCATTTCCTGTTTAAGCCCGGCAATCTGCTGACAAGTCACGACTTGGAGCCGCCGACCGGGGCCGACATACTGAGCCCGGAGGTCAACATCCGACAGCGCGTTGCGCCCTCGGGTGCTTTTTGGCTTTGCGCGCTTTCGCGTCTTGTTTTTGCCGGCAAAAGACCCGACGTTTCCGGACACCAACTGGAAGCGAAGAAGGAAGACACGATGTTTGAGAACCTGCAGGACCGTCTTGGCTCCATTCTGAATGGACTGACCGGCCGTGGCGCGTTGAGCGAGGCGGATGTTTCCGCAGCGCTCCGCGAGGTTCGCCGTGCGCTTCTTGAAGCCGACGTGGCGCTCGAAGTCGTGCGCGCCTTTACGGATAGAGTACGTGAAAAGGCCGTTGGCGCCGAAGTCCTGAAATCGATCAAGCCCGGCCAGATGGTCGTCAAGATCGTCCATGACGAACTGGTCGAGATGCTCGGCTCCGAGGGTGTCAGCATCAGCCTGGCAGCAGCTGCACCCGTCGTCATCATGATGGTCGGCCTGCAAGGCTCGGGTAAGACGACCACGACCGGCAAGATCGCCAAGCGCCTGACCGACCGCGACCGTAAAAAGGTGCTTATGGCGTCGCTCGATACGCGTCGTCCGGCAGCCCAGGAACAGTTGCGCCAACTTGGCGTACAGACCGGCGTGGATACGCTGCCGGTCATCGCCGGCCAGTCGCCGACCGATATCGCCGCGCGCGCCGTGCAGGCGGCAAAACTCGGCGGCCATGACGTCGTCATCCTCGATACCGCCGGCCGCACGCATATCGACGAACCGCTGATGCAGGAAATGGCGGAAATCAAGCGGAAGTCCAATCCGCATGAGATCCTGCTCGTAGCCGACAGCCTGACCGGTCAGGACGCCGTCAATCTTGCGCGCAATTTCGATGAACGCGTCGGCATTACCGGCCTCGTTCTGACCCGTATGGACGGCGATGGCCGTGGTGGTGCCGCGCTTTCCATGCGCGCCGTCACCGGCAAGCCGATCAAGCTGATCGGTGTCGGCGAAAAGATGACGGAGATGGAGGAATTCCATCCCCGCCGTATCGCCGACCGTATTCTCGGCATGGGCGACATCGTTTCGCTGGTCGAAAAGGCCGCCGAAAATATCGACGCCGAAAAGGCAGCCGCCATGGCCGCCAAGATGGCCAAGGGCAAGTTCGACCTGAACGATCTCGCCGACCAGTTGCGCCAGATGAAATCGCTCGGCGGCATGGGCGGCATCATGGGCATGATGCCGGGCATGGCCGGCATGAAGGACAAGCTCGCCGCTTCCGGCATGAACGACAAGATGTTCGACCGCCAGATCGCCATCATCGGCTCGATGACCAAGGCTGAGCGCGCCAACCCGGACATGCTGAAACATTCCCGCAAGAAGCGGATCGCAGCCGGCTCCGGCACCGATGCTGCGGAAATCAACAAGCTTCTGAAAATGCACCGCCAGATGGCCGACATGATGAAAATGATGGGCGGCAAGGGCAAGGGCGGCATGATGAAGCAGATGATGGGCGGCCTTGCATCCAAGATGGGTCTTGGTGGTGGCATGGGCATGCCCGATCTGTCGAAGATGGATCCGAAGCAACTCGAAGCCCTGCAGAAACAGGCGGAAGCCGCAGGCCTGAAGCCGGGCGGCATGCCGGGTCTTGGTGGCGGCCTTCCCGGTGGAATGGGTGGCCTGCCCGGTCTCGGCGGAGCAAAGCTCCCCGGCCTCGGCGGTTTCCCCGGCCTGCCGGGCAAGAAGAAATAAGGGAGGACGCGAATGGTTGATCCTGAAGTGAAGGCACGGCTTTCGAGCTACCGCCAGTCGATCGACAATATCGATGCGGCGCTGGTGCATATGCTCGCCGAGCGTTTTCGCTGCACCAAGGAAGTTGGCGTCCTGAAAGCCAAGTACGAATTGCCGCCGGCAGACCCGGCGCGCGAGGAATACCAGATCGAACGCCTTCGCCGTCTGGCAAAGGAAGCCAATCTGGATCCGGATTTCGCCGAGAAGTTCCTGAACTTCGTCATCAAGGAAGTCATCCGGCATCATGAAGCAATCGCCGCCGAACACGGTGGTGCGAAAGAGACTGCCTAACCTTAAGCCCGCCTGACGGTGGCCTTGAAAAGAACCGGACCACCGGACGGTGGCCCAAAAGAAAACTAAGGAGTTAAACAATGTCCCTGAAGATTCGTCTCGCCCGCGGTGGTTCCAAGAAGCGCCCTTACTACACCGTTGTTGTTGCCGACGCCCGTTCGCCGCGTGACGGCCGCTTCCTCGAAAAGCTCGGTTCCTGGAACCCGATGCTCGCCAAGGACAACGAAAAGCGCGTTGAACTGAACGAAGACCGCATCAAGCATTGGCTCGCAAACGGCGCACAGCCGACCGACCGCGTTCTGCGCTTCCTCGCTGAAGCCGGCATCGCAACCCGCGACGCCAAGAACAACCCGGAAAAGGCAAAGCCGGGCAAGCGCGCTCAGGAACGCGCTGCTGAAAAGGCTCAGAAGGCTGCCGACGCAGCTGCCGCTGCAGAATAATTTCTGCAACGATTGCATTCGACGGGCAGTGCGGCAACGCACTGCCCGTTTTCTGTTTGGCCATGCTTGCGTTGCACCGCGAGCGGTTCATGGCTAAATGAGCGCAGACCAATCGGAACACCCGGCATGAAGAAGCTTGAAAACCCAATCCTGATGGCCACGATCGGCGCCGCCCAAGGTCTCCGGGGCGAAGTACGGGTCAAATCCTTCACTGCGGACCCGACAGCCCTTGGCGAATACGGTCATCTTTATGCAGAAGACGGGCGGCGGTTCGAAATCCTCGAAATCCGCGATGCAAAAAACGTCGTCGTTGTCCGCTTCCGCGGCATTAACGACCGTAATGCAGCCGAAGCCCTGAACGGGCTGGAACTCTTCGTCGAACGCGACAATCTTCCTGACGAAGAGCTTGACGAGGACGAATTCTATTATGCCGATCTCGAAGGCCTCGAAGCCGTCGATGCTGAAGGCAAAAGCTATGGCAAAGTCAGCGCGGTATTTGATTTCGGCGCTGGCGATTTGCTTGAACTGAAAGGCCCCGGTCGACGCCCGGCGCTCATCCCCTTTTCCGAGGCAGCGGTTCTGGAGATCGATCTGGACGCAGGCAAAATCCTGATTGACCCTGAGGCCGCTGGCCTGATCGAGGATCCGAACGACAGGGATCCAACCGCAGTCGGCAAACGTCAGCCCAAGCCCCGCCAGGATCCCTCCAAAAAAGCTCCCGGCCAGGACGAAGAATGACATTCCGCGCAACCCTCCTGACGCTCTATCCGGAAATGTTTCCCGGACATCTCGCTTTCTCCCTTTCAGGCAAGGCGATGGAACGTGGCGACTGGTCGCTCGATACGATACAGATCCGCGATTTTGCTGAAGACAAGCACCGCACCGTAGACGATACGCCGGCCGGCGGTGGCGCCGGCATGGTGCTGAAACCGGATATTCTGGCGAGAGCGATCGATTCTGTCGCCGCCGATACCCGCCCCCGCCTGCTGATGAGCCCGCGCGGCAAGCCGCTAAGCCAGAGCCGGGTGCGTGAACTCGCCGATGGCGAAGGCGTCGTCATCGTCTGCGGCCGCTTCGAAGGCGTCGACCAGCGCGTCATCGACGGACGCAACCTCGAGGAAGTGTCAATCGGCGACTACATCCTGTCGGGCGGCGAACCGGCAGCGCTGACCGTTCTCGACAGCATCATCCGCCTCCTGCCGGGCGTCATGGGCAATGCCCATTCCGGCACGAACGAAAGTTTTGAGCACGGCCTGCTGGAGCACCCGCATTACACCCGCCCGCAGGTTTTCGAAGGCCAGGAAATCCCGACGGTCCTGACTTCAGGAAATCACGCAGCGATCGAAAAATGGCGGCTGGAGCAGGCTCTAAAGCTGACACAAAAACGTCGCCCGGATTTGCTCGCAGACGACTGACGCCGCGATCACCCGGTTACGAAATAATAGACCGTCAGCGCCGATCCCACCGCAACCACGCACCAGCGAAGCACCGCCTGCGGCACGCGACGCGCCAGCCAGACGCCGGAATAGCCACCGAGTGCACCTGCGGGGATCATAACCAGCGCCTCCGACCATGCCACCACATCGCCACTGATGAAGACAATGATCGCCACGCCGGCAATCAGCATGGCAAACAGGTTCTTCATCGCATTGAGGTGATGATAGGTGCCACCGGTCGTGAACCCAAGCACCGCCAGCATCATGATCCCCATCCCGGCACCGAAGAACCCGCCATAGATCGCGTTGAAAAACTGGCCGACGATGCTGGAAACACTATTGGCGCTATGCTCCTCGGAAGAAACCTTCGGTTTGAGCAAGGGTCCTGCCGCAAAAATTGCCGTCGCCGCAGCAAGCAGCCACGGCACGAGCGCGCGGAAGGACGGATTGTCGAGCGACAGCAGGATCAGAGCGCCGGCGAGCCCTCCCACAAGCGACACGACGCCCAGCACGGCAATGCTCCGCCATCGATGCAGAATTTCCGCTCGATAGGCGATCGTCGATGTCACATACCCTGGAAACTGCACGATCGATGACGTGGCATTGGCCGAGATTGGCGGAATGCCGGCGAGCGTCATCACCCCGAAAGTAAGAAACGTGCCGCCGCCCGCAATCGCGTTAACAGCACCCGACAGAAACCCCGCCGCGGCCAGCAGCAGAATCATCATTATTGTCATTTCGCAATTTCCTCTTCCCGGAAATCCAGATATCCCGTTCTGAGCAAGGCAGCAACGATGCCCGCGACAAAAATTGCGACTGCGGGATGACAAACGCCCCGTATTGGTGTATTGGCCGGCGCGGAAATGGGAAAACTCCCGTCGACCAGCAACAAAGAATGGCGAATTCGCTAGCCCACAAGGCACGTCGCGAGGCCCTCGGATGAGGTGACCAAGGACGGGAGGCGCTCTGGCTGTTTCAGAAGAACTGAAAAGGTTTGACCGATGAACATCATCCAGCAGCTGGAAGCCGAACAGGCAGCCAAGATCGAAGCTCAGCGCAAGCTTCCTGAATTCTCCCCGGGCGACACGGTCCGCGTCAACGTACGCGTGACGGAAGGTACCCGCACCCGCGTACAGGCTTACGAAGGCGTCTGCATCGCTCGTTCGGGCGGCGGCATCAACGAGAGCTTCACCGTTCGCAAGATCTCCTACGGCGAAGGTGTTGAGCGCGTATTCCCGGTTTACTCGCCGCTCGTCGAAGGCGTCGAAATCGTTCGCCGCGGTAAGGTCCGTCGCGCCAAGCTGTACTACCTGCGCGATCGTCGCGGCAAGTCGGCTCGTATCGTCGAGAACACCGGCACCCGCGCCCGTAAGCTGAACGACGCCGAGCGCGCCGCAGTTGCCGAGGAAAAGGCACGCATTGAAGCTGAAAAGATTGCAGCAGCACAGGCACTGGCCGCCGAAAAGGCAGCACAGGAAGCCGCTGAAGCAAAGGCTGCTGAAGAAGCAGCAAAGGCAGCAGAAGCTTCTGCAGAATAAGATTGCCGGTTACGGCATGAGAAAAAGGCGACCTTCGGGTCGCCTTTTTTGTTTGTGCGACTAGCGTGGACCGTCCGCATGTGCCGACGGCGGCACGTCCTTCGTTTCGCGCCCGAGCATCTGGCCCACGATGATCACCAGCACAGCTGCTACAGCAAGGCATGCTGCCAAGAAGAACATTGGCAGGATGTTGCTGCCCGTCGCGTCATTGATCCACGGCACGACATTTTGCGCGATGAAGCCGCCGAGATTACCGACCGAGTTGATCGCAGCCAGCCCAGCCGCAGCGCCGGCCCCCTTCAGAAAGCGTGACGGCAGGCTCCAGAACACCGGCTGGCCGGCAAAGATGCCGGCTGCGGCAATGCAGAGGAAAGCGAACTGCAGATAGGGCGAGGTCACCAGGACGGAAGCCGCCAGGGCCGCGGCACCGACAAACGCTGGCCCCACGATATAAGGCGTCTTTTTCTCGGTCTTATCGGCAGCCGAAGGAACCACCCAAAGCGCGACGGCGACGATCAGCCAGGGAATGATGTTGATGAAGCCGTTGGTCGTGTTCGATACGCCAAAACCCTTGACGATCGTCGGCAGCCAGTAGCTCAGGCCATAGGCCGCCAGCGGGAAGCCGATGAAGCAGAGGGCCATCAACAGCACGCGCGGATTGATCAGCGCCTTGAAGCCGTGGCCCGCATCCTCGTCCATTCCAGCATTTTCCTGCGCCAGCCGATCTTTCAGCCATTGCTTCTCGTCATTCGTCAGAAACTCTGCCTTTTCGGGCGTGTCGTCGAGATAGAAGAAGGTGAAGGCGCCGGCGATGACGGCGGGAATGCCGGTCGCGAGAAACACCCATTCCCATCCCTCAAGCCCCAGTGTGCCATCGAGATCGAGCAGCATGCCGCCGAGCGGCGCGCCGACCGCATTTGCGAGCGCACTGAAGATCATGAACAGGCCGACCATGCGACCGCGATAATCTTTCGGGAACCAGAGCGTCAGCAGATAGAGCACGCCCGGAAAGAACCCCGCCTCACAGGCACCGAGCAGAAAGCGAAGGATATAGAACATCGTCATATTCTGGGTGAAGGCCAGCGCGATCGTCACCAGCCCCCAGGACACGATGATCCGGGTGAACCAGATTCGCGCCCCGAAACGGGTCAGGAAGAGATTGGCGGGCACTTCGAAGATGAAATAGCCGATGAAGAACAGCGAGGCGCCGAGGCCATAGGCATATTCGCTCATCCCGAGTGAATCGACCATCTGCAGCTTCGCGTAACTCACGTTCTGCCTGTCGATATAGGCAATGAGATAAAGGACGCCGAGAAGCGGCATCAGCCGCCAGGTGATCTTAGAGATCGTATTGCTTTCAGAGACCAAGATTTCCTCCCCGGCCAGCAGCCGTGTCTGATCTGTGGGGAGGAAATTAGGTGCATCACTGGATGCGGCAAGAGACCGCAGGCAGCTTTGAGGCGAAGAAAGCCTTTGCCCCGTCTAGGATTACCGCAGCACAAACCGGTCGCGGCCCGCTTCCTTGGCCTGATAAAGCGCCTCGTCTACGGCCCTCAAGAGACCCAGCCGCTCCGATCCCGCCTCAGGCGCGAGAGCAGCGCCGATGCTGAGACGCGCGGTGACGATGTTGTCGTCAACGACGAAAGGCCGGCGAAACTCTTGGAGCAGGGATTCGGAAAGCTCGGAAAGCGCTGCGACATCCGGCGGATCGGGCACGAAGATCGCAAACTCGTCACCGCCCATGCGCACGACCACATCCTGCGCCCGCACACACTCGCTGATCCGCTTGGCGGCATGGGTCAGAACCTGATCGCCCGCATGGTGCCCAAGCTTGTCGTTGATCTGCTTGAAACCGTCCATGTCGAGATAAAGCACGCCGAACCCCTGCTGCGAGGAAAGCGCGTTGGCGAGCATCACGTCGATCAACGAGACAAGTGCCGACCTGTTGTAAAAACCGGTCAGCGGATCGGTCATGGCCGCAAGCTTCAGCTTTTCCTCGGCAAACTCCATCATGAAATTCGCCTTCTGCAGCCGCAGGAGACCGCTTGCTACATCGGCAAACTGGCGCAGGTTGCGAATCTCGACATCGGTAAGGTCCCGCTGCTCGACATCGAGTAGGCAGAACGAACCGACCGGAAGATCAGGCTCCAGCGATACCGGAGCACCGGCATAAAACCGGAAACCTGGAGCCCCTTGAATTGCGGGAAAACTTCGGAATTCCGGGTGCCGGCTGAGGTCGGGCACCACGACGACTTCGTTGGCATAAACCACGCGGGAGCAAACGGAATCTTCCCGACTGCATTCACCGATCGGAATGCTACCGACCTGGCAGGCAACCCGCTGCCAGTCCTCGTCTATGATATTGACCGCAGCACAAGGGGTGCCGAAAACATCCTTGGCCAGTTGCACGAGCGTGGAAAGTTCAGACGTCGCATTGCCATCGACCGAAATCAGCCCCCGGACGGAAAGCAGACGATCAGCTTCATTGGCAGGAAGCTGGGCTGCAAGTGCCATACGCACCTCCTCGTTGTCCTCATCACCGCCGCCGCATGCAAATAAGGACACAAAAAAAGAGCTTTAACTGCCTGTCGCTTGTGCCATGCGCCCCTAATCGAAGCAATTGCCGTCCCTCTAAAAAACTGGTAATAGACCGGCCATGGGATCGAAATTCGGATGCCTCGCGAACAAATTTATCGTGCTGCAAGACCACAAGCGTCTGCCGGCACGCTTCTTCGCATCCGTATCCGGCGCTCTCAACAGCCGACTTAGCTGACGGTCGCTTAAACGCGACCCGTGCTGCGGCACACGCTTTTGCCGCGACAACTCCCCCTTTTTTCAGAAAACTGTTCTCGAACGGAATGGCAGCCATGAGCGCACCTCGCACCCTCTACGACAAGATCTGGGACGACCACGTCGTCTCTCAGGACGAAAACGGCACCTGTCTTCTCTACATCGACCGTCACCTGGTTCACGAGGTGACGTCGCCGCAGGCTTTCGAAGGCCTGCGCATGGCCGGCCGCAAGGTCCGCGCCCCCGAAAAAACGCTCGCCGTCGTCGACCATAACGTCCCGACTACGGCAGACCGCCACGAAGGCATCAAGAACGAGGAAAGCCGCATCCAGGTTGAGGCGCTTGCCCAGAACGCTCGTGATTTCGGCGTTGAATACTACTCCGAAAAGGACGTCCGCCAGGGCATCGTCCATATCGTCGGACCGGAACAGGGCTTCACTCTGCCGGGCATGACCATCGTCTGCGGCGACAGCCACACCTCCACCCACGGCGCATTCGGCGCATTGGCGCACGGCATCGGCACGTCCGAGGTCGAGCATGTTCTCGCCACCCAAACGCTGGTGCAGAAGAAGGCCAAGAACATGCTGGTGCGTGTCGATGGCAAGCTGCCGGAAGGCGTCACCGCCAAGGATATCATCCTCGCCATCATCGGCGAGATCGGTACCGCCGGCGGCACCGGCCACGTTATCGAATTCGCCGGCGAGGCGATCCGGTCGTTGTCTATGGAAGGCCGCATGACGGTCTGCAACATGACGATTGAAGGCGGCGCTCGCGCCGGCCTGATCGCGCCGGACGAGACGACTTTCGAATACATCAAGGACAAGCCGCGCGCCCCGAAGGGCAAGGCCTGGGACATGGCGCTCGACTACTGGAAGACGCTCTACACCGAAGAAGGCGCCCATTACGACAAGGTCGTCGTCCTCGATGCCGCAAACCTGCCGCCGATCGTCACCTGGGGTTCTTCGCCGGAAGACGTCACGACCATCGAAGGCACAGTGCCGAATCCGGACGAGATCCAGGATGAGAACAAGCGCACGTCGAAATGGCGCGCACTGGATTACATGGGCCTGAAGCCGGGCACGAAGATGACTGACATCACCGTCGATCGCGTCTTCATAGGCTCCTGCACCAACGGCCGCATCGAAGACCTGCGCGCCGCCGCAAAGGTAGTCGAAGGCAAAAAGGTGGCCTCGACCGTTTCCGCCATGATCGTGCCGGGCTCCGGCATCGTCAAGGAACAGGCGGAAGCAGAAGGCCTCGACGTGATCTTCAAGGATGCAGGCTTCGAATGGCGCGAGCCGGGCTGCTCGATGTGCCTCGCAATGAACGACGACCGCCTCAGCCCCTACGAGCGCTGCGCCTCCACCTCGAACCGCAATTTCGAAGGTCGCCAGGGCTACAAGGGCCGTACCCACCTCGTCTCGCCTGCAATGGCGGCGGCGGCGGCCGTGGCAGGACACTTCGTCGATATCCGCGACTGGAAGTAAACTGCTTTCGTTGAATGACGTTTGAGATGCCCGGCCAAAGTGCCGGGCATTTTGTTTTGGATTACCCCAGAACCTTCACTAACGTCCCTTTTCGCAGATGCGGCAACAGCCGCTTCATGTCGCGCGGATGAACCGCCACGCACCCGGCCGTCGGCTGATAACCCGGCTTGATCAGATGAAAAAAGATTGCCGAGCCGCCGTAGCGCTTGCGAGAGGTAATGTTCCAATCCATCACCAGACAGACATCATAAAGCCCGTCCGTCCGCTTCATTTCTTCATGGCTCGGCTTGAACGGTGCCCCCACGCGCTGAGTGACCAGCCGGTTATAGACCGCATGCTTCGGCTCGTCGCACCACAACATGTCTCCGGATATTCGCCGCATCGAAAGCGGCGTTTGCGGCAGCCTGATCCGCTCGCCGCGGGTGAAGCCGGAAATCAGCTTCATGGCCGCAATCGGCGTCGCCCCATCCCCTTCCCGCTTGAAGGCGGAAGTGCCGGAACGACCGATCGCGGCCTGCAAAGTGATTCCCTTGAACGAGACAATCGCCCTTTGCCGGTTGCGAGGCGCAGTCCGGACGGTCACGACGGATTGCTTTTTGGACTTTTGCACACGGAAAAGCGGCATTTTCTCACGAGGTTTTGCTTTGAATATCATTTTGTTTGAAATCATAGCATCTTGGGCTTTACATCGGGGAGCCCTAAATACGCTTAGATTCCGACAACACGGACGAAAACGGGCGACACGAAAGGCAAGAGCTGTATGGCAAGAACGATACTCCTGGTAGATGACGACAACGACCTGCGCGAGACGCTGGTCGAGCAATTGTCGTTGTACGACGAGTTTTCGCTGTTGCAGGAGGAGAATGCCACCAAGGCCATGAACACGGCCAAGACGGCGCAGGTCGACCTTCTGATCATGGATGTCGGCCTTCCCGACATGGATGGCCGCGAAGCCGTCAAGCTCCTGCGCAAGAACGGCTTCAAGGCGCCGATCATCATGCTCACGGGCCATGACACCGACAGTGACACGATCCTCGGCCTCGAAGCCGGCGCCAACGATTATATCGTCAAGCCGTTCCGCTTTGCCGTCCTGCTCGCCCGTATCCGCGCACAGCTGCGCCAGTACGAGCAGAGCGAGGATGCGACCTTCACTGTCGGCCCCTACATCTTCAAGCCGAGCCAGAAGCTGCTGACCACTGACGACGGCAAGAAGATCCGCCTGACGGAAAAGGAAGCGGCAATCATCCGGTATCTCTACCGCGCCGGCCAGAAGGTCGTTACCCGCGATGTGCTACTGGAAGAGGTCTGGGGTTACAATTCCGGCGTCACCACACACACGCTAGAAACCCATGTCTACCGTCTTCGCCAGAAGATCGAACGCGACCCGTCCAACGCCGAGATCCTCGTGACCGAAAACGGTGGCTACAAGATCGTCCCGTAAATGGCACTGAACGACGATATAAAGCTTCTTTCAAGCGTTCCTCTGTTCCGCGAACTGGATGGCGATCAGCTACGTCTGATCGCCTTTGGCGCGGAACGCCGTTCGCTTGCCGAAACGCAGGAACTCTTTCGCGAAGGCTCTCCCGCAGAAGCAGCCTATATCGTCGCCAGGGGGCAGATCGGGCTTTATGCAGCCGACCGCTTTGGCGATATCCGCCACCAAAAGACGGTCGGTCCCGGCACGCTTCTGTCCGAACTGGCGCTGGTGACGATGGTAGAACGTAAATTCACCGCCGTTGCGGCTTCCGATGCCGAAGTGCTGAAGATCAGCCGCCAGCTTTTTCAGCGCCTGCTGGAAGAATACCCGCAGGTCGGTCGATTGATCGAAGCCCGTATACGGGAAAATATCGCCGGGCTTGCCAAGGCCGCTGCGGCAATGGAACACCGGTTCCGGTAAAGCGCCGCCTCTTACGCTCTCACAGCGCTTGTGTTTCGATCCTCGGGTCAAGCCCGAGGATGAAGAGTGCTGGACGGATGATATGCCCAAAGCAGGCTTCGATAATGGAAATATGCTCGCTCACCGCGAGACACCAGGAAATCTACGCACTACTCCGTCATCCTCGGGCTTGACCCGAGGATCCAGACACAAGCCTGCCAGCCTCAGAACTTGAACACCGCCGTCACCGGCACATGGTCCGACGGCTGGTTCCAGCCGCGAGCCTCTTTCAAAATATCGATCCGCTCGAGGAATGGCCCAAGCTCCGGCGAGGACCAAACGTGGTCCAGGCGACGGCCCTTGTTTGCGGCTTCCCAGTCCTTGGCGCGGTAGCTCCACCACGTATAGATCTTCTCCGGCTCCGGCGTGAACTGGCGCATCAGGTCCAGCCAGCCGCCCTTGGCGATCACGTCCTTCATCCCGTCGGTCTCGACCGGCGTGTGGCTGACGATCTTGAGCAATTGCTTGTGCGACCAGACGTCGTGCTCGAGCGGGGCGATATTGAGATCGCCGACAAGGATCGACGAGACGCCGGGCATATCCGCCTTCAGCGTCTTCATTTCCTCGACGAAATCAAGCTTGTGGCCGAATTTCGGATTGATCTCCCGGTTCGGCTCGTCGCCGCCCGCCGGCACATAGAAATTATGCAGCCGGATACGGCGCGACCCGCGCTCGAAGATCGCCGAAATGTGCCGCGCATCGCCCATGCCGCAATAATTCTGCCGATGGTCTTCCAGAAGCGGGATCTTCGAGGCGATGGCAACGCCATGATAGCCCTTCTGGCCATGCACGATGATATGCTCGTAGCCGAGATCCTTGAGCGGCTGATACGGGAACTCCGGCTCCTGGCACTTGATTTCCTGCAGGCACAGAATGTCCGGCTGGTTGCGGACGATGAACTGCTGCACGATCGGCATGCGCAGTCGTACCGAGTTGATATTCCAGGTGGCCAGGGAAAATGTCATGGAGAACCTCGATTGTCCGTCGAGGTCTAGAGCAATTCCAGCAAAAGTGGAAACCGGTTTTGCGTCCGGAATTGCGTAAGACCAAAGGAGATAGAGCACTACTGGCGATCCAATGATCGCTGGCAATGCTCTATGTTATTTGGCGATTGATGAGAAGCAAAAAGGGCCGCGAATGTCGCAGCCCTTTAGACAGTATCGGGATGTAAATCTCAGCCGCGACCGCGCACTTCGGCATAGTCAATCGCAAACACCTTCTCATCGAGGCTGACGCCTGTCTTGACGTTATAGATCATCACCGAGGTATCCTTGCCCTGATTGTCGGTGATCGTCCACTGACGCAGGTCATAGGTCTTGCTGTCGAACATCATGGTGATCGTCGAATCGCCGAAGATCGTCTTGTTACCGAGCACGATCGTGGTGAGATCGCTCTCTTCTTTCACGCCGCGCACGGCATCGTTGGAAAGATCGATCCGGTCTGCCAGAAGCAGCGTCAAAGGCGTCTTTGAAAGCGGATAGAGATCCCAGGTCTTCAGTTTGATATTGCCGACAACGACATTTTTTCCATCGGAAATCACGCGCAGCGGCGATGGATCCTCGAAATTGAAACGCAGCCTGCCGGGACGTTCGATATAGAATTTTCCGCCCGTCTGCTCGCCGCGCGGGCCGAACTGCACAAACTCGCCCATCATCGTCTTCACGGACGAAAAGTGGTCGGCGATCTTCTGCGCGGCCGCGCCGCCGCCGCTCTGTGCGGAAGCCGCCACAGGCAGAAATGCGGAAGCGGCAAGGCCGAACAGGCCTGCGGAAAACTGTCTACGATCAATCCGGATGGAAAGAGCTGTTTTTTCTTTGGTCATTCTGGTCTCCATCCAAATGCACTGGGCCGCAAACGCGGCGTCATCATGACTTGCCGGTGGCTTGGCAAGCCATAGCCGACACGATCACGAAAGACTTACCCGCGACTAGCGCTCGATAATGTCGGCCTCGGTGGGCACGAGGATCTCGCGCTTGCCGGCGTGGTTTGCCGGACCGATCAGCCCTTCCTTCTCCATCCGCTCGATCAGCGAGGCGGCACGGTTGTAGCCGATGCCGAGACGCCGCTGGACATAGGAGGTCGAAGCCTTGCCATCTCTCAACACGACTGCAACGGCCTGGTCGTATGGGTCATCCGAATCCGACAGATTGGACATGCCCGCCGGGCCGCCACCGCCGCCGTCTTCATCCTCATCGTCGGCCGTGATCGCTTCGAGATATTGGGGCGACCCTTGAGTTTTCAAGTAGGCGACGATTTCTTCCACCTCATTGTCTGAAACAAACGGGCCGTGAACGCGCTGGATGCGCCCGCCGCCGGCCATGTAGAGCATGTCGCCCTGGCCGAGCAGCTGCTCGGCACCCTGCTCGCCGAGGATCGTGCGGCTGTCGATCTTTGACGTCACCTGGAAGGAGATACGGGTCGGGAAGTTCGCCTTGATCGTACCGGTAATGACGTCGACGGACGGACGCTGCGTTGCCATGATAACGTGGATACCGGCGGCACGCGCCATCTGCGCCAAGCGCTGCACGGCGCCTTCGATATCCTTGCCGGCCACCATCATCAGGTCCGCCATTTCGTCGATGATGACGACGATATAGGGCATCGGCTCGAGATCGAACTCTTCTGTCTCGTACATTGCCTCGCCGGTCTGGCGGTCAAAACCGGTCTGCACGGTGCGGGTCAGGATCTCACCCTTTTCCTTCGCCTGCTCAACACGGGAATTGAAGCCGTCGATATTACGAACACCGATCTTCGACATCTTTTTGTAGCGCTCTTCCATCTCGCGGACGGTCCACTTGAGCGCAACGACAGCCTTCTTCGGGTCGGTAACGACAGGCGACAAGAGATGCGGAATACCGTCATAAACGGACAGTTCGAGCATCTTAGGGTCGATCATGATCAGGCGGCACTTCTCCGGCGTGTAGCGATAGAGAAGCGACAGGATCATCGTGTTGATGGCGACAGACTTACCTGAACCGGTGGTACCGGCGACGAGAAGGTGAGGCATCTTGGCAAGATCGGCTACGACCGGCTCGCCGCCGATCGTCTTGCCGAGCGCCATGGCGAGCTTCGCCTTGCTGCCCTCAAAGTCCTTCGAACCGATCATCTCGCGCAGATAGACCATCTCGCGGGTCCGGTTCGGCAATTCGATGCCGATCGCGTTGCGACCCGGAACGACAGCGACACGCGCGGCGATCGCGCTCATCGAGCGGGCGATGTCGTCCGCCAGGCCAATGACGCGGGAAGACTTGATACCTGGCGCGGGCTCCAGTTCGTAAAGCGTCACGACCGGGCCGGGGCGCACATGGATGATCTCGCCCTTGACGCCAAAGTCCTCCAGCACGCCTTCCAGCATGCGGGCGTTCTGTTCCAGCGCATCGGCCGAAAGCGATGCATCACGTGCAATGGCCTTCGGCTCGGTGAGCAGATGGACCGAAGGAAGCTGGAAACCGTCCGGACGAATAAACGAGCCCTGCGCATCGCGCGAGACGCGTGCACTGGGCTTCGGCGCGGGAGCTGCAGGCGTGACACGTGCAGAACGGCCACCAGCCTGAGGTGTACGCGATGCCAGGAACGGAGCGTCGTCATCATCCTCGTCATCGGCAAGAATGCCGGACGGACGGCGGGGGATGTCGTCCATGTCGAATGGCGGATCATCATCGTGGTCATGGCCGTAGATCGGCGGAGCGGAAACTACCCGGCGCGGATTGCCGGCAACCCGTTCACCAGCGCCGTCGAGCGACGGCTCCGTCCGGCGCGTGTCGCCACCGGCAGCCTTTGCCCGTACGGGCTCGTTCAGCTTGCCGAACTCGTCCTCGTTGAAATCGTAAGGCTGGTCGTAAGCTTGGCGCGCACGCGGCTTCATGCCCACCATACGGCGCAGACGGGCCTGGGTAATGTACCAATAATGCGCGGCAAGGCCGAGCGGCAGGAAGCGTTCAAGGAACCCGCCGTCATCCTCCTCTTCGTCTTCCTCGTCGCGCCGCGCGCGCGAGACGACGGCCGCAACAGGCTTGTCGTCGTCTTCCTCTTCCACATCCAGCTCGAGCGGATCACCGACAAGACCGGAGGCGAACAGCATCAGCCAGATGCAGGGAACGGTGAAGATGCCGCCCAGCACCATAGCGACCATGCCGGTCGGATAGGCGCCGACAAACAGTGCCGGAAACCGCAGGATCATGTCGCCGATAACGCCGCCGATACCGTTCGGGATCGGCCATGTCTGCGGCGCGGGAAAACAGCCGAGCGTAGCCGAAGCCAGCAGCGTTCCACCGCCCCAGGCGGCGATACGCGCCGGAATGCGATCGAAACGACGGCCGGAGATCAGCGCCAGCGCAAGGGAAAGCACAGGCAGAAGCGCGATGAGCCCGGCAAGGCCGAGAAACTGCATCATCAGGTCGGCAAAGGCCGCACCGCCGAAACCGAGAAGATTGGTGGGGGGATTATCGGTAGCGTAGGAAAAGCTCGGGTCGGCGACATTCCAGGTGGCAAGCGCCGCAACGGCAAGCGCAAGGCCCAGGAAAATACCGAAGCCGATCAGCGCAAGCGCCTGCCGGAGCACGAAAGAGCTGAGAACTGAGCGGGTTGACCGGTTTGCCAATGCCGCCGAACTGCTTCTGCTCATCGTATCTGCCCGCCACCTGTGAAACGAAATAAGGTGCGCAATCCGGCAATGGCCGTCGCACAATTCCAAGACAAGGTAACGCGGGGATGGTTAACGCAGCTTTAACCAGATGATCCACAGGCCGCTTCCAAAGACGAAAATGGCCCGGCGCCAGGCCGAGCCATCTGATTGTGGTGAAGAATCAGGCCGGTTGAAACCGGCCTTGCCTCTTAGCTGTGATAGGCGGATTCGCCGTGTGCAGCGAGGTCGAGACCTTCGCGTTCGGCTTCGACCGGAACGCGCAGGCCGACGATCAGGTCGACAACCTTGTAGAGGATGATCGAGCCGATACCGCACCACAGGATGGTGACGACGACTGCCCAGACCTGGGTCATGAACTGGCCGCCCATCGTGACGCCCTCGGCATAACCGATGCCGCCGAGCGACGAGGATGCGAAGATGCCGGTTGCCAGCGCGCCGAAGAGGCCGCCTGCACCGTGAACGCCGAACACGTCAGCTGTGTCGTCATAACCGAACTTGTTCTTGATGACGGAGACGAAGAAGTAGCAGATCGGCGAAACGAGCAGACCCATGATGATCGCGCCCATCGGACCGGCAATGCCGGCAGCAGGCGTGATGGCGACGAGACCTGCGATCATGCCCGAAACTGCGCCGAGCAGCGAAGCCTTGCCGCGGGTGAAGGTTTCGACGACCGACCAGGAAACGACAGCAGCAGCGGTTGCCAGGAACGTGTTGACGGTTGCGAGCATCGCACCGCCCGAAGCTTCGAGGTTCGAACCGGCATTGAAGCCGAACCAGCCGAGCCACAGCATGGCGGAACCGACCAGCGTCAGCGTCATCGAGTGCGGAGCCATCATGTCCTTGCCGAAGCCGGTACGCTTGCCGACCATGATCGCACCGATGAGGCCTGCAAGACCCGCATTGATGTGAACGACGGTGCCGCCGGCGAAGTCAAGCGCGCCCCAGCCGAAGATCAGGCCGTTTGCGTCCCAGACCATGTGTGCGATCGGGAAGTAGACGAAGGTGACCCAGAGCAGGCAGAAGAGCACGGCAGCCGAGAACTTGATGCGTTCGGCAAACGCGCCGACGATCAGAACCGGCGTCAGGGCCGCAAACGTCATCTGGAATAGCATGAAGATGAATTCCGGAATGACGACGCCATCCGAGAAGGTCGAAGCCGTCGACTCGATCGTGACGCCGGAGAGGAACATCTTGGCCGTACCGCCCCAGAAGGCAGAGGTGCCGCCGCCGAAGGCGAAGGAATAACCGTAGATGACCCAGGCGAGCATGATGGAGGAACCGATCACGGTGCACTGCATCAGCACGGAGAGCATGTTTTTCGAGCGGACGAGACCGCCGTAGAACAGTGCAATGCCCGGCATGATCATGAAGAACACCAGAAGGGTGCAGAGGAACATGAAGGCGGTGTCGCCCTTGTCCGGAACTGGAGCGGCAGCAGCAGCCTCGGCAGCGGGTGCTGCTGCGGTCTGCGCGAAAGCGACAACCGGCGCAAACAGGGCTGCAGCAGCTGCGCCCATGCGTCCGAGGTTGGAAATCTTGGTCAATTGCATGGTTTGAAAACTCCCCTGTAAGCCGTGCTTAGAGCGCTTCGGTATTGGTTTCGCCGGTACGGATGCGCACGGCCTGCTCGATCGAATAGACGAAGATCTTGCCATCCCCGATCTGGCCGGTCTTCGCAGAAGAAGCGATCGCCTCGACAGCCTTCTCGACGAGATCTGCGGAAACCGCGATCTCGATCTTCAGCTTAGGCAGAAAGCTGACGGCGTATTCGGTGCCGCGATAGATTTCGGTGTGTCCCTTCTGGCGTCCGTAACCTTTGACTTCGGTGACGGTCAGGCCTTGGATACCGACAGCCGTGAGTGCTTCGCGCACCTCATCCAGCTTGAACGGCTTGATAATGGCCATCACGATTTTCATCTGGCTTCCCATCCTTTGTTTATTTCGGCCAAAGCCGACTCTCCTCATCACCGGCAGCAAAGCCTGCGACTGAGCATCTACATTCAAAGGGCGTGCCAGTTTCGAACGGCGTTTAAGTTATTGAAAAATAAAGATAGAAATCCGAGGCCTCATAAATGAGGCAAGCGAGCGCCATAAAGACGCCGAATTTCTGTGCATTTTAAATTTTTCGCACAAAAATTATTCATTTGCCTTTTTACGAATCAAACCTTCCTGAGCCACGGATGCCACCAGCACTCCTGAGCGCGTGTAGAGACTGCCGCGCGTCATTCCTCTGCCGCCGGAAGCGCTTGGGCTGTCCTGACTGTAAAGCAGCCAGTCGTCGAACCGGATCGGCCTGTGGAACCACATGGCGTGATCAAGGCTTGCTGCCTGCAGGCGCGGATCGAAAACGGAGGTGCCGTGCGGATAAAGCGAGGCGTCGAGCAGCGTCATATCGGAGAGATAGGCAAGGATGGCCGCCTGCACGCCACGATCGCCGGGCACATCACCGACCGTGCGAACCCAGACATCCTGAAGCGGCTCCAGCTTCTCCGTCGTCAGGTAATGCTTGAGCGACGTAGGGCGAAGCTCAATCGGGCGCGGCCGCTCCCAATAGCGGCGAATGGCTTCCGGCGCCTTGGGCAGGAAAATCCGTTTGAACTCGGCCTCGTCCATCAGCTCCTCCGGTGCCGGCACATCCGGCAGGGCGATCTGATGCTCATAGCCCTCCTCATCCTGCTGGAACGATGAAGACAGGGTGAAGATCGCCCGCCCATGCTGGATCGCCTGTACCTGGCGCGTGGCAAAGCTACCGCCATCACGAAGCCGCTCCACCTGATAGACGATCGGAACGCTCGGATCGCCAGGACGCACGAAATAGGCATGCAGCGAATGAACGAATCGATCGGCATCGACCGTTCTTTGCGCCGCCACCAGCGCCTGCGCGATCACCTGCCCACCGAACACGCGCTGCCAGCCGATATCCGGGCTCGTGCCGCGATAAAGATTGTGCTCCAGCTGCTCCAGATCGAGCGTCTTGATGAGCTGTTCCATCGGGTTAGGGCGCGAACCTGACATTTTTACGAACTCCGGCAATAGGAAGCGACGACCGGATGATCTATATCCACCCCATCAACAACCACAAGACTGACGGGAGCCTGTGAGATGCTGGACATGATGGTGGTCGGAGCGGGATATGTCGGCTTGGCGGCAGCAGTCGCGGTCAAGCAGGCCGCCCCGCACCTCAACATCGAAGTCGTGGAAGCGGCTCCGGCGCATGTATGGGAGAAGGATGAGCGCGCCTCCGCGATCATCACGGCTGCCAGCAAGATGCTCGACGTGCTAGGCGTCTGGGACGATATTCTCGTCCACTCCCAGCCGATCAACCGGATGATCGTCACCGACAGCCGCACCTCCGATCCCGTGCGCCCGGTTTTCCTCACCTTCGACGGCGAGATCGAGGAAGGCAAACCCTTCGCCCACATGGTGCCGAATGTCGAAATGGTGAGAGCACTAAGGGGAGCCGCAGAACGGCTGGGGATCGCCGTCCGCCACGGCCTTTCCGCTACTGCTTTCACGACCACGAACACCAGCACGACCGTCACGCTGTCAGACGGCTCCACCATCGAGACCAAGCTGCTCGTCGCCTGCGATGGCGTGCGCTCGAAATTGCGCGACATGGCGGGCATCCGCACCGTCAACTGGCAATACGGACAGTCGGGTATTGTCACGACCGTCGCCCATGAGCGCCCGCATGAAGGCGTGGCCGAAGAACATTTCCTGCCCTCCGGCCCCTTCGCCATCCTCCCCCTGCCGAACAATCGCTCGTCGCTGGTCTGGACGGAACGGACGGAGGATGCCGACCGGCTGATCGCCTCCGATGATCTGATCTTCGAGGACGAATTGCAGCGCCGCTTTGGCCACAAGCTCGGCGAACTGACAGTTGTCGGCGGCCGCAAGGCCTTTCCGCTCGGCCTCACTCTGTCACGCGCCTTCGTCGCCCCGCGTTTCGCCCTTGCCGGCGATGCGGCCCACGGCATCCATCCGATCTCCGGCCAGGGCCTCAATCTCGGCTTCAAGGATGTCGCAGCTCTTGCCGAGACCATTGTCGAGGCCGATCGACTGGGTCTGGATATCGGCTCGCTCAACGTATTGGAGCGCTACCAGTCCTGGCGCCGCTTCGACACGTTCCGCATGGGCGTCACCACCGATGTCCTCAACCGGCTATTCTCCAACGACATCACTCCGATCCGCATCGCACGCGATTTCGGCCTCGGCCTCGTCGAGCGCATGCCGAAACTGAAGGATTTCTTCATCACTCAGGCAGCCGGGACGACCGTGGACGGAAATCCGAAGCTTCTGGCTGGTCAGCAGATATAGGAGAATTGCGGAGGCTCAGTCCTCGATCTTCCGCGCTTCGGACACCAGCATGATCGGAATGCCGTCGCGGATCGGATAGGCGAGACGCGCGCCTTCCGAGACCAGTTCGTTGCGCTCGCGATCCAGCGAAAGCGTGCCCTTTGTCAGCGGGCACACGAGCAGATCGAGCAGCTTCGGATCGACATTACTGAGCTTTTCGTCCACCATCTGGGGCCTCACTGTAAAATCGTATCGGTATCCGCCAGCCCTCTTGCCAGCATGATTTCCGTGATCGCGATCAGTGTTTCCGCCCGCGTCTTAAGATCCGGCGCTTCGAGCAGCGCCTGCTTTTCCGCCGGACCGAAAGGCGACATCATCGATAGCGAATTGACGAGTGTGCGATTGCCCGCGCGCCCGACGCTATCCCAGTCCACTTCCAGCTTGTTGGCGTCGAGATAGGCCCTGAACACCCGCAGCAGTTCCCGCCGGTCGACGGAGGCCTCGTCATCCTCTTCCGAAAGATCGCTCATGAAAGGCGCGAACCGGAACATTCGATAGGGCTGACTATCGTCTGCTTCGTCCAGCAGCCGGAAACGGCACACACCGCTGAGCGAAAGGATATAGCGCCCGTCGCCGGTCTCGGCGAAAGAAGTGATACGCCCCAGGCATCCGACGGAGGAAAGCGCTGGCCGCAACGGATCGGACGCATCCGATGGCTCCAGCAGGGAAGGCTGCACAACGCCGATCAACCGGTCGCCGGCAAGGGCCGCATCGAACATGGCAAGATAACGCGGTTCAAAGATATTCAGCGGAAGCTGGCCGCCCGGAAGCAAAAGCGCTCCGGTCAGCGGAAACACCGGCATGACTTCCGGCAGATCTTCACGTTTTACGTACCGCGCGTTTCCCACATGCATCGGTTCGGCACCTCCCGCAGACTGCTCCTGATTACAGGTTTATAACCCGATATCTGGGGCTCCAACCGCCGATCGCAAGACCGGCGGCAGTGGATAACGTATTGTTTAGGAAAAGAGGATGGACGAAAGACGGCGACGGGCTGCAATCGTCGCGGGATCCTTCGGACCCCAAACCTCGAAGAACTGCAAAAGTTCCCGACGCGCGCCGTCATCGTCAAAAGTCCGGTCCTTGCGCATGATCGTCAGAAGATGGTCGGCAGCCTGTTCACGCTCGCCTTGAACGTTGAGGATTTTCGCAAGCTTCATCCGCGCCGCATGGTCGTCCGGATTGGCTTCCAGTTCGCGCGTCAGCGCCGCGGGATCGCCGAGCTTGCGGGCTTCGATGATCTGGTCGAGTTTCTTGGAAACCGCCTGGATCGCCGGATCGGCCGCCATCTCTTCAGGCAGCGATTGGAGCATCTGGCCGACACGTTCCGTTTCGCCCATGACGATCAGGCACTGCATCATGCCGGCGGCCGCCTTGGCGTTTTCCGGATCGGCCTGCAGCACGGCACTATAAAGCTGCGCTGCTCCCTCGATGTCACTCGCGGCAAGCAGGCCATCCGCTTCACCGAGTATCGCCTCGATCTCGGCTGCCTGATCGGCACCGGCCGGGCCTGCAACCTTGTCGATGAACTCGTTGACCTGGCTTTCAGGAACCGCACCCATGAAACCGTCGACCGGACGGCCGTCGACGAAAGCAATGACCGCGGGGATCGACTGGATGCCGAGTTGGCCGGCGATCGACGGATGGTCGTCGATATTCATCTTGACCAGCCTGACGCGTCCCTGCGCCTCGTTGACGGCCTTTTCGAGCACGGGGGTCAGCTGCTTGCACGGGCCGCACCAGGGGGCCCAGAAATCGACCAGAACCGGCTGGCGGCGCGATTCGTCCAGAACATCCTTGGCAAAGCCGGCCGTCGTCGTGTCGCTCACGTAACCACCTGCTGCCGTGGCTTCAGGCGCGGGGCTGGCAGCGGGCGAACCGAAGCTTGCCGTCTGGCTGCCGTATCCGCCGCCATAGGATCCGGCGCCGTAAGATCCAGCGTAGGGATTATCGTTGCCGCTCATGGATGTTCTCCCGGGAAATCAGGGTGTGAACCCTTTTAATTGTCTGCCCGAAACATCGTATGTCAGTCCGTAACTTTCAAGACAAGCGGCGTGTGACCGGTCGCCTCCAGAAAACGGATGAGATCGTTTCGTCCAATTGATGTCGTCGCATCATTGGAAAGCGGATGGCCGTTGATGATCTCGTGTTTCATCAGGTCTTCATCCAGCACAAAGGTGACATTCCTGTCCGTGTCGCAAAACGCGCCGAACACCGTCACCGAGCCCGGCACGACGCCGAGATATTCGAGCATCATCTCCGGTCTACCGAACGAGACACGGCTCGACGCGCCGATGACCTTGTGAACCGTCTTGAGATCCACCACCGCATGTTCCTCAACCGTCAGGACGAAATACTGGTCCTTCTTGTCCTTCACGAACAGGTTCTTGGTGTGCCCGCCGGGAATCTGATCTCTCAGCTCCTGCGATTCGGCCACGGTGAAAACCGGCTCGTGCTGTTTCGTTGTGTGGGAAATGTCGAGACTGTCGAGAAAAGCGAACAGATCGGCGGCTGTCTTTGGCATATTTTCGGTCACATCCGGGATCGGGATTAGCGAGAGATGCGGACTATAAAGATAAGCCCGTCCACCTCCAAGCCATTCTCCACATAATCACCGAAAGCCAAAACCCCTGCAAAGCAAGGGACTTAGCGGAAAATGAAAAAATCTTTGCCCGGATCGTCATTTCTCTGTTGCATTTGAAAATCGTCTGGGCCATATAGCGCCTCGTCGGCGGCAACGAGCCACTGACCAGCCGGCTCCGAACTACCACACGGACCGACGGATTGATGAGCGGGTGTAGCTCAGTGGTAGAGCACAACCTTGCCAAGGTTGGGGTCGAGGGTTCGAACCCCTTCGCCCGCTCCAGTCCCTCCCAGGAAAAAGCAATCAGGCTGATGAAGCGTCGGATCAACCTGACGCATAACATTTTCTTGTAGATCCAGCCATTCTTGATCTTTTCTCTGCCCCCCAGGAAAATCTTTCCGAGATTGCCGATTGACTTATTCGCCCAAAGCAGAACAAAGTGGGAACGAACAAGGATATCCAAATGGCCCACGCGGAAAAATTCATCGTCCTGCAATTCAAGAAGAACCGCGGCAATATCGTGCCGGGCGAAATGCGTCAGGCGTCGAACGCAGTATCTGCAGAAAAGATTGCCGCTGCCATGGCATCGCGTGTCGTGGGTGTAGCTGCTTATGCAGTGATGGTCGATGAGGAAACCGGCGACATGGCATCACCCCGCCTCATTTCCCAGCATGGTGAAACTGCCGATATCGCCGCATAATTCACCGGAACACTGTGTGCTGCCCGCAAACAGGGAGCGCAACGCGGCTGAAAGCGGCTAACGGTCTTGCGGTGAACCGAGCAGGCGACACGCACCTGCTTCAGTCACACAAGAACCCGACCCACCGCCTCAACTCTTCGAAAACACGTAATCCGTTTCCTGACGCAGCACTTCGCCCGGACGTAAGACCGCGTTCCGGAAATTCGCGTGATTGACGGCATCCGGCCAGACCTGCGTTTCCAGGCACAAGCCGGCATAGTTTCCGTATTTGCGCCCATCGAAGCCCGGCACCGGCACATTGACCATCACGCCGGCATAAAACTGCACGCCCGGTTCCGTGGTCCTCACTTCCATTGAGACACCCGAATAAAGGCTGCGCACCAGCGCCACAGAGCGTTTGGCAACACGCTCGTTCGACAGGCAGTAATTATGATCGAACGGCACCTGGCGGCCATCCTCGAGCGTGCGCCGCACCGGGCCCATCTGGCGCAGGTCGAAGGGCGATCCGGTCAGGTCATTGAGCTTGCCGGTCGGAACCAGCCTTGCATCGACATCCGTTATCCTGTCGGCGGCAATCATGATCTCGTGGCCGAAAATGTCTTCGCGGCCGTCGAGGTTAAAATAGGAGTGCTGACAGACATTGGCAGGCGTCGGCTGGTCCGACACGCTTTCATAGACGACCGAGAGCACGCCATCCGCCTTCAACCGGTAGGTCGCGGTCACCGTGCAATTGCCGGGATAACCCGCGCGCCCATCGGCATCGGTAATCGAAAGCACCACCCTATCGGACTGATGTTCGACAATTGTCCAGTTGCGCTTTCCCATGCCGTCCGAGCCGCCATGCAGATGCGTGACACCGCGCTCGTTCAGTTCGAGCTGGTAATCGCGGCCATCGATCGAGAATTTTCCATCGCCGATCCGGTTGGCGCAACGGCCAGGCGTGGCACCGAAATAGGGTGAATAGGCCGGATAGGAGGCAAAATCGTCGAAACCGAGCACCAAAGGCGCATCATGCCCTTCAAGGCGCAGGTCCTGAATGACCGCACCCCAGGTCATTACATTGGCAGCCAGCCCGCCGCCGCTGATCTGGACACGATACACGGGCTCCCCGTCCTGCGTGGTGCCGAACACCTCGAATGCCTGCCCTGCCATGAGTTTCCTCCGCCGTTTTTATCGGCGGCAAACTGCGCGATTTGGCAAGGTCCCGCAATGGGAAACGGCGACGCGCGGCGTCTTTTCCCGACACCGCCCCAGAAGCCACACCAAGCGCCTATTCGGTACCAATCTTGTCCATGTCGTAATGGGTCGTCTGGTACATCTCGTTGATCCAGTTTCCGAACAGAAGATGCGCGTGACTGCGCCAGCGGTTCTGTGGCGTCAGCGTATCGTCGTTATGCGGAAAATAGTCATGCGGCATCTTGATCGGGATACCGGCATTCACGTCGCGAAAATATTCGTCCGCCAGCGAGGTGGAATCATATTCGACGTGATTGAACATGTAGAGACGGTTACCCTTCTTCTCATGCACGAGGCAAAGGCCCATCTCGTCGGATTCCATCAGGATTTCCAGATCGGACTTCTTCTCGACATCCTCGCGACGCACCTCTGTCCAACGTGACACCGGCACCTGGAAATCATCGGAAAAGCCGTTGAGATAAACCGAGGCCGGCGCGAGATTGCGGTGACGGTAGACGCCGAAAGCCTTTTCAGTGAGTGCATGTTTCGGCACGTCGTGAAAATGGTAGATCGCCGCCATCGCGCCCCAGCAGACATTCATCGTCGAATGCACATTGGTCGTCGTCCAGTCAAAAATCTGGCGCATCTCGTCCCAATAGCTCACGTCCTCATAATCCATCTGCTCCACCGGCGCACCGGTGATGATGAACCCGTCGAACTTGCGGTCCTTCACCTCTTCCCAGGTGTGATAGAAGGAAAGCAGGTGCTCCTCGGACGTATTCTTCGCCTTGTGCGTGCCGAGCCTTATCAGTGAAAACTCCACCTGCAGCGGCGAAGCGCCGACTAGGCGCGCCATCTGCACCTCGGTCTTGATCTTGTTCGGCATGAGGTTGAGAAGCCCGATCTGCAGCGGACGAATGTCCTGGCGCACGGCGACCGTTTCGGTCATGACGCGCACGCCCTCGGAAACGAGGGTGGTAAACGCTGGAAGCGTATCGGGAATCTTGATCGGCATAGTAAGGCCCCACAAACAAAAAGCCGGCAACGAAAAATCGCAACCGGCCCGTGGGAAGTGAAGTCTAACTTCTCGCGGCCCTTTAGCGACTTTTTTAACGTGGCTGCAAGCCGGCCGGCCAAATCACCACGGAAGTTCGATTTATCAGATAATCCTTGCGAGAGCCTCCGTCAATGGGAGCAAATTTGACCTGACGCCACCATGGCGCGACCGAAATAGGCATATGCACTGTTTCCCTTCCGCTACCCTTTGCGCTATGGGCAATGCCCATGGCCAATTCGACCTTCACAATCCTGCTCGGCGGCAATCTTGTCGCCACCGATCGCGTCAGAAACGCGATCGCGGGAAGCCGTGTGATTGCCGCAGATAGTGGCATGCGCCACGCGGCCGGGCTTGGCGTGATACCGGAACTCTGGGTCGGCGACTTCGACTCTTCCGACGGAGACCTGATCGCCCGTTTTCCCGAGGTGGAGCGAAAGACTTATCCACTGGCCAAGAACGAGACCGATGGCGAGATTGCCACGGCCGAGGCGATCGAACGCGGTGCAAAGCGTCTGATCCTGATCGGCGCACTTGGCGGCGAGCGTTCCGACCACGCGCTGCAGCATCTTCTGCTTGCCATGAGCCTTGCCGAACGCGGCTTCGACATACTTCTCGCCTCGGGTGATGAAGAGGCCATTCCCTTTCTGCCGGGCAGAAAAGCGATCGACCTCCCCAAGGGCGCGCTGTTTTCCGTCCTCGGCTTTTCCGCCCTGTCGGGCCTCGACATTTTGGGCGCAAGATATCCCTTGAAGGATTTCTCGCTGCCCTTCGGCTCTTCCCGCACGGTTTCGAATGTTGCGGAAGGACCGGTCGAATTCCATCTAAAGAGCGGCAAGGCGATGATCCTTGCCCGTCCCCACGATTTTTCCGGAGCATAAACGGTCCTCATGGCACCTCCCATTCTCAAGCTTGACGACATCTTCCTGAGCTTCGGCGGCGCGCCGCTGCTGAACGGCGCAGGCCTGCAGGTGGAACCGGGCGACCGCATCTGCCTCGTCGGCCGCAACGGCTCGGGCAAATCGACACTTATGAAGATCGCGGCCGGCATGGTCGAGGCGCAGTCGGGCGAAGTTTTCCGTCATCCATCCGCAACGATCCGTTATCTCGAACAGGCTCCCGATTTCGCCGGCTATTCGACCGTGCAGGCCTATGCCGAAGCGGGCCTCGGTCCGGGCGACGATCCCTATCGCGTCACCTATCTGCTCGAACATCTGGGCCTGACCGGCGAGGAAGATCCGAACCGGCTGTCCGGCGGCGAAGCGCGCCGCGCAGCACTTGCCCGCGTCATGGCGCCGGAACCCGATATCCTGTTGCTCGACGAGCCGACCAACCATCTCGACCTGCCCACCATCGAATGGCTGGAAGACGAGTTGCGCAAGACGCGCAGCGCACTTGTCGTCATCAGCCACGACCGTCGTTTTCTTGAAAAGGTCTCCAACGCCACGGTCTGGATCGATCGCGGCACCGCCCGCCGGCTTTCCCGCGGCTTCGGCCATTTCGAAGCCTGGCGCGATCAGGTTCTCGAAGAGGAAGAGATCGAACAGCACAAGCTCGGCAAGGCGATCGAGCGCGAAGAGCACTGGATGCGCTACGGCGTCACCGCACGACGCAAGCGCAACATGCGCCGTGTTGGCGAATTGCAGGCAATGCGCGCCAGCTATCGCGGCCATAACGGACCGCAGGGCAGCGTTCAGGCCTCGGTTGCCGAGGGTCGCGAGTCCGGCAAGCTGGTCGTCGAAGCCGAAAACATCACAAAGGCATACGAGGAGCGCACAATCGTCGCGCCCTTCTCCATCCGCGTGCATCGCGGTGACCGCATCGGTCTGGTCGGCCCGAACGGCGCCGGCAAGACAACGCTCCTGAAGATGCTGACCGGCCAGCTGGAGCCCGACAGCGGCTGGGTCAAGCTCGGCACGAACCTGGAAATCGCAACCCTCGACCAGAAGCGCGAGGACCTCGATCCCGAGGACACCCTGTCCCATTATCTGACCGATGGTCGCGGCGAGACCCTGCTGGTCAACGGCGAACAGCGCCATGTTGCCGGTTACATGAAGGATTTCCTGTTCCAGCCTGAACAGATCCGCACGCCGATCAAGAACCTGTCGGGTGGCGAGCGCGCCCGTCTGATGCTGGCCCGCATGCTGGCAAGGCCTTCGAACCTCTTGATCCTCGACGAACCGACCAACGACCTCGACATCGAGACACTGGACCTGCTGCAGGAAATCGTCGCTGGCTATAACGGCACCGTCATCCTAGTGAGCCACGACCGTGACTTCCTCGACCGGACCGTGACCTCGACCATCGCACCCGCCGCCCCGGATGCGCCCGATGGCCGCTGGATCGAATATGCCGGCGGCTACACCGACATGCTGGCGCAGCGCAAGGGCGCGCAGGAAGAGCGGAAAAAGGCGGAGAAAGCAGCCGAAAAGCCAAAGGCCGAAAACGCAGCCTCTTCCTCCGACGCGCCCAAAGCCAAGGGAAAGCTCTCCTACAAGCAGAAGTTCGCGCTGGAGAATATTCCCAAGGAAATGGAAAAGGCCGAAGCCGAGATCGCTCTGCGAGAAAAGAAAATGGCCGATCCCAACCTCTTCACCAAGGACCCGGCAAGCTTCAACAAGTTGGCTGCCGAAATGGAAAAGCTGCGCGAAAAGCTGACCCAAATGGAGGAGGAATGGCTGGAGCTGGAAATGTTGCGCGAGGAAATCGAGGGCTGAGCACGATGCGCCAGGCATTCGAAAATTAAATATTTGTTAGCCTTAACAAATATTTAATCAAGAAAATCAGTGTCTCGCCCCGGAACAATCCCGACATTCATCGCGTTTGGTGCGTGTCAGGTTGCTAAAACATGCAACCGGCAAAACCGAGATGAACTCTGGAGATGTCCAATGCTGACAAGTGTATCGCGTCGTCGGCTGGCAAATGAGGCGATGAATCAGCGCGTATTGATTATCGAGGATGAGTTTCTGATTGCGCTCGACGTGGCCGACACGATCGAGAACATGGGCCTGAAGGTCGTGGGGCTGGCTAATGCCCGCAAGCACGCGCTTTCGCTCGCAGCCCATGCGGATATCGCGCTCGTCGATGTCAATCTCGCCGATGGCCGGACGGGACCGGAAATCGGCCGCGAACTTGCCGAACAATATGGCCTCACGGTCGTATTCATGACCGGCAATCCGGAAGATATCGCGGATGGCGTAGAAGGAACGCTCGGCGTTCTGACCAAACCCGTCATGCCTGAAGTGGTAGAACAGACGATCGGTTATGCGATCGCCAACCGCCTCGGCGGCATGGCCATCGTTCCCCGCGAACTCAAGGTTTTTCGCGGAAACGCAAACTGAGTCAAAATTCCTGCATGGACTTGTCGAATCCGTGCCGCATCTTTCGTCCTTGGAGGAAGGGCGTCAGCTCATGGCGTCCATAATCAAGGAGGAATCTCGACATGCGGATGATTTTCGTGAACCTGCCGGTGGCGGATCTTCAGGCTTCCACGGCGTTTTACACGGCGCTGGGCTTCAACAAGAACCCCGATTTTTCCGATAACACTGCAAGCTGCATGGTCGTCAGCGAGCAGATCTACGTGATGCTTCTCACCCACGACAAGTTCCGCATGTTCATCAATGGCGATATCTCCGACGCCAGGAATACGAAAGAGGTGCTGAACTGCCTTTCCGCATCGAGCCGCGACGAGGTTGACGGCTTCAAGGCAAAGGCGCTTGCCGCCGGCGGCGCGGAGTGGAAGCCCGATATGGAAATGGGCCCGATGTACGGCTGCAGCTTCCAGGACCTCGACGGCCATGTCTGGGAAGTCATGTATATGGACATGTCTGGTGGGTGATCCACTGGCAATTGAGCTTGAGCAATAAAAAGCCCCTCCCAACCCTCCCCACGAGGGGAGGGCTTAATCCAGACGTCCCGCTTGTGCTCCAATGAAACAAGCGGGTGCAGCAGCCTTTCTCCCCCTTTGTGGGGGGAGATGGCCGGCAGGCCAGAGGGGGAATTTCCATGGACAGAACGATTGTGTTGCCCCTCTTGCCAGCATGAAGCGAGACCGGTAAATCTTTGCACGCTCTAACGGGGTGCCCTGCGTCTGCTGGGCTGAGAGGCGAAACGCCAACCCGCGGAACCTGATCCGGCTAACACCGGCGGAGGGATTAGACGGCTCGCAACCAGCGCCTATTCCCCACATCGACATTTTGAGGAGGCGCTGATGCGCGGGATTTCGACTTTTCTTCTGGCCGCCACGGCCATGTTTTTCACCCCTTTTGCTGCTGAAGCTCAGGACAAGACGCTCACCGTCTATACCTATGAGAGCTTCACCTCCGACTGGGGCCCCGGCCCGAAGATCAAGGCCGAGTTTGAAAAGACCTGCGCCTGCACCGTCAATTTCGTCGGCGTTGCCGATGGCGTCGCGCTTCTCACCCGTCTAAAGCTGGAAGGTACGGGATCGGAAGCCGATATCGCGCTCGGCCTCGATACCAGTCTGATTTCGGAAGCCAAGGCGACCGGCCTTTTCGAGGCGAACGGCGTCGATGCAGGTACCGTCAAGGTTCCCGGCAATTATGCAGACGACACGTTCATTCCCTATGACTACGGCCACTTCGCCGTCATCTACGATACGCAAACGATCAAGAACCCGCCGAAGAGCCTCAAGGATCTGATCGAGGGGGACGCTTCGCAGAAGATCGCCATTCAGGACCCGCGCACCTCGACGCCGGGTCTCGGCCTTCTGCTCTGGGTAAAGTCCGTCTATGGCGACAAGGCGCCGGAAGCCTGGGCGAAACTCAGGGACCGGGTTCTGACCGTCACTCCCGGCTGGTCGGAAGCTTATGGCCTGTTCACCAAGGGCGAAGTGCCGATGGTGCTCTCCTATACAACCTCGCCGGCCTATCACATGGTCGAGGAAAAAACCGACCGCTATCAGGCCGCAAGTTTTTCGGACGCCCATTACATCCAGATCGAAGTCGCCGGCATGCTGAAACACGCCCGGGATAAGGATCTGGCGAAAAGCTTCCTGACGTTTCTGATATCGCCGGCCGCACAGGATATCATTCCGACCACCAACTGGATGATGCCGGCCGCCGCCACCTCCGCCCCGCTGCCTGAGGCTTTCGACAAGCTTGTAAAGCCGGAAAAGACGCTGCTGATCGGCTCCGACGAGGTTGCGAAGAACCGCCAGACGTGGATCGACGAATGGCTGACCGCCATGAGCAAGAAGTGACATGTCGAAACGGGCGGAATATCGCATTTGCTGACGGCTGCTGAAAGACGACGCGGCATCGGTGCTGGCCTTGCCGTGCTTGCCGCCGTCATAGTCTTTGTCGGCACTGCGATCGCGACGCTGCTGGCATGGGATGGCGATCAATCGGCATCCCGGCTTTTTACCGCCTATACCTGGAGCATTCTGCGCTTCACGCTTTGGCAGGCGGCCCTGTCGACCTCGCTGTCGGTTGCCTTCGCCATTCCGGTAGCGCTGGCACTGGCTCGCCGCCCCCGCTTTGCAGGCAGAGCCTGGATTCTTCGCCTCATGGCCTTGCCCATGGGCCTACCGGCACTCGTCGGCGCGCTCGGCCTCCTCGGCGTCTGGGGCAGGCAAGGAGTTTTGAACGGCTGGCTTACTGCCGCCGGACTGGAACACCCGGTCAGCGTCTACGGCCTTTCCGGCATTCTGCTTGCCCACACTTTCTTCAATATCCCGCTTGCCGTGCGCCTGCTGCTTGCCGTACTTGAGCGACTGCCGGCGGAGTACTGGCTTCTGTCGGCCAGCCTCGGCATGAAACCGGTCTCGATCTTCCGCTTTGTCGAGTGGCCGGCGCTCGCGCGTGTCGTGCCAGGCGTCGCGGGGCTGATCTTCATGCTCTGCGCCACCAGCTTCACGCTAGTCCTCGTGCTCGGCGGCGGCCCGGCTGCAACCACGCTGGAAGTGGCGATCTACCAGGCCCTGCGCTTCGATTTCGACCCGCCGCGCGCGGTCGCACTCGCCTTTCTGCAGATTGCCCTCACCGCAGCCGTGATCGGCCTCATCGCGTTTCTGCCGGCGGCAACCGATACGGTCAGGACCGCAGGCCGAAAGGTCTTGCGCCTCGACGGGCGCTCATCCGCATCCCGTCTGTGGGATGGCCTCATCATTGCTGTCGCCGTCATCTTCGTCGCCTCGCCGCTCTTCTCGGTTTTCGTCGCTGGCCTTCGTGCGGATCTCTGGAAACTCGTCAACGGACCACGCTTCATTCAGGCAGCCACGACAAGCCTCGTGATCGCCGGAACCGCCGCAGTGATCGCCGTCTCCGCATCGCTCGCCATCATCACGGCGCGGCAGGCGATCAGGGACCGGCGTGATTCCAATATTGCTGCACGGCTTCTATCGACCTCGCTCGCCGGCACATCCTCGCTTGTGCTCGTCGTCCCGCCAATCATTCTCGGCACCGGCTGGTTTTTGGTGCTTCGGCAATTCGGCAATGTCGCCGCGTTCGCCCCCTATCTCGTCGCCTTCATCAATGCGTTGATGGCACTGCCCTTCGCCGTAAGGGTACTGGAGCCGGCACTGGATGCTCACCGCCATCAGACGGCACGGCTCGTCGCAGCACTCGGCATCAGCGGCCCAGCCAAATGGCGGCTGATCGATCTTCCCGTCTTCACCCGTCCCATCCTCACCGCGCTCTCCTTCGCCATGGCGCTCTCACTCGGCGATCTCGGCGCGGTCGCCTTGTTCGGCTCCAGCGATCTCGTCACCCTGCCCTGGCTGGTCTACAGCACGCTATCGAGTTACAGAACAAATGATGCGGATGGGCTGGCGCTGATCCTCGGCTTGATCTGCCTTGCCTTGACCATACTCGGCACCGCGGGCAAAAAGGAAAACGCGAATGCATGACGGCATCGTCCTCGACAAGGTCGCGCTGACGCTCGGCAAGACGAGTTTCGCTTTCGATTGCAGCATCGAACCGGGCGCAGTCACCGCGATCGCCGGCCCGTCGGGCGCAGGAAAATCGACGCTGCTTAATCTGATTGCCGGTTTCGAGCGCCCACAATCGGGCCACATCCTTATCGCCGGAACCGATCAGACCTTGAACCACCCGTCGGAAAGACCGGTCTCGGTAGTCTTCCAGGATCACAACCTCTTCGCCCATCTCGACATCTTCACCAACGTCGCGCTTGGCCTCAACCCGTCTTTGCGGCTTTCCCCGCAAGACAGGGACCGCGCCGAAAACGCCTTGGTGCGTGTTGGTCTTGCCGGATTCGGCAAGCGCATGCCGGGCTCGCTATCGGGAGGAGAAAAACAGCGAGCAGCATTTGCCCGGGCTTTGCTGCGCAACAAGCCGGTGCTCCTGCTGGACGAACCTTTCGCAGCGTTAGACGCCGATCTGCGTCTGCAAATGTCCGCCCTTCTTCTTGACCTGCATAAGGAAACTGCAAATACCGTGGTCATGATAACCCATGACCGCGAGGAAATTGCCCGCATTGCAGATCGCATCCTGCATGTCGAAAAGCGGCAGATCGCTGCCGACGAGGCAAAGGCGGATTACCTTTCGCGATTTGCCGCACCCGATTCGGCCCTATCCGGCACTGTGTGAACGAAAGTCATCAAGCGTGCATGGGCACCGCCACAATTTGGACGTGGCCCAATGGCATCGGCGTTCAAGTTTATTTTCTTTTCATACCCAGTAGGCAATACATATTCATTTAGGAATATCTGTGCAGTTGGCGCGAAAGACGGTAAGCGACAACGGGCGGAAGACGAAGCCAGACGCGACGGCAGGATGCCGAAGTGTAATTCCGGAGATGGTAGTGCAGGCGAAGACTGTAAAGACGGATCGTGCCAGGTGGCCGAGATTTTGGCAGCGTAGCCGCGCATTCCGTTCCGCAGCCACACTCTTTGCCGCCACCTCGATGCTTTACGGCTGCCAGTCGATCTTCGACCAAGCCTATACACCCAATGTCTCGCCGTCGGAAAACCCGCAGACTGTCGACCAGGTTCAGAAGAACGACCCACGCGCCGCCATGGGCGCCCGCGAGCACCCGCGCATCGTCGCCAGTTACGGCGGCGAATATCGCGATGCGAAGACCGAGCGTCTGGTCGCGCGTATCACCGGTGCATTGACGGCCGTTTCGGAAAATCCAACCCAGTCCTTCCGCATCACCATTCTGAATTCGCCGGCAATCAACGCCTTCGCGCTGCCAGGCGGTTATCTCTATGTCACACGCGGTCTGCTGGCGCTCGCCAACGATGCGTCGGAAGTGGCGGCCGTCCTGTCGCACGAAATGGGCCACGTCACCGCCAATCACGGCATCGAGCGTCAGAAGCGGGAAGAGGCGGAAGTCATTGCCAGCCGAGTCGTCGCCGAGGTCCTGTCGAGCGATCTCGCCGGCAAGCAGGCGCTCGCCCGTGGCAAGCTGCGTCTCGCCGCCTTCTCCCGCCAGCAGGAATTGCAGGCAGATGTTATCGGCGTGCGCATGCTCGGCGAAGCCGGATATGATCCTTATGCAGCCGCTCGCTTCCTTGATTCCATGGCAGCCTACGCCCGCTATTCCGCCGTCGATCCGGATAACGACCAGAGCCTCGACTTCCTTTCGAGCCACCCGAATTCGGCCCAGCGTGTCGATCTCGCGCGCCGCCATGCCCGCGCCTTCGGCCAGGAAGGTGTCGGCGACCGTGGCCGCGACTATTATCTCGCCGGCATCGACGGTCTGCTTTACGGCGACAGCCCGCAGGAAGGTTATGTTCGAGGCCAAACGTTCCTACACGGCAGCCTCGGCATCCGTTTCGATGTTCCGCCGGATTTCCGGATCGACAACAAAGTCGAGGCGGTGCTCGCAACCGGCCCCGGCGAAAGCGCCATCCGTTTCGATGGCGTTGCCGCCGGCGACAATAACAACCTGACGAATTACCTGACGAGCGGCTGGGTTGCAGGATTGCAGCCGGAAACCGTGCGCGAGACCACCGTCAACGGCCTGCCGGCCGCAACTGCCCGCGCCTCCGCCGAGCGCTGGGATTTCGACGTGACCGTCGTGCGCCTCAATGAGCAAATTTTCCGCTTTTTGACAGCGGTACCAAAAGGTAACACGACCCTGCAATCTACGGCAGATACGCTACGCAACAGCTTTCGTCGTATGACGCCAGAAGAAGTAGCCTCCCTAAAGCCGCTTCGGGTGCGTATCGTCACGGTTGGCCCAAGTGACACTCTTGCATCGCTCTCGGGTCGGATGATGGGAACGGATCGAAAACTCGATCTTTTCAAGCTCATCAACGCCCTACCGGCCGGCGCGACTGTATCGCCCGGCCAGAAGATGAAGATCATTTCCGAATAGCGGGGTGAAGGAACACCCCTTCGTATTCAGCAGGCGGCAGCAGCCATCTGCGGATTGGCGGAAACGAGCGCAGACTTCAGCTTCTCGATGGCGCGGCTTTCGATCTGACGCACGCGTTCCTTGGAAATGCCAAGTTCGGTACCGAGCGCTTCGAGCGTTGCTCCGTCGTCGGTAAGCCGGCGAGCACGAATGATCTTCTTCTCGCGGTCGTTAAGTTTGGTGAGCGCGCCCTGCAGCCATTTCAGCCGTCGTTCGCCGTCGATCATCCCCGAGACCTGCTCGTCGGGAAGTGGCTCGTTGCTCTCCAGCATGTCCAACCGTTCGCCGCTATCAGCATCACCGGCAATCGTCGGCGCCTGCAGCGAGGCATCGTTGGCGGAAAGACGTGCATCCATTGTCTGCACGTCGTTTACGCTGACACCGAGCGCCACCGCGATCTCTTCATGGATGGCACGGGCAGTAAGATTGCTGTCACCGCGGGCAAGCTTTGCACGCAACCGGCGCAGATTGAAGAAAAGCGCCTTCTGCGCAGAACTGGTCCCGCCGCGCACGATCGACCAGTTGCGCAAGATATAGTCCTGCATCGAAGCGCGGATCCACCAGCTGGCATAGGTTGAAAAACGGACGTCTCGCGCCGGCTCAAACCTTGCCGCCGCCTCAAGCAGCCCTACATAACCTTCTTGAACGAGATCACTCATCGGCAGACCGAAGCCGCGAAACTTCGAAGCCATGGCGATGACGAGGCGCATGTGCGCAAGTGCAATCTGGTTTCGTGCATTCTGATCCTGGCCGTCTTTCCATCGGATGGCAAGATCACGCTCCTCTTCTCGGGCGAGATAGGGAGCTGACATCGCTATCTTGATCATTGTGCGGTCTGCGGACATGGCTGTCATCGTCTTCTCCGTCAACGGTTCTGATATGACGATGAACAGCGGGAAACCTTGCAAACGCACATCCGCGAAGGATGCCAACGTTAGTTCGGACTGCTGATCTCGCCCCCTCATCAGCGACCCGGAACATCCTGGTCGCAACAGTTTCAGAAGGGAACCGAGGGCAGCGTTACGCAGCAATCAATTCGCCGTTCCGGCGGGTTAACGCGGCGACAGCGCAAAAGTTCCAATAAAAAAACCCGGCTCGAGGCCGGGTTTTTTTATTGCTGTATTTCAGAAAAATCAGGCAGCTTCTTCCTGCGCTTCATCCTCATCAAGGCTCTTGCCGCGCTTGGGTCCCTTGGCAAGATTGACCTCTACAAGACGAACAGCTTCGGTATCCGACATCTTGTTGACGGCCGCGATTTCACGGGCCATCCGGTCGAGAGCAGCTTCATAAAGCTGACGCTCGGAATAAGACTGTTCCGGCTGGTTTTCAGCGCGATAGAGATCGCGGACCACTTCAGCGATAGAAATCAGGTCACCGGAATTGATCTTTGCATCATATTCCTGGGCGCGGCGCGACCACATGGTGCGCTTCACACGAGCCTTGCCCTGCACAACCTTGAGCGCGCGTTCGACGAAATCCGTTTCCGAAAGCTTGCGCATGCCGATAGCAACGGCTTTGGCGACCGGAACCTTCAGGCGCATCTTATCCTTTTCGAAGTCGATCACAAAAAGCTCGAGCTTCATGCCAGCAACTTCTTGCTCTTCAATCGCACTGATCGTACCAACGCCATGAGCGGGATACACGATCGATTCGCCGGTCTTGAAACCCTGGCGAGCCGGGGAATTCTTCTTCTGCTGAGTCGTCATTCGTTTCAAAAACTCCCTTCTACTCACCCACATCTGGGTCAGGGGAAAGCCGGGTCTGTCAGGCCCGGATGAGACGGGGGAAACCGTCGGGTCACTCCATACTGGTCCGACAAAACGCGCGCGAAAAAACAAATCCCATCGCTGAGCTGCGACCGACAACATGAAACGAGTTTATGTCTCGGGGAGCGCGTGTGATTGATCTGTGCTTTCGTGATGTTTTTTGGGCACGCGAGTGCCGCCTTGTGGAACAGTATCTCTTGTCTACCACAAAAAAGTGCGGAAATCAATAATTTGCTTCACAGAGTCCGCAAAGCAACATTATAGCGTCCTGCCTATGAAAGCAGCAACGCTTCAATGGCGCCTGCGACAGCAAGGCAGGCGCATCCCGGCTGGACAACCTAGACTCAGTCGCCCTTGCCCGGTTCCGGAGAGAAATACTTCTCGTACTTGCCCGCCTCGCCGTCAAGCTCCTTGGCGCCGTCCATCGGATCTTTCTTGATCGTGATGTTTGGCCAGATCTGGGCGAACTCCGCATTGATCTTCAGCCATTTGTCCAGCCCCGGCTCGGTATCGGGCTTGATTGCCTCGGCAGGACATTCAGGTTCGCATACGCCGCAATCGATGCATTCGTCGGGATGGATGACGAGAAAATTCTCGCCTTCATAGAAGCAATCCACCGGGCAGACTTCGACGCAGTCGGTATATTTGCAGCGGACACAGTTATCGGTCACGACATAAGTCATGAAGCACTCCACATCAACGCGTTGATCAGGACACGATTGGGAACGGTCGGGCCCCGAGGGCCGGACGGGGGCAACGCAACCGCTGGAACGACAGAGGCGGGCTATCCGGCATTTTCGAACGTCACGTAAAGCCTTTATCCAAGCTTAGCAAGGATAAACCATTTCGAAAAAACGCGGAAACAGGGCGCATTTTCTAATCATCGTCCCAATTGATCCCGGCACCCAAGTCGGCATCACCAGCATTGGGAAAAAGACGGTCTGTCTCGCGGCGTTCCTTTTTAGTCGGACGGCCGGATCCCTTGATGCGCTGCGCCTGTTCCAGCATCGTCAGGCGCTCGGTTTTCTCGCGCGGTGGGGTGAGATCTTCGTAGAGTTCCTTGGCCTCCTCGTAAGGCCCTCGCCGCTCGCCACCGGACTTGACGACTAGGATGAGATCGCGCCGATCGAGCGCGATTTCCACCCGGTCGCCCACCTTCACCTGGAAGCTCGGCTGGCGGATCGAAGCCCCGTTCACCTTCACATGGCCGGAATTGAGCAGGCCTTGCGCGAGTGATCGGGACTTCACCATGCGGGTGAAGAAAAGCCATTTGTCGATGCGTTGCCGCAAATCCCCGGATGGCTTTTCGCTCATGACCCTTTACTTCTTCATCTGCTCCTTAAGAGCAGCGAGTTTTGCGAAAGGAGAATCCGGATCGATCGGCTTTTCCTTGCGCGGCGGCTTTGCCTCGAAACGTGCAGGCTGGTTGTTCTTCTGCCCGCCGCGTTCCGGACGCGGACCACCCTCGTTGCGCTCGCCACGGAAGGGACGATCGCCCTGCGGACGCTTGTCACCCCTGCGGTCGTTGTTACGGTCGCGACCCTGGCCTTCGCGCTTGTCCTGCTCACCGCCGCGGCGGTTGTCACGACGATCACCATCACGGCGGCCCTGCGGAGCATTTTCGCCGCCGGCATTGCGCTGGCCGCCACGATCACCACCCCGGTCACCGCCATGACCGCGGCGATCGCCCTGCGGACGGCCACCACGCTGGTTGTTTTCACGACCGCCACCCGGGCGCCACAACAGAACCGGCTTCGGCTCTTCAGCTTCCGCAGGCTTCGCACCTTCGACTTCGGCAGACAGCTCTACGGCTGCAGCCTCGACAACCGGTTCAGCCGCAGTTTCGGTTACTGTTTCAGACGGGGCCTCCGCAGTGTCTGCGTCTGCCGTCTCTTCAACAGCAGATGCTTCAGCCGAAATCTCCACAGCGGAAATCTCGTCCGATGTTGCGGATGCAGCGGCGGCCGGCGTCTGGCTGGCGAGATAGGCCTGAGCCTCTTCCGCAGTTACGCTGTCGGCCCGATAGCCGAGACCCTTGAGGATCTCTTCCATATCGTCCGGCGTTGCACCGAGGATCGACAGCATGGCCGTCGTCGTGGTGAACCGGCGGCCGTCATAGGCACCTTCCGGACGCGGCGTCGCACCCGGCTTCCACTGCAAGAGCGGACGGATAAGGTCTGCAAGACGTTCGAGAATATCGACGCGAACCGCACGCTTCCCGAGGAAACGGAAACCGGCGAGCTTGTAGAAGGTCCGCTCAAACGACGGATCGGCAACAACCGACGTGCGGCCAGCGGCAAGAGCCGGAATAAGGTCGCCATAACCCGGCTTGTCGAGACCATCGTTCTTCAGCGCCCACAGCAGCGTGATAAGCTCGGCCGGAGCCGGCTTCAACAGCGCAGGCATGAAGACGTGATAGGCGCCGAAACGGATGCCATAGCGGCGCATCGAGGCGCGAGCATCCTGATCGAGGGACTTCACGTCCTCGGCAACATCGCGACGGAACAAGACACCGAGATTTTCGACGATCTGAAACGCTAGGCCCTTTGCCAGACCCTGCAGGTCTTCCGCGCGCGACAGGTCGTCGAGCGGCTTCAGAACCGTTGCGATATGATGATTGACGAAACGTTCGATGCGGGCGGCCACGTGTTCGCGGGCATTGCCGGTCAGCTGTTCATCCGACAGCAGGATGACCCGTGGGCGCATGACATGGTCGCTTGCCGCAAGACGGGCAACCGGATCGCCGAGCCAACGCACGGAACCATCGGAACCGACGGCAAGATCGTTATTGCCGGAAGCATAGAGACGGGCGGCACGCGCCTCGAACTCCAGCGCCAGCGCCTTTTGTGAGGCGGCCTGAACAGCCTTGGCATCCGGTCCTTCGGTCCCCGAGACCGGAGTAAAGCGGAATCCCGCCAACTGTCCGACGTGATGTCCCTCGACAAACACATCGCCATTCACACTGATTTCTGCTTCCAGCATCGCATTCTCTCTTAGGCGCCTCATGAGCACAGATGTCCTGCGATCAACAAAGCGTTTCGTCAACCTTTCATGTAGCGCGTCCGACAACCTATCCTCGATTTCCCGTGTCTTTTCTTGCCAGTGTGTCGGATCGGCAAGCCAGCCGGGTCGGTTTGACACATAGGTCCAGGTTCGAATCTGCGCGATTCGGGCAGACAGGGTATCGATTTCGCCGTCGGTGCGGTCGGCACGGCGAACCTGCTCCGCCATGAAGTCCTCGTTCACCGTGCCGCGACGCACAAGATCGAAGAAAAGCGTCGAAATAAGGTCAGCATGCTGCGCCGGCGCAATTCTTCTATAGTCTGGAAGCGCGCAAGCGTCCCATAATTTCTCCACACGCTCCGGCGTGGTAACGATATCCTTCACTTCCGGATAGCGTGACAGATAGTCGAGCGCCTGGCTGTCGGTAGCCGGCAAAGCACGCGTCAGCCCCTGTATCGTCGGATTTGCATCAAGACTGCGACGAAGCTCATTGAGCGACGAAAAGCTAAGGTTTTTCGAACGCCACTGCAGCACCTTTACACTGTCGAAATGATGCCCCTCGATCCTCTCCACCAGCTCGTCGTCGAACGGGGCGACCTGTCCCGTCACTCCGAACGTGCCATCGCGAAGGTGCCGTCCCGCACGACCGGCAATCTGCGCCATTTCGGCAGGATTGAGATTGCGGAACTGGTATCCGTCGAATTTCCGGTCCTGTGCGAAGGCGACATGGTCGACATCGAGGTTGAGGCCCATGCCGATCGCATCGGTGGCCACCAGATATTCGACATCACCTTCCTGATAAAGGCCGACCTGCGCATTGCGGGTGCGCGGGCTGAGCGCTCCAAGCACGACGGCAGCCCCGCCGCGCTGGCGGCGGATCAGTTCGGCGATCGCATAAACTTCGTCGGCCGAAAAGGCGACAATCGCGGTCCGCTGTGGCAGGCGCGTGATCTTCTTCTGGCCCGCATAAAAAAGCTGCGACAGGCGTGGCCGCTCCACGATCGTAATGCCCGGCAGAAGATTTTCGAGGATCGGCCGCATTGTTGCAGCGCCGAGAAGAAGCGTCTCGTCGCGGCCGCGCAAATGCAGGATGCGGTCGGTAAAGATATGTCCGCGCTCAAGATCGCCGGCAAGCTGGACTTCGTCGATCGCGACGAAAGAGGCCTTCGTCTCGCGCGGCATCGCCTCGACGGTGCAGACCGAATAACGCGCCATATGCGGCGTGATCTTCTCTTCCCCGGTGATCAGTGCAACATTGTGATGCCCGACCTTCTCCACCAGCCTCGTATAGACTTCGCGCGCGAGCAACCGGAGCGGCAGGCCGATCACGCCTGAGCCGTGCGCCACCATGCGCTCGATCGCGTAATGGGTCTTGCCGGTATTCGTGGGGCCAAGCACGGCGGTTACGCCACGCCCGCTAAAAATCATGGGCTGAGAATTCAAAGCGAAGTTCCACGTCTAATCAACCACGGGCTCCATTGTCGCCCGAAGTTTCGCAAACACATGGCGACGCAACGCGACAAACGCAAGAAGAAAGACGCTGAGGCGGCTGAAAACCGGGCTGACGACATCTTCGGAACAAAAGTGAACGAATCGGCGACGAATCGAAGACTCGTTGGATTCACGCTCCGTTCTCACAATATATAGACACAGGAACAAGACAGGCACATCATATTGTACCAACGAACATTCCGCCGACTTTCCCGACGAGAACAGGTCAAGGACTCGTATCGCTTCGAGAGTCAATTACCCGACCAATCAGCATTTTTTTGACAGATCAGAAGTCGGAGACATCTCTCAACGTCCGTTAACAGCCCGTAACAAGGAGTGAGAACAAGGACTTCCACGCCAATGGAACAAAAGTTCCAGCGCCACGTTCTCACCGCAAATTCATCCTGGCTTCAGGAAAGCGGAGATAAACCCATGCTCGGAACGGTTCTACTCGTAATACTCATTCTGCTCCTTATCGGCGCTCTGCCGAATTGGGGACATAGCCGGAACTGGGGTTATGGTCCTTCGGGCGGCTTGGGTCTCGTCGTTCTTATCATCATCATACTGCTTCTCATGGGCAGGATCTGAACTATCAACGTGGAAGGGAAGGAAACCGAGTTATGAAGAAGATCATGCTGATCGCCGCGCTTGTCGGCACTCTCGCGTCGTGCACCTCGACCGAAAAGGGAACGGCCATCGGTGCAGCATCCGGCGCGGTTATCGGCGGCGCCGTAACGAACAGCTGGGGCGGCGCGGCAGTCGGCGCTGTGGGCGGCGGTCTGATCGGGGCAGCCATCGGCGAATCCCAGAAGCACCGCGGCTACTGCGTCTATCGCGACCGCTATGGCCGTACCTACGAAGCTCGTTGCCGCTAAGCGGCACGTTTTCAGCTGAATATGTTAAGGCCGGAATCGGGAGAGGATTCCGGCCTTAATCTTTTGATGATCTATATTGCCTGCAAGTAGCAACAGGCCCCGGCCTGTTCAGCCGGCCATATACTGGCCGCCGTTGGCGGTAAGCGTCGAGCCGGTAATGAAACCCGCATCGTCGGAAGCCAGAAACACCACGCAGCGGGCAATTTCTTCCGGCCTGCCAAGCCGCCCGACCGGGATATGCGGCAGGATTTTTTCCTCCAGCACATGTTGCGGAATGGCTTTCACCATGTCCGTCTCGGTATAACCCGGGCAGATCGCATTGACCGTGATGTTGCGCGACGCGCCTTCGAGCGCCAGTGCCTTGGTGAAACCGACATCGCCGGCTTTCGCGGCTGCGTAATTCGCCTGCCCCAACTGGCCTTTTTGCCCGTTGATCGAGGATATGCTGATGATCCGGCCAAAACCGCGTTCCCGCATCCCCGGCCACACGGGATGGGTCATGTTGAACAAGCCGGTGAGATTGGTGCCGATCACTTCGTTCCACTGCTGCGGCGTCATGCGATGAAACATGTTGTCCCGCGCAATGCCGGCATTGTTGACGAGAACCTCGATCGGACCCATCTGCTTCTCAACAGCCTCGACACCGGCAACGCAGGCATCGTAATTCGACACGTCCCACTTGAAAACCGGAATGCCGGTGGCGTCGTGAAACTGGGATGCACGCTCGTCATTGCCGTGATAACTCGCAGCAACCCTGTATCCTGCGGCCTTGAGGGCGACCGAAACCGCGGCACCGATGCCGCGCGTACCACCCGAAACGAGAGCAACTCGCCCCATCATTCTTCCTTCTCTTTTAAAACCGCATCACGGTTCAAGGGCGTTCATGGACGTTCCAGACACATGGCAACCCCCATGCCGCCACCGATGCATAGCGTCGCCAGCCCTTTCGACGATCCGCGCCGCTTCATCTCGAACAACAAAGTGTTGAGAATGCGAGCGCCGGAAGCGCCGATCGGATGACCAATGGCGATTGCTCCGCCATTGACGTTGACGATCGACGGATCGAGACCGAGATCACGGACCACCGCGCAGCTCTGCGCCGCAAATGCCTCATTCGCCTCGATAAGATCAAGATCGGAAACTTTCCAGCCCGCCTTTTCCAAGGCTTTGCGCGACGCCGGGATCGGCCCCGTCCCCATGATCTGCGGGTCAACGCCTGCCGTTGCCCATGACGCGATGCGTGCGAGCGGCTCGATACCGCGGCGAACTGCTTCTTCTTCCGTCATCAGTACGACGGCGGCAGCACCATCATTGAGACCCGAGGCATTTCCGGCCGTTACCGTACCTTCCTTGTCGAAGGCAGGGCGAAGTTTGGCCATCAGGTCCAGCGTCGCCCCGGCACGGATATATTCGTCCTGGTCGACGGTGACATCGCCCTTTCTTCCCTTGACGACGAAGGGCAGGATCTCGTCCCGGAACCGCCCTGCCGCCTGTGCAGTCTCGGCTTTGTTTTGCGAGGAAACCGCATACTGATCCTGGTCATCGCGGGAAAGCTGCCATTGGCGGGCGATATTTTCCGCAGTGATCCCCATGTGATAGCCGTAAAATGCGTCGGTCAGGCCATCCTTCAGCATCGTATCGACCATCTTGAAGTCACCCATCTTCACACCGCCGCGAAGATGGGCGCAATGCGGCGCCATCGACATCGATTCCTGTCCGCCGGCAACAATGACCTTCGCGTCGCCAAGCGCAATCTGCTGCATACCGAGCGCGACAGCACGCAGACCTGATCCGCAAAGCTGGTTGACGCCCCAGGCGGTCGCTTCCTGCGGCACGCCTGCCTTCATCGCCGCCTGCCTTGCGGGGTTCTGCCCCTCGCCTGCCGGCAGGACCTGGCCGAGGATGACTTCATCCACCTCGCCTGCCTCGACCCCGGCGCGCGCCAATACCCCCTTGATGGCAACGGCTCCGAGTTCATGCGCCGGCACGCTTGCGAAGGCACCGTTGAACGAGCCGACAGCGGTACGACCCGCAGCGGCGATGACAATAGAAGGATGAGGCATGTGTTTCCTCCGGCATTATTGTTGGCCGGACACTGGCAAAGCTCGGTCGAGGTGTCAAATGGACGCACGCGACATTGGCTTTGAAGTCATTTGCTGCGCAACACGATTTTCGTCGCGCCGCACAAAAACATTGTCTCGGCGCATGGTTGAGCTTACATTTCATGCTGGGAGAAGGGCGCTTGCCCTGGAAATAATAAGATTTGTGCTGTGGGAGGCAAAACGATGGCGAAAGCCGAAGGCGAGACGGTTATCAAGAAATACGCCAACCGGCGGTTGTATAACACCGGCACCAGCACCTATGTCACCCTGGAGGATCTCGCCAAGATGGTGAAGAAGGGTGAGGTTTTTGCGGTGCAGGACGCAAAAACCGGCGAGGACATCACCCATTCGGTCCTGACACAGATTATCTTCGAGCAGGAATCCAAGACGGGAAACACGCTTCTGCCGGTTTCCTTCCTGCGCCAGCTCATTTCTTTCTATGGCGATCAGATGCAGATGGTCGTGCCGACATTCCTTGAACAATCCATGCACGCTTTCACCGAACAGCAAGTACAGATGCGAGAGCAGATGACACGCGCCTTCGGCGAGACGCCTTTGGCCAAGAACCTTCACGCTCCGATGCAGGTGATGGAAGATCAGGTGCGTCGCAACACGGAAATGTTCCGTCAGGCTATGCAGATGTTCGCACCCTATTCCGCCCCACCGGCAAGCCCGGCACCGAAAAAAGCCGAGGCACGCGATATCGACGAGTTGAAGGAACAGCTCCGTAGCCTCCAGAGTCGGCTGGACAGCCTCGGCGCCTGACACTGCAATTCTGAAAATAGAATTCGCGCAACAAAAAAGCCCGGTCAGACCGGGCTTTAAAGTTTCTGCTTGAGAAAAGCGCTTATGCGCTTTCCTTCGGCGTCAGAACCTGGCGACCGCGGTACATGCCGGTCTTCAGGTCGATATGGTGCGGACGGCGAAGTTCGCCGGAATTCTTGTCCTCGACAAACGTCGGGGTAGCCAGCGCGTCTGCGGAGCGGCGCATACCGCGCTTGGATCGGCTAACTTTTCTCTTTGGTACTGCCATTTGTGTTACTCCACTTCGTGCAAAACGCCTTATTCGGCCCCTGTGAGGCCGAACCCGTCACGTCTCGATCTCGGAAATTTGGCTGGCTTATACATGCACGTCAGGGCTTTGACCAGTCCCCACAGGCATTTTTTCGCGGCCGCGCTGGATTCGTCGAATCCAGCCATTCATGCCTCGTCCGCCGGCACGATCCAGGTCTCGGCAAGCGCTGCCGTTTCCCACGCCTTCCACGCCGGATGTGCCTTCATCGCCGCCATATAGGCAAGCACAGCCTTGTCGGACACGAGGTCATACGCCTCGAACCGGTTAACCACCGGCGCGAACATAGCATCTGCCGCCGAAAACTCGCCGAACAGATAAGGCCCGCCCGAGCGTGCCGTCAGCTCGGTCCAGATCGCGGAAATCCGCGCCACGTCGGCATCGACACCGGCTTGCACATCCTTCGGCAGGTCGAGCCGGCGCTTGGGTCGGCGGATATTCATCGGGCAGGCATTGCGCAGCGCCCTGAAGCCGGACAGCATCTCCATCGAAACGGAGCGTGCCACGGCGCGGTCAGCGAGCACCTTCGGCCAGATCGCCTTTTCCGGGAAAAGCTCGGCGGCATATTCCATGATCGCCAGAGATTCCCACACACGAAACGCACCGTGATGCAGAGACGGCACTCGGCCCGTCGGGGAGATTTCCCTGAATTTCGGATTGCCCCCCTCGTCATCGAAGGGGATCAGCACTTCACGAAACGGAATGCCTGCCGCCGTCAGCGCGATCCAAGGCCGGAACGACCAGGAAGAATAATTCTTGTTGCCGATATAAAGGGTGAGTTCTTCAGCCATGACAGTCTCCAGCTTTTGCCTCACGCTACAGGCACGGGCCAAAAGCCTCCAATGAAAAGCCTAGAACCTAGTCATAAATGCATTTGATATATTCGCCGGAATTCCTCGCCCGCCGATCGATGACGGCAGCCAGACGGCGCATGCCGCGGCCCGGTTTGCTGGCGACGCGGGTAAACGGATTGGGCAGTGCCACGGCCAGCAGTGCTGCCTGGCTGGTGCTGAGCCTTGCCGCACTTGTCTTGAAATAATGCTGGGCGGCCGCTTCCGCACCATAGATGCCCGGGCCCCATTCAGCGACGTTGAGATAGATTTCCAGCATCCGCCGCTTCGTCCAGATCGTATCGGCAGCAATCGCCAGCGGCATTTCCAGCACCTTGCGCACGAAGAAACGACCGTTCCACAAAAATAGGTTTTTCGCCGTCTGCATCGAGATCGTGCTGGCGCCGCGGGTCGCCTCGCCGCTGAGAGTATCCTCGACGACACCTCGCATCTGTTTCCAGTCGACGCCGCCATGAAAGCAGAACTGCCCGTCTTCCGACATCATCACCGCGCGCACGAGATTGGGCGAGATCTCGTCGAGATCCACCCAACGCCGGTCGTAACCGCGCAGGAGAAACAGTTCCGACAGCATCAGCGTCGAGACCGGCCGGGTAAACGGCACAGCGTAAACGGGAATGAGCAGATAGGGCAGGATGAGAAGTGCAGCGATGATGAGAACGGCCTTTCGGCCAACACGCGAAAACGATCCCGCCTTTTGCCGTCGCGGCATGGCGGGTTCCTCTTCCTCAGTCTGTCGATCTGGCGTGATATCCAAACGAAGTTCCCAAGAGCCCCGATAAGCAACCCGATGTTTCATAGCCAGTATGTCGGCATGTGACGAGTCTTTCGCGTTAAACTTCCTGTGGGGTGGTAAATCCCGTTGCCAGCGCTGTGGCGGCATGCAACACAGCGGCCATGAACACGAAGCCCGCCGATCAGCCCCTTTTCGAGACCCGACTGAAGCAGAGCGCCGTCGAGACGGAAACACTGCTGATGCGCCTTCTGTCATCGCAGGCGCTGGAAGACGAGATCGCCCGGCCGGAAAACCTGACCGCTGCGATGCGCCATGGAACGTTGAACGGCGGCAAGCGGCTGCGACCCTTCCTCGTCATCGAAAGTGCCGCCCTGTTCGGCGGAGAACGCGAGACGGCACTGCGCATCGGTGCGGCACTCGAATGCCTGCACTGTTATTCGCTGATCCATGACGATCTGCCGGCCATGGATGACGACGATCTGCGCCGCGGCCAGCCGACGGTCCACAAGGCCTTCGATGAGGCAGTCGCGATCCTAGCCGGCGACAGCCTTTTGACCTACGCCTTCGATATCATCTCGGCGCGGGAAACGCAGCTTGATGCCGAAAGCAAGATACAGTTGATCTCAGCACTCGCCCGTGCTGCCGGTGTCGGCGGCATGGCAGGCGGACAAGCGCTCGATCTGGCGGCGGAAAAGACGGCCCCCGACGAAGCCGGCATCCGCACCCTGCAGGCGATGAAGACCGGCGCATTGCTGCGGTTTGCCTGCGAGGCGGGCCCGGTCATTGCCGGCGCATCCGATGACGACCGCAAGCGGCTCCGGCTCTTCGGCGAAAAGATCGGCCTCGCCTTCCAGCTTGCCGACGATCTGCTCGACGTCACCTCCGATGCGGCAACGCTCGGCAAGGCAGCCGGCAAGGATGCCGGACGCGGTAAGGGCACGCTGGTCGGATTGCACGGAATGGATTGGGCGGAAAAGACGCTGAATGCACTGACGGTGGAGGCTGTCGATTTGCTCGCGCCCTATGGCGAAAAGGCAGAAATCCTGCAGCAGGCGGCACGCTTTGTCGCCAATCGCCAGAGCTAAGCCAGCAAACCAACCGGCTTCACCGAAATAACGCCACCGCCGGCTTGAACAAGCCGGCGGTGGGTTTGTTTTTACTGCTGGATCGGAGCGATCGCCACTTCGACGCGGCGGTTCTGCGCGCGGCCGTCCGGCGTTGCGTTGGAAGCGACCGGCTGCGAGGGACCGAAGCCCATGGTCGAGATACGGCGCTGGTCGACACCGCGACCGCCGAGATAGTTTGCGACCGATGCCGCGCGGCGCTCGGAAAGCGCCTGGTTATGCTGCAGGCTGCCGGTCGAGTCCGTATGACCGTTGACGTCGATATAGGTCTTGCCGAACTTGTTGAGCACGATCGCAACAGAATTCAGCGTATCGTAGAACGGCGGGATGACCTGGTCCTGGTCGGTTGCGAACGTGATGTTCGACGGCATATTGAGGATGATGCGGTCACCCTGGCGCGTCACGGAGACGCCGGTACCCTGCAACTGCTGGCGCAGTTCGGCTTCCTGGCGGTCCATGTAATTGCCGATCGCGCCACCGGCGAGACCGCCGATTGCGGCACCGATCAAGGCATTGCGGCCCTTGTTGCCGCCGCCGATGACGAGACCGCCGAGTGCGCCGATACCGGCACCGATTGCGGCGCCGCCCGCAGTGTTGGAAACCTTCTGCTCGCCCGTATACGGATCGGTCGTGGTGCAGGCAGAAAGGAAGGTCGCGGCCAGCGCGACAATGGCAAATTTCTTGAGCATTCGAATCGTTTCCCGTCCTAGGTGGTCGCACTTCCTTACCACGAAATGCGGCAAAACGAGGAAAAGGCTGCTTTCTCCCCATCATTGGCCACTGACGGGGAGATCACATGACTGCAAATTCCATCATGCGGCAGGAGGAAGGATTTCGATACGGTTGTGCAATCCGCTGGCAACGATGGCCGGAATATCCGGCGGCGTCATCGGCGGAAATGCCGTCTGTCCGAATTCAGCCTTTTCGCCGACATCGACGAAGAACGCCTCGTGTAGGCTGCCGGGCGAGTTGATGATCAGCATCCGCGCATCGGTTTTGCCGGGGTTTCTGAAAGCATGCACCGTGCCGGGTGCGATATGAAGCGCCTCGCCGGCTCCCTTCCTGTGCCAGATACCGTCGAGCAGGAACTCGTATTCACCCTCCAGAACATAGAAGGCCTCATCATCCGCCTGCCGGTGAATCGGGGCGCCTTGTCCGGGCGCCGTGCGGTTCTCGATCAGGGTGAATTTGTCACTCGTCACGGCACTTCGAACATGGAAGGTCAGCAGATTGCCGAGAAAATGAACCGTCATCGGCGCAGTGTCGCTGGGATTGACCTTGGAGGTCATGTCGTCTTGTCCTCTTCTGGATTTATGATACGATCGCCTCTTAATGAGACTAATTTCTCATAAAGGAAATACGATGACAGGTCAAGTATTGCGCGAAACAGGCTCTGGGCGGATCAACCAGAAGAAGAGAACGCGCGCCGAATTACTGAGAACGGCACGCAGCATGATCGATGAGGGAGTGTCGTTCTCGGTAGCCGATGTAGCCGACGCGTCCGGAATTTCCCGCGCCACGGCCTATCGATACTTCTCCAAGCCGGACGACATTTTGCGCGAGGCCGCACTGGATGCGGTAGCCGAACAGGTTCATCTTTCCGAAAACGTTTCGAAGAACGGTACGGTCGAGCAGCGGCTGGACGAGATGGTCGGCCGGATTTTCCGGATGGTCGCCGAAAACGAAAGCGTTTTTCGCGCATTTCTGGCAGCAGCGGCCACCAATGATCAGATCCCGCGCACAGGCCGCCGCCTTCCCTGGCTGTCGGAAGCGCTACAGCCGATCGAGGAAAAGCTGTCGAAACCGGCTTACGAAAACCTGCTCGCCGGCCTGTCGTTGCTGACAGGCATCGAAGCGATCATCGTGCTGCGCGACGTCTGCGCCATGGATATCGACAGGGGGGAAAAGGTGGTGCGCTGGTCTGCCCAGGCCATGCTCGCAAAAGCGCTGGCCGAGGCTGAATGATTATTCGGCAGCCGTGCGGTTCTGGCCGAAACGGTTTTCGATATAGTCCGTAACGAGCTTCTCGAAATCGCCGGCGATGTTCGGGCCTTTCAGCGTCATCGCCTTCTTGCCATCTATGAAGACGGGCGCGGACGGCGTTTCACCCGTACCCGGCAGCGAGATGCCGATATCGGCATGCTTGCTCTCACCCGGACCGTTGACGATGCAGCCCATGACAGCGACGTTGAGCGCCTCGACACCCGGATATTTCTCGCGCCAGACCGGCATGTTCTTGCGGATGTCGGCCTGGATGTTCTGGGCCAGTTCCTGGAACACGGTAGAGGTCGTGCGGCCGCAGCCCGGACACGCGGCAACCACCGGAATGAACTGGCGAAAGCCCATGACCTGAAGGATTTCCTGGGCCACCTGCACTTCTTTCGTCCGGTCGCCATTCGGCTCCGGCGTCAGCGAAACACGGATCGTGTCGCCGATCCCGTGCTGCAGCACATAGCCCATGGCCGCCGAAGAGGCGACGATGCCCTTCGAGCCCATGCCGGCTTCGGTGAGCCCCAGATGCAGCGCATGGTTGGAACGCTCGGCCAGCATCGAATAACAGGCGATCAGGTCCTGAACCTGGCTGACCTTGGCCGACAAGATGATGCGGTTGCGCGGCAGGCCGATCGATTCGGCAAGCTCGGCCGAAATCAGCGCCGACTGCACGATCGCCTCATGCATGACCTGACGGGCGGAAAGCGGCGAACCGGCTTCCGCATTGCGATCCATCAGAGTGGTCAGGAGATCCTGATCGAGCGAGCCCCAGTTGACGCCGATACGCACCGGCTTGTCGTAACGGATCGCCATTTCGATGATGTCGCCGAACTGCTTGTCCTTCTTGTCCTTGAAGCCGACATTGCCCGGATTGATGCGGTACTTTGCCAGCGCTTCCGCGCAGGCCGGATGGTCGGAGAGCAGCTTGTGGCCAATATAGTGGAAATCGCCGACCAGCGGCACATCCATGCCGAGCCGCAGAAGGCGCTCGCGCACCTTCGGCACGGCGGCGGCACTCTCGTCGCGATCGACGGTGATGCGCACGATTTCCGAACCGGCCTTATAGAGTGCCGCGACCTGCGCCACCGTCGCATCGATATCCGCGGTATCCGTATTGGTCATCGATTGTACGACGACCGGCGCACCGCCACCCACGATGACTCCGCCCACATCGACCGCAACGGTTTGACGGCGCGGTTTCGGATCGAAGTCTATGGGTGATGTCATGGTCGGGTCTCGGTGCCTACAAGCAGAGTTGCATTTCAGGTGGCGTATGCATTGCCGCTTGTCAACCACCGAGCCGTGTCAGTTTTGCGGCAGCGCCCTCAATGATGAGCGCCATCCGCATGACGGGCGAGACGGGAGACCGCCAGCACGACGACGAGGAAACCCGACAGCGCAAGGAATATCGATGCCAGCCCGGTATGTTCGGCGACAAAGCCGATCACCGACGGCGCAAGCAGAATGCCGGAATAACCCATCGTCGTGACGACCGACAATCCGACGCCGGCTGCCATGCCCGGCAGGTTGCCGGCGGCCGAAAACACGATCGGCACCATGTTGGAAATACCGATGCCGGCCAGCGCGAAACCGGCGATCGCAACGGTCGTGTTCGGCGCAAGCCCGATGATCGCCAGCCCGCAGATCGCGATCGCCCCGCAGATCCGAAGCGTCATCACCGCACCCAGACGGTCGCGGATGAGGTCGCCGGCAAACCGCATGATCGCCATGGTCAGCGAAAAGCCGGCAAAAGCGAAACCGGAAAGAGCCACGGACGCGCCGAGTTCGTTGCGCATGTAAAGCGCGCCCCAGTCGAGAATGGCGCCTTCCGGGATCATGCAGAACAGCGCAATCACACCGATCAGCCAAGGCAGCGGCGAACGCGGCAAACGGCTGCGTGTTTCGTCCTTTGCTTCATCCGGATGCGGCGCGTCATGCAGCACGATCCTCCAGCAGAGAACCACCATCAGCGCCGCAATCAGCGTGACGATAACGGAATGGCTGAGAACGCCGAGCTTCTGGATCAGAAACCCGCCGCTTGATGCCCCCAACAGGCCGCCGAGGCTCCAGAAAGCGTGGCAGGATGACATGATCGCCCGGCGCATATGCTTTTCCGTCGCCACCGCATTGGCATTCATCGCCACGTCCATCGCCCCAATCAATCCGCCGAACAGCGAGATGGCGACCGCGCCGGTCCACACATTTCCCGTGAGGGAAAGCAGCAGCAGCATGGGCGTCAGCAGCACTGCCGCGAATTTTGAAACCGTGCTGGAGCCGAACCGGGCGATCTGGCTGCCAGCAATCGGCATCATGATGATCGAGCCGAGGCCGAAAGCCAGGATCATCAATCCAAGCTCTTTTTCGCTGAGCCCGAGGCGCGAGGCGAATTCCGGGATTTTCGGCGCCCATGAGCCGATCATGAAACCGTTCATCAGGAAGAGAAGCGCAACACCGGCCCGCTCCCTGGTCAGATAGGATCCAAGCGGCCGGCTGGCCTTTTCGATCTCGGATTGGCTCATGAAATGCTTCCTCTCGATGCGCTTTTTTCGTTGATTGAGGCGGCGGCACCACATCGATGTGCTTCGACACCCTGAAGAGCTATTTTTCCGACCAGCGCTTCGTCAGCATCAGCCTCGAACACAATCGACAGAGGAGCCTGAAGCGCATGCACATGGAATGCCGCCCTCAGGCCCAGCTTGTCCGAGGTGATCGCCGCAAGGCTGGCTTTGCTGGCGGCACAGGCCAGCCGCTTGAAGGCGGCATCCTCGAAAATATCTGCTGCCAGCCCCTCTTCCAGCGTCAAGCCGCAAGCGCCGAGAATGCAGAGATCCGGCCGGATCGTTTCCAGCTGCCGGATGGCAGTCGCATCAAGCGCTGCCCCCACAGCCGGATCCACCCTGCCACCGATCATGATCAGCTCGACACCTGGCCGGCCTGAGAGTTCTGCGGCAATTGCCGGCGTATTGGTAACGGCGGTCAGGCGAAAATTTTCCGGCAGGCTACGGGCGATGGCAAGATTGGTCGAACCCGCATCGAAGAAGACGACACTGCCTTCTTCAAGCAGGTCCACCACCTTTTGCCCCAGCATCACCTTTCGATCCGGCTGCTCGAAGATGCGGGTTTTCAGCGGAACCGTCTTGCCCACCGGCAACAGCGCTCCGCCATAAACCCGCTCGCATTCGCCGCGTCCCGCCATTTCCCGCAAGTCGCGCCGAACCGTATCCTCTGAAACACCAAACGCCTGCGCGAGATCCTGCGCCGCAACACGCCCCTTGGTGCGAAGTTCGGCAAGGATGCGCGCCTGTCTTTCACTGACAAATTGATCCATGCCGTAACCATGCACGAGTCGGCATAAATACGCAATATCGTGCAAAAACACGAAATATGTCACAACGCAAAAAGGCGGCCCAGTTAATTGGGCCGCCTTATATCATCCACGCAAAAACCTTGTTCAGGCGGCGTAGACCACCAGCAGGTCCTTGGCGTCGATCTGGTCGCCAGCTTTGACGAGCACCTCGGTGATCACGCCGTCCTTCTCGGCATGCAGCGCGGTCTCCATCTTCATTGCCTCGATGGAGAGCAACACATCGCCCGCCTGCACCGTTTGGCCGGAGGAGACGTATACCGTCGAGACGACACCCGGCATAGGCGCGCCGAGATGTGCGGCATTGCCTGCTTCCGCCTTGCGGCGAACAGCACTGGAGGCGGCGCGATTGCGATCCGGCACCTTGATGCGGCGCGGCTGGCCGTTGAGTTCGAAGAATACTGTCACCATGCCCTGCGCATCTGCAGCGCTGATTGCCTGGTTGACGATAACCAGCGTCTTGCCCCGCTCGATATCGGCAAACATTTCCTCGCCGTCTGCCAGCCCGTAGAAATAGGTCGGCGTCGGCAGCACGGAGACCGGGCCATAGGTTTCAGACGCCAGTGCGAAATCGGTGAACACCTTCGGATACATCAGATAAGAAGCGAACTCGAAGTCATCGACCTTACGGCCAAGCTTCTCCTCGATGTCCTTGCGCTCCTTGGCAAGATCGGCCGGCGCGAGCAGCGAACCGGGAACCGCCGTATAGGGCTTCTCACCCTTCAGAGCCTTCTTCTGGATGCCTTCCGGCCATCCGCCCGGAGGCTGGCCGAGATCGCCCTTGAGCATCGAAACGACCGATTCCGGGAAGGCGATATCCTTGTCCGGGTTTTCGACATCGGCAACCGTCAGGTCCTGGGAGACCATCATCAGCGCCATGTCACCGACCACCTTCGACGACGGCGTGACCTTGACGATATCGCCGAACATCTGGTTCACGTCCGCATAGGTCTGGGCGACCTTGTGCCATTTGGTGTCGAGACCCAGCGAGCGTGCCTGCTCCTTGAGGTTGGTGAACTGGCCACCCGGCATTTCATGCAGATAGACTTCCGAAGCCGGCCCCTTCAGATCGCTTTCGAAGGCCGCATACTGGTTGCGCACCGCTTCCCAGTAGAACGAGATTTTTCTGATCCATTCCGGATCGAGACCCGGATCGCGCTCGGAGCCCGAAAGAGCCTCGACGATCGAACCGAGACATGGCTGCGATGTATTGCCGGAAAACGCATCCATGGCCGCATCGACCACATCGACGCCGGCATCGACGGCCGCAAGCACTGTGGCTGCCGAAATGCCCGATGTGTCATGCGTATGGAAATGGATCGGCAGCGAGGTCGCGTCACGCAGCGCCTTGAACAGAACCTTGGCCGCGGCCGGCTTCAGAAGCCCGGCCATGTCCTTGACGGCTATGATATGCGCGCCGGCCTTTTCCAGTTCCTGCGCCAGCCCGACATAATATTTGAGGTCGTATTTGGGCCGTGCGGAATTGCCGAGATCGCCGGTATAGCAGATGGCCGCCTCGCACAGCTTGCCTTCCTCGTTCACCGCATCCATCGACACTCGCATGTTGTCGACCCAGTTCAGGCAGTCGAACACTCGGAACAGATCGATGCCGCCGTTTTCTGAACTGCCCTTCGCCGCCTGACGGACGAAATATTTGACGACATTGTCGGGATAATTCTTGTAGCCGACGCCGTTTGCCCCGCGCAGAAGCATCTGCAGCAGGATGTTCGGAGCCGCCTCGCGGATCAGCGCCAGCCGCTCCCACGGATCTTCGGTGAGGAAGCGCATCGAAACGTCGAACGTCGCACCGCCCCAGCACTCCAGCGAGAAGAGGTTCGGCAGCGCCCGCGCGTAGACTCCGGCAATGCTGGCAATGTCGTGGGTGCGCATGCGGGTCGCGAGCAGCGACTGGTGGCCGTCACGCATCGTCGTGTCAGTGATCAGCGCCCTGCCTTCGCCGCGAATCCATTCGGCAAACTTCTTCGGCCCCAGCTCATCGAGTTTCTGCTTGGTACCGGCCGGGATCGCCCCTTCGATGAACGGCAGGACGGGCTTCGAGATTTTGTCCGATGGCGTCGGCCGCCCCTTCGTCTCCGGATGGCCGTTGACGGTCACGTCGGCGAGATAGGTCAGAAGCTTCGTCGCACGGTCGGCGCGCTTCACCTGTTCGAAAAGTTCCGGCGTCGTATCGATAAACCGCGTCGTATAGGTGTTGTCGCGGAATTTCGGGTGCCCGATGATCGCTTCGAGGAAGGTCAGGTTGGTCGCCACGCCACGAATACGGAATTCGCGCAACGCGCGATCCATGCGGCTGATCGCTTCTTGCGGCGTCGATCCCGAGGCCGTCACCTTGACCAGCAGCGGATCGTAATAACGGGTGATGATCGCACCCGTATAGGCCGTACCGCCATCCAGCCGGATACCGAAGCCGGCAGCCGAACGATAAGCGGTGATACGCCCGTAGTCCGGGATGAAGTTCTGTTCCGGATCTTCCGTCGTGATGCGGCACTGAAGGGCGTGGCCGTTGAGCCGGATATTCTCCTGGGCAGGCACGCCCGATTCCGGCGTACCGATTGCAAAGCCTTCCAGAATGTGGATCTGCGCCTTGACGATATCGATACCGGTCACGACTTCCGTCACCGTATGTTCGACCTGAATGCGCGGGTTCACTTCGATGAAGTAGAACTTGCCGGTCTCGGCATCCATCAGATACTCGACCGTGCCGGCGCCGACATAATTCGTTGCCTTGGCGATCTTCAGCGAATAGCCGGCAAGCTCAGCACGCTGCGCCTCGGAAAGATAGGGAGCCGGCGCGCGCTCCACCACCTTCTGGTTACGTCGCTGGATGGAACAATCGCGCTCGAACAGGTGCACGACATTGCCATGCGTATCACCCAGCACCTGGCTTTCGACGTGGCGGGCACGTTCGACCAGCTTTTCCAGATAGACCTCGTCCTTGCCGAAAGCCGCCTTCGCCTCGCGCTTGGCCTCGACGACTTCCTTGGCCAGGTCCTTAGGGTCGCGGATGGCGCGCATACCACGACCGCCGCCGCCCCAGGAAGCCTTGAGCATTACGGGATAACCGATTTCCTCGGCCATCCGCGCCACTTCTGCGGCGTCGTCGGGCAGTGGATCGGTTGCCGGCACGACCGGCACGCCGACGGAGATCGCCAGATTGCGGGCGGCAACCTTGTTGCCGAGCTGGCGCATCGTATCGGGCCGCGGACCAATGAAGATGATGCCAGCCTCATCACATGCATCGACGAATTCCGGGCTTTCCGACAGGAGCCCGTAGCCGGGATGGATCGCGTCGGCGCCGGAGAGTTTAGCGACCCGGATCACTTCCGGGATCGAGAGATAGCTCTCGATCGGCCCGAGATCCTTGGCAAGATGCGGGCCGCGGCCGACCTGATAGCTCTCGTCCGCCTTGAACCGGTGCAGCGAAAGTTTGTCTTCCTCCGCCCAGATCGCGACCGTCTTAATCCCGAGCTCGTTGGCAGCGCGGAAAACGCGGATTGCGATCTCGGATCGGTTGGCAACAAGGATCTTCTTTATCTGCAAAGCGCTCTCCCCACGGCAATTTGAGTTTGTTGCACCGCAAGAGATCAATATCCCTGAAATTACGCAAGTATAAAGTTGGCCGAAAATGGCGCCTCAAGTTGCACAGATTGCCTCAGGCGATCAGCGCCAGGCGAAACGCCAGCGCAATCAAATGCTGCCGGTTGTTAGCACCGAGCTTTTCGTGCAGTCCGTTGATGTACCAATCGACTGTATGGCTGGAAATATCCAGCTCCTTTGCTATCTCGTTAGAGGTAAGCCCGTTGGCCAATAGAAGTGTGATTTCCATTTCCCGCCGCGTCAATTGCACATCGCTCAAAGGCGCATTCTCGAAGATATCCGCCTTGTGGCGAAGCTCAAGCAACTTCCAGAAAACCGCTTTGGCAGCCGCATCGAACAGGCTGATTTCGGCCGGCGAGAGGTCGACCGGATTACCGCCAACCGCGAAACTGCCGACAAGTCCGTTGCGGCCATGGACCGGAAACAGATATCCGTCGTGCAGCCCGTGCCGTGCGGCCTCCTGGAGCATCCTCTTCATTCGTTGACGATGCGGATCGGCCTTCAACGTCAAAAGCGCATCCTTCCAGCGGAACGGCCGTTGAGCCAGGCGCAGCCACCGAAGCGTCGGATCGATCAGCGAATATTTCCGTTGGGTATAGAGTTCCGTCCAGTTTGCCGGCCATTCGGCGGCAAGGACTGATCTCTGCAGATTGAGCTGCGGCAGGGGCTGGATGAGAAGACTGTAAAAATCAAACCCATAGCTACCGACCAGGCTTTCCAGCTCGGCGGTAACCTGTTCCGGCGTCTTTGCTTCCCCAAGCAACACCAGGAACTGGACAATCATGGTAATATTCAATACCGCCCCCGAGCCCGAACCGGGCATGCCGAATTACATATGCTACAATTGCCGAGATAGTTTACACAGACGGTTAGGATTGATTGAAACCGAGCCGCCAAATCTAGCATCGCTGAATCGATAAACACCACAAATACGTGCATTCCTATTTTTCTACACGACACACCATAGCGACACAATCTCGCCTACGATAATGGCTTGGAATCGCCTTGTATTGTCCATAAAGCTCTGTGACCCACATTAGGGTGAAAGTGACTGAAGAGGTTAGACGGTTGACACTATTTCAGGTTTATGGGCGGGCACTTGGATACCTGGGCAAGAACAAGTGGCGCGTGACGGCAATCGTCATCGCCAACATCGTGCTGGCCGTGATCACCATCGCAGAGCCGATCCTGTTCGGCTGGATCATCGATGCGATATCCTCCGGCGGTGCAGTGACCAATGTCCTGATCCTATGGGCAGCTTTCGGCTTCTTCAATACGGTAGCATACGTACTCGTGGCCCGTGAGGCTGACCGGCTTGCACACGGCCGGCGTGCATCGCTGCTGACGGAGGCCTTCGGACGGATCATCTCGATGCCGCTCTCCTGGCATCACCAGCGCGGCACTTCCAACGCCCTTCACACGCTGCTTCGCGCCGCCGAAAGCCTTTTCGGTCTCTGGCTCGAATTCATGCGCACGCATCTCGCAACCGCTGTGGCGATCTTCTTCTTGATCCCGACCGCAATCTCCATGGACTGGCGCCTCAGCCTCGTACTGCTCTGCCTCGCCGTCTTCTACTGGGTGATCGGCGTTGCGGTGATGAAGCGAACCAAGGAAGGCCAAGCCTCCGTGGAAAGCCACTATCACCAGGTGTTCTCGCATGTCAGCGATTCGATCAGCAACGTCTCGGTCCTGCATAGCTACAACCGTATCGAGGCTGAAACCCAGGCCCTCAAGGTCTATACCAAGGACCTGCTGAAAGCCCAGTATCCGGTTCTGGACTGGTGGGCGCTGGCAGGCGGCCTGAACCGCACGGCCTCGACCGTCTCCATGGGCGTTATCCTCGTCATCGGCACCACGCTCGTCCAGCGCGGCGAGATCCGCGTCGGTGATGTGGTCGCATTTATCGGTTTCGCCAACCTTCTGATCGCCCGCCTCGATCTGCTGCGCCAGTTCGCCACCCAGATTTTCGAGGCCCGCGCCAAGCTCGAAGATTTCTTCGCGCTCGAAGATTCCGTCGACGACCGCACCGAGCCCGCCAATGCCGGTGAGCTGCGTGATGTCAACGGCGAGGTGGAATTCCGCGATGTCAGCTTCGGCTTCGCCAATACCAAGCAGGGCGTCCACAACATCTCGTTCACCGCCAGAGCCGGCCAAACGGTCGCGATCGTCGGACCGACCGGCGCCGGCAAGACCACCCTTATCAATCTTCTCCAGCGGGTCTACGATCCGCAGCAGGGCAAGATCCTGATCGACGGGATCGATATCGCAACCGTCACCCGCAAATCGCTGCGCCAGCAGATCGCCACCGTCTTCCAGGATGCCGGCCTTCTGAACCGCTCGATCAGCGACAATATCCGCCTCGGCCGCGAGGGCGCCACGGAAGCCGATATCATCAAAGCTGCGGAAGCCGCGGCCGCGACCGAATTCATCGAAGACCGCCTCAATGGTTATGAGACTGCGGTCGGCGAACGCGGCAACAAGCTGTCCGGTGGCGAACGCCAGCGTATCGCAATCGCTCGCGCAATCCTGAAAAATGCCCCGATCCTCGTTCTCGACGAGGCGACCAGTGCGCTCGACGTCGAAACCGAAGCCCGGGTGAAGGTAGCGATCGACAAGCTCCGGCAGGACCGCACCACCTTCATCATCGCCCACCGCCTGTCGACTGTCCGTGACGCCAACACCGTCATCTTCCTCGATGGCGGTCGTGTCGCCGAAGTGGGAAGTTATGACGAGCTGAGCCGCCTCGGCGGCCGCTTCGCCTCGCTCCTGCGAACCAGCGGCTTGCTGGACGACAGCGAGGATGATGACGCGTCGAAGAAGGACAAGAAACCGGAGGCGACGCCGAACCCGGCGTGATGCAGTTTTTTGGATAGATTACTATACGGCCCGGCGCTCCATAAGACGCCGGGCTTTTATGTTTGTGGGATAAGCCTTTTGCGTGGCGTCATCCTAGGGACACGCCTGAGCATGACGAAAGAGGCAGCGGTTCTTACGCGGGCTTGCCGCGGTGGGGACGAAATCCGCCCTCCCCGCAAAAAACATCATTGCCAATCAATCACCTGGCGAAAATCATCGCCGACGATCATCCCCACACCCGGCCAACCGCTTAACCTGATCACGTCATCAAGCAGGGGGCCGGGTCGCGAACCGGACGCCTACGGACGAAAGATCCGGCGCACGATGATGGTCGTTAAGCGGAAGGGCATGCCGTCAGGGCAAAGTCCTTCACCGGAACGGAAAAACGGGATGCTCCTCACCCGTCAACCTTCCGGAACGCTTCACGATCGGGCGGGCAGAATGCCTGACACCAATATCCACCCATTATCGCACTGCCCGCCTCCCCAATGAGCCGACCGTGACGGAATCTCCCGTTGCGGTCACCTGTGCTGCGCTTCTTTTCGATGGAGATTGCCTTATGCCGACGTAGAAAAGCATCGCCCCGAAAACCATTCCGGTTTCCGGGGCGATGCCATCTCATTCGATTGTCACGTCACGCAGTTGTCTGGCTTTGCGGCCTATTTGGACGACAGCAGAAACCCGCCATCCTTGCCGGCAGAATTGCCGTCGACGGTAACATTGCCGCCTTCGACCTTGATCTTGTGGGCCTTGCCCTCAATCGTCAGTTCGGCCTCGAAACCATCCCAGCCGGTCGGCAGCGACGGATCGACGGTCAGACGATCGCCGTTGCGCTTGATGCCGAGAATGCCCTCGATCGCCGCGCGATAGAGCCAGCCGGCGGAACCCGTATACCAGGTCCAGCCACCTCGGCTCTGATAGTCGCCGGCGCCATAGACATCGGCGGCAACGACGTAAGGTTCGACCCGATATGTTTCGGCCGCATCGCGATTGAGCGCGTGGTTGATGGGGTTGAGGATCTGGAAGCATTTCCAGGCATCGTCACCACGTTTCATCTGCGCCAGCGCCAGCACAACCCAGATGGCTGCATGCGTGTACTGACCGCCGTTTTCGCGGACACCGGGCGGATAGGCCTTGATATAGCCGGGATCCTGCCGGGTCTTTTCGAACGGCGGGGTGAACAGGCGGATGATGCCCGCCTCTTCGTCCACCAGCTGTTTCATCACCGCATCCATCGCCTGGTCACGCCGGTCCACCCGGCCTTCGCCGGAAAGTACGCTCCACGATTGGCCGAGGCTGTCGATGCGGCATTCGTCGCTCTTGGCAGAACCGAGCGGCGTGCCGTCATCGAAATAGCCGCGACGATAATAGTCGCCGTCCCAGCCGTCGGTTTCGAGCGCATCCTTCAGCGTGTCGATATGCTTCTTCCAGCGATCAACGCGCTTCTTGTCCTTGCGCGCTTCGGCGTAAGGAATGAAGTCGCGCAGAGCGGCCGCCAGGAACCAGCCGAGCCAGACACTCATGCCACGACCTGCAACGCCGACACGGTTCATGCCGTCGTTCCAGTCGCCGCCGAGCATCAGCGGCAGGCCCATGTCGCCGGTCCGGTCGATCGCGAGATCGAGCGCACGCGCCGCATGTTCATAGAGGTCGGCGATCTCGTTCGTCACCTCGGGCTGGATGAAGGCATCGTGCTTCGTCTTTTCGAGGATCGGACCGGAGAGGAACGGCAACTGCTCTCCCAGAATGGTCTGGTCGCCGGTGACCGAGACATACTGGTTGATCGCATAGGCGAGCCACACCACGTCGTCGGAGATCGTCGTGCGCACGCCGGAGCCGTTATGCGGCAGCCACCAGTGCATCACGTCGCCTTCCTTGAACTGGCGCGACGCCGCATTGATGATCTGCCGGCGGGCAAGCGACGGCTCGTGCACGAGGAAGGCCAGCGTATCCTGCAACTGGTCGCGGAAGCCGAATGCACCCGATGCCTGATAGAAGGCGGTACGGGCCATGATGCGGCAACCGAGCGCCTGATAGGGCAGCCAGTGGTTGACCATGTTGTCGAGCGACTTGTCCGGCGTCGAGATTTTCAGACGACCGGTGAACTCGTTCCAGAAGCCACGGTTCTCTGCCAGCGCACCGTCGAACCTGACGGTCTTGAGCTCGGCGGAAAGCGCAACTGCCTCCTCCTTCGTTGCGGCATCACCGAGGAAGAAGGTGACTTCCGTTTCCTGACCCGGAGCAAGCTCCACGTCATAGGCGAGCGCCGCACACGGATCGCCATCGAGATCGAGCGAACCGCTGAGTGAGGACACACCCGCCACCGCAGCCGGCATCTGAACCGAGCCGAAGCGGCCGACGAATTCGCGACGGCTTGCCGTGAAGCCGGTCGGCATCTCGCTCATGCCGAGGAAGGCAAAGCGGCTGAAATTGATGCTGAACGCGTTGTTGGCAAACAGCGTGCCCGTCGCCTCGTCCCGCGAAGGCAGGATGAAGGGAACGGTCTTTGCCGTGTTCGCACCAAGCAGCCATTCGACATAACCGTAGAGCTTCAGCTTCTTCGGTTCCGAGCCGGAGTTCTTCAGCTTGATATGTGAGAACTTGGCATGGCGCGTCCGGTCGACGGTCTGCGTCAGTTCCAGCTTCAGCCCGTCCTCTTCGGACGAGAAGACCGAGTAGCCGAGACCGTGGCGGGCTTCGAACAGGACCTCTGGACGACGCGAGAGTGCGGCGAACGGCGTGTAGACCTTGTTCGTCTCCGTGTCGGATACGTAGAAACCTTCACCCGGACGGTTGATGACGAGATCGTTGGTCCAAGGCGTCAGCTGGTAGTCGCGGGAGTTTTCCGCCCAGGAGAAGCCTGCACCTTCGGCCGAAACGTGGAAGCCGAACGTATCGTTGGAGATGACGTTGATCCACGGATGCGGCGTCGACTGGCCGCCATTGAGACGAACCACATACTCGTTGCCCTCTTCCGAGAAGCCGCCGATGCCGTTCCAGAATTCGAGATCGGTCGGTTCCTTCGGCAGGATTTCCGGCGCGGCGAAGATCTCTCCGTTCAGGAGCGGACGACGATCGGCTTCGATCTGCTGTTCCGTCGACGGCGCGAAGATCGTGCTCGTACGGTTCAACTGGTCCCCGAACTGGCCGTTGCGGGCATGCAGCACGACGCGCGAAGCGGCGATCAGGCCATCGGCGCCCGAACCGTCCAGAAGATCGCGGCGCAGCGTGAAGACATGCGTGCGCCCGCCTTCCTGGCCCATGCGGGTCGCCATCTGCTCGATCGACTGCTGCATGTCCTGCGCGTCTTCGGCACCCCGCTCGTTGAAGATGACGAGATCGGAGACCACACCGCGCGAACGCAGATACTGCTGCCCAAGGATCGCTTCCTTGGCCACCGGCAGGTCGGCCTCATCATTGATCCTGAGCATAAAGATCGGCAGGTCGCCGGAGACGGATGATTTCCACAGGCCCGACTGCGCCTGCATGCCGGCCTGCAGCGTCTGCTGGTCGGCGCGAAGCTGCATGTCGGGATAGACGAGATAACGCGCCAGATGCTGGAAGACGGCCGCATCCTGCGAGGTGACGCCGAGATGGCGCATCTGCATCTGGGTGCGGGTCCAGGCCTGGGTCAGCTCGCTCTGGAAGCTTTCGGCATGGCGATAATGTTCGATCGCCTTGTCGAGATCCTCGCGCTTCGGTGCCGCGATCGTCCAGAACACGACGCTGACCTTCTTGCCGGCCGGAACCCGCACGCTGCGGCGCAGCGACATGATTGGGTCGAGCGTGAAGCCGTCCGTATTCGACAGCGATGCACCCGGATCGAAAGCGGCAGCCTCCGACAGCGTGCGGCCGCGGCCGAGGAACTTGCGGCGGTCGGTTTCATATTCGGTCGGGCGGTCCGTACCGGCATGGTCGGCGGCAAGATGCGCCACCAGCATGTCCGGTTCGCTGTGATCGCGCTTGTTGCGCCAGGCGCGGATCACGTCGCCGCGCTTGCCGATCTCGGTATTGATGAACATGCGCGAGAAGACCGGGTGGCCGTTATCGCCGTCATCACCTGCAATAACCGGCTCCATATAGGAGGTGACTTCGATGAAGCGGTCCTCGGTGCCCATGTTGAGCAACGTCACACGACGGCCTTCGGCATCGTGCTCGGTGCCGACGATGACTTCCACCGTGCTGGTCAGGTCGCCGACGGTCTTGTGGAATTCGGCCTTTTCGTCACCGAACACAGCCTTGGACTGCTCGCCTTCGGCACGACGCGGTTCGGTCGTGGTCGACCACCAGTCATTGGTTGCCGTATCGCGCAGGAAGATGAACTGACCCCAGCGGTCTTCCGTCGGATCCGGTCTCCAGCGCGAAACGGACAGGCCGTTCCAGCGGGAATAACCCGAACCGGTTGCCGTCATCATCAGCGAGTAATGACCGTTGGACAGAAGAACGAGTTCGCGGTCCTTGGTGGCCGGGTTGGTGATCGTGCGGATTTCCGGGCGCAGCAGCTCGCCGCCGCCGGTGCCCGGCTTTTCCTCGTGCTTGGCGCTCATCACCGGAATGTCCCGCGGAGCCTTTTCCTGCAGCAGCAGTTCGGCCGCCTCGATCACCGGATCGGCATGGAAAAGTTCACGCAGCAGACCGTTCATGACGACGTTGGCAACAGCCGCAATCGACATGCCATGGTGGTGGGCATAATAGTTATAGACCACCGCGCAGCGCTTGCCTTCCGGCACGCGGGTCGGCGTGAAGTCGACCGCATCGTGGAAACCGTAGATGCCGAGCGCACCGAGATCACGCAGTTCGGCAAGGTTTTCGACCGCTGCCGTCGGATCATACTGGCTGGCGAGGATAGACGCGTAAGGCGCGATGACGGCGTTCTGGCCGAGACCACGTTTCAGACCCAGCGTCGGCACACCGAAATTGGTGTACTGATAGTGCATCTGATGGTCGAGCGCGTTGAACGCGGCTTCCGAAATACCCCACGGCGTGCCGAGACGGCGGCCATGGTTCATCTGTTCCTTGACGATCAGGTTGTTGGTCTGGTTGAGAATACCGCCCTGACGCTCCTGCATGACGAGCGGCGGCATCAGGTATTCGAACATCGAACCCGACCAGGAAACCAGCGCACCGCGCGCACCGATCGGCACGACATGGCGGCCGAGCTTGTACCAGTGCTCGTTCGGCAGGTCGCCCTTGGCGATGCCGAACAGGCTGGTGAGGCGAGCCTCGGACGCGAGCAAGTCATAGCAGGCTTCGTCGACTTCGTTGCTCTCGACCCGGTAACCGATCGACAGAAGACGACGGTCCTTGCGAAACAGGAACTTGAAGTCCATCGCAAAGGCGATCTTGCGGGCACGGACACTAAGCGACGCGAGGCGATCGCGCAGCTCTTCGACATTGGCATTATCGAAAGTACTGTCGGCAATATGCGCTTCGCAGGCGGTAACCAGCGAGGCGGCCCACTTGGTCACTTCCTCGCTCTGGCTGGAGCGAACTTCGTGGTCGAGATTGTGCGAAAGCTTCTGGATCTCGCGCGCAAGCACCGACAGGTTGATGATCCGGATCGAGGCGAACTCGTGCTCGCGCTTGACGGCGGCAAGCGCATTGGCAAAGCCGTTGATCCGCTCTTCGAGACGGCGGCGCAGCGGGCGAACCGTCTTGCGATCGTCCGGAAGCGCCTTCAGCGTTTCGCCGAGAATGCCGGCGACATCGCCCAGACCATCGAGATTGCCCTGCAGATGCGCCGACGGCGCTTCTGCCCAGATGCGGCAGGCAGACGAAATGGCGATCAGGTGACCGGCGAAGTTGCCGCTATCCACCGACGACACATAGCGCGGCATCAGCGGCTTCATCGTGTCGATGTGATACCAGTTATACATGTGGCCGCGGAACTTGTCGGCCTTCTCGACGGTCGCAAGCGTCTGCTCAAGCCGTTCGATCGTCTCGGCGAAGCTGATCCAGCCGAAATGACGCGCAGAAATGGTCGACAGGAGATAGACGCCGATATTGGTCGGCGAGGTGCGCTTGGCGACCGACGGGTTCGGCTTTTCCTGATAGTTGTCCGGCGGCAGATAGCTGTGTTCCGGCGTCACGAACATTTCGAAATAACGCCAGGTGCGGCGCGCGATCTTGCGCAGCTCGACCGACACGTTTTCCGGCACGAACAGCTTGTCTTCCGTCTCGGCCGACTGGCTGACATACCAGGCAACGAGCGGCGAGAAGATCCACAGGATCGCAAACGGAATGCCGACGAGGAAGGCATTGTCGCCCGGGATGGCGGCAAGAATGATGCTGAGCACGGCAATTGCCGGCGCATGCCACATCGACCGGTAATAATCGGTCGGGCTGCCCTGCGCATTCGACTGGATCGAAGCGGCCGTCTTCCATTCCAGCATCAACTTGCGGGAAACGAACAGGCGATAGAGCGAACGGCCGATCGCGTCCGTCATGATGCAGGCAGAATCGGCAATGAAGACGATCCGGAGCGCCACCTGAGCATTGGTCGAGCGGACGTCGGACCAGACGGAATAGAAATGCGCCTTGGCAACGTTGTCGCTCGAACGCGGCAGAAGATTGGTCAGAAGCGAGATCGTCGGAGCGACGAACAGCGAGAAGATAAGCAAAATCTGCCAGATCAGCGCGCCAAGCGGGTCCATGCAATACCAGCCGAGCACGGAGGCGAAGAACCATGCGATCGGAGTGAGCGACCGGCGCAGGTTATCGAGCATCTTCCAACGACCGAGCGCGGTCACACCACGCTTGGCGTCGATGATGTAAGGGATGAGCTGCCAGTCGCCGCGTGCCCAGCGATGCTGGCGCGAAACTTCGACTTCGTAACGGGTCGGGAAATCCTCGACCAGCTCGACATCGGTGACAAGAGCGCAACGCGCGAAAGACCCTTCGAGAAGGTCGTGGGAGAGAACCGCGTTTTCTTCGATACGGCCCTTCAGCGATGCCTCGAAGGCATCGACGTGATAGAGGCCCTTGCCGGTGAACGAACCTTCAGCGGTCAGGTCCTGATAGACGTCGGAGACGGCGAAGACGTAAGGGTCGAGACCGCGGCCGACCGAGAAGACGCGCTGGAAGACCGAGGCTTCCGTGCCGGTCGTCAGCGACGGCGTGACGCGCGGCTGCATCAGGCCGTAGCCCTTGACCACCTGGTTGGTTTCAGGATCGAGAACCGGGCGGTTGATGGGGTGGTGCATCTTGCCGACGAGCTTGGTCGCCGCATCGCGGATGAGGCGGGTATCGGCATCGAGCGTCATCACATACTGGATGTTTGCCGGAACCGTGTTGGCGCCCTGAAGATAGGTCGTGTCACGGTCGCCGCGCAGCAACAGGTTCAGCTCATGCAGCTTTCCGCGCTTGCGCTCCCAGCCCATCCATACGCCTTCGTTCGGATTGAACAGGCGACGACGGTGGAGAAGGAAGAAGCGGTCGCTTGCCACCTCGTCCTTGTAACGCGCGTTGAGCGCCACGATTTCGCGCTTGGCATAATCGAGGATTTCGAGATCGGCTTCGGTCTGCTCGACCTTACTGTCGCGCCAGTCGGACAGCAGCGAGAAATAGATTTCGCCCTGCGGGTTGGCGAGATAATGAACCTCGAGATTGCGCACCAGTTCATCGACCGTATCGCGGTCGGTGATCAGGCACGGCACGACGACGAGCGTCTTTGCCTCTTCCGGAATGCCTTCCTTGAATTCGTAACCGACAAGCCGCGCCGGTTTGACGAAGTAGGTTACGACCGTGTTGAACAGGCCGGTCGCACCTTCCGAAGCCGGCAGCGCGAACATCAGGAGCAGGAAGAAAACGACGATCAGCGGGATCGCGGCCTGAACCAGGAAATGGCCAGTAATCGCCAGGGCAAGCACGGTCAGCAGGATCACCGGAGCGGCAATTGCGAGCCAGTTCAGCTTGCGATAGGCACGCACCGCCCGCTGCAGGATCGGCGGATGATAATTGACGGCTGCTTCCAGTTCCTTGCGGTGACGGCCGACGATGAATGCGCCTACATTGGTCTCGCGCACGTCAGGGTCTTTTGCGGCCGCTTCCTGCGAAAGCTTGATGGCGGCCTGGGTGACTTCGGCTTCGCTGCGCTTGGAAAGGCGCGCGAGCTTTTCGATGCGGTTGCGATAGGCGTTGCGCGAACCGAAATCGAGCGCTTCGTAATCGGTATGCTCGCGAAACAGCTTGTCGATCTGCGAGACGTCCTCGAACCAGACGCTCCATTCCGTATCGATGATGAGACGGAGGCTCTTGATGATATTGCCCATCGTCACGTTGCCGGAGGAGAGACGGCTCTGCTCCGACTGCGTAACGGTCTCGACATCCGTGCCGACCTCGGCCAGGCGCTCTTCGATCCACTGCGTGGCGAACGTCGTCGACTGCGAGGCATTGCGCATGCGGTAGAGGAACTGCGCCGCAAACGTGTTGTCGCGCACCAGATCCGCAACACCGGCCAGCACCTTGGCGCTTTCGGTCTCGTCGTTCAGGCGGATGATCTCGTCGGCGACGTCATTGGCGCGCTTGCGCATGTTGCGCGAACGGTCGACGCGGGTCGCGATACGGCGCAGGTTCTCGATCAGCACGAAGCGGATGAAGGACGGCAGCGCCCAGAGCTCGCCGATTTCGAGCGGTTCGTTTTCCTGGAAACCCTCGACCATGGCGGCCAGCGTCTCGCGGTTCACGCCCGAATGGGTATGCGCGACGTAGAGCCATGCGAGCGCCAGAACACGCGGCATCTTCTGTCCCTGGATGACGCGCGTCGGCAGCTGCTTGAAGAATTTTTTCGGGAAGTCGCGACGGACTTCCTGGATCGCCTCTTCGACGATGTAATAGTTGTCGAGCAGCCATTCGGCCGCCGGCGTGATCGAGGCGCCCGCATCCACATCGAGAGCTGCAGCGCGATAGACGCGAAGGATTTCCTTCTCGTTGTCGGAATGCTGCTGGAAGAACTCGAAGGACATGAGGCCGGGAAGATCTTCCCCCTCGCCGCGGCCGAGCCTTACGCCGCAGTCTCTCAGGTCGTCTATCGTCAGATAGCTCGCACGGATCGAATCATTGTGATCGATCTGCTTGACGTCTGTTTCGCGCGAGGAGCCGGGCTTCGGAGTATCAAGGGACATGGACACGCTTCTGAATGAAAGATCGGGGTTTATCGGCCAAATTTCTTGGGCCTACGCCGGAAGATCACGTCGCCATCTGGGAAATGGCGCCAAGTTCCGGTGCAATCCGCGCGATGGGAGATAGAGGCCGGCTTGAATATTGCAAATCAAAGACACCAATTATCGCCAGCCACAGCTCGGATTGACACAATCTATCCAATTAACCTTGGCAGCCTGAATAAAGGCTGAACGGATTCAAACGATTGATTCAGGAAGAAAACTTTAAAGCTTGAGCCACTCGATTGGCGCATAGCGGCCAATGGTCTATACCCGCGCCTTCTCTTTGCGAAAGCCAGAAAGGCCTGACAGATGACGCTGCGATTTTCAAACGACATGACCGACGTGATCGCCATCCGCCGGCATCTGCATGAAAATCCGGAAATCGGCCTTTCAGAATTCAAGACCTCGGATTTCATTGCCGGGAAGCTTGAGGAGTACGGCTACGAGGTCACGCGCGGGCTGGCGAAGACCGGCATCGTCGCAACGCTTAAAAACGGCGACAGCACACGCTCCGTCGGCATCCGCGCAGATATCGACGCCCTGCCGATCACCGAAGAGACCGGCCTCGAATATGCCAGCAAGAACAAGGGTGTGATGCATGCCTGCGGCCACGACGGACACACCGCAATGTTGCTGGGCGCTGCCAAAATCCTTGCAGAGCGGAAGAATTTCGACGGCACGATCCACCTGATCTTCCAGCCGGCGGAGGAAAACTTTGGTGGCGCCAAGATCATGATTGACGAAGGCCTGTTTGATAAATTCCCCTGCGACGCCGTCTTCGGCATGCACAATGATCCGGCCATGCCTTTCGGCAAGGTCTTCGTCAAGGATGGCCCCCTGATGGCAGCGGTCGATGAAGCCCGCATCATCGTCAACGGACATGGCGGTCACGGCGCCGAACCGCAGGCGGCATCCGATCCGATCGTTGCTGGCGCCAGCATCATCATGGCGCTGCAGACGGTCGTCTCGCGCAACATCCATCCGCTCGATCCGGCCGTCGTCACTGTCGGTGCATTCAACGCCGGCATCGCCAGCAATGTCATTCCCGAACGCTCGGAAATGGTCATCACCATCCGCTCCTTCGATCCGGGTGTGCGCAACAAGCTGGAAGAGCGCATCCGCGCCATCGCCGAAGGCCAGGCCGCAAGCTATGGCATGACCGCCACGGTCCATTACGAGCGGGGCTACGAAGCGACTATCAATCACACAGCGGAAACCGATTTCGTTCGCGACCTGGCAAAAAAGGTCGTCGGAGCAGAGAATGTCGCCGAGATCAAACGCCCGATGATGGGCGCCGAGGACTTTGCCTATATGCTGGCGGAGCGTCCCGGCAGCTACTTTTTCCTCGGCACCGCGAAGACCGAAAACGACCCTTCGCTGCATCATCCGCGCTTCAACTTCAACGACGATGCACTACCGATCGGCGTCAATCTCTGGGTTGAACTTGCCGAGACTTATCTGGCATCGAAATAGGATTTCTTTACGGGAGGAGAAGTTATCGACGATCTCTCCCGCTCGTCATCCTCGGGTTTGTCGCGAGGATCTAATCACGTTTCCGCCAATTCAACGTAGCAGATGCTGGGGACAAGCCCGAGCATGACGGAACGCGGCATTACCGCATTTAAGGCTCAGAAAATACCGAGCGTCACAGCGCCGACAAAGGCGAAAGCCGCAACGGCGATTGCCAGATGCGTGGCAGATTGCCAGCTGCCGAACAGCGAGTGGCGATGGGAAAGCGATCGTGTCTGAACAGTCGAGTGTCGCATGATCTTCCTCCAGCTTTTCTTAAAGCCACCATTCTCCGGGTGATGACTGATGCTACCTTATCCCTATCAACTTGGTAGAGATAAAGTTCCAAGCAAAAGCGGCGGAATGGAAAATCCTTTTCCGTTAATGCCTGTAATGCGACGTTAACGGTTTATTATGCCTCCGGTTCCGACGAGCGCCTTTTTGTCGCCTCAATCCGGATTTCGTTCGAGCGCCATGCGGAAAATGTCGCTATCGACATTGCCGCCCGAGCAGACCGCAATCACGGTGTCGCCGAGCGTCTCACCGTGGAAAAGCGCTGCCGCAAGCGCCACAGCGCCGCCCGGTTCGACGACGATCTTCAACCGGCTGAAGGCAAGCGCCATGGCTTTCAAAGCCTCGTCCTCGGTGACGACGAGCCCGGCGCCGCAAAGCTTCGACATGATCGGAAAGGTGATGTTTCCCGGCTGCGGCGTAATGATCGCATCGCAGAGCGAACCGGATTGCCTCGCATTTTTTTCAATCGTGCCAGATGCCAGCGAGCGCGTGACGTCATCGAACCCTTCCGGCTCGCAAGGATGGACGGTGAGGCCCGGCGCCTTCGCCGCAAGCGCCAGAGATACGCCGGAAATAAAGCCGCCGCCACCGGTCGGGACGAGAACGTCCGCCTTTTCGATACCCAGTTCCGCCGCCTGTTCGGCGATTTCGAGACCCGCCGTCCCCTGACCGGCGATCACCAGCGGTTCATCGAACGGCCTGACCAGCGTTAGATCGCGCTCGGCCGAAAGCCGTGCGCCGATCGCATCGCGATCTTCAGTCGCGCGATCGAAAAGCACGACCTCGGCCCCATAGGCACGGGTGTTCTCGATCTTGATGCGCGGAGCATCGGACGGCATGATGATGACGGCTGGAATGCCATGCAGCTTTGCGGCAAGCGCCACGCCCTGCGCGTGATTACCGGAAGAAAACGCGATCACGCCTTTCGCACGAGCGTCCGGCGAAAGGCCCGAGATTGCCGACCATGCCCCGCGGAACTTGAACGATCCCGTATGCTGCAGGCATTCGGGTTTGACGAAAATCCGCCGGCCGGCGATCTCGTCGAGAAAGGGAGAGGAAAGTAGGGGCGTGCGGCGGACATGGCCGTCGAGACGGGCTCGGGCGGCTTCGATCATGGCAATATCGGTCATGGAAATCCTTGCTCGGAAAAGACGGCAGCGCGTGAATGACAAAAACCTATTATCGCCCCGGCTCGAGGTAAAGCGACGCAAGCCGGGAAGATTGTCACCAAGTCAATTCAGCCGGCCAGTTTCAACGAGTAAGCCTGGCACCGATCTTCACCACAGCCTTGATCGGCAAATGGTCCGATGCCCGCCGGGAAAGCGGCGTGTCATGCGTTTCGACACGATCGATCAACTCGGGGCGGTTGGCCATGATGCGGTCGAGCGCCAGCACCGGCAGTCGTGACGGGAAACTTGGCACCGCTGAAGGCAGGCCGAAAACCGTCGCCAGCGTGTTGAGCGAGGAACGATCGCCCAGCCGCCATTCGTTGAGGTCACCCATTAGAACGGTCGGATATTCTTCGCGGGCGCGCAGGATATCGAGGATCATCCGCGCCTGCTGCTGGCGGGACCGATTGAGCAAGCCAAGATGCGCGGCAATCACCCGAAATGTATTTCCACCTGCAAGGTCGAGTTCCGCCATCAGCGCACCGCGCGGCTCCAGTCCCGGCAGCTTCACTTGGTGCACCTCACGCACCACCCCCTCGCGGAAAAACACGACATTGCCATGCCAACCATGCGCGCGCGCGACGCCAGAGACCGGCACCGGGTAAAGCCCCGTTTCCCTCTCCATCCATGCGAGATCGAGAAGCCCACGGCGCTCACCGAAGCGTGTATCCGCCTCCTGCAGCGCGATGATATCCGCACCGATTTCGCGGATTACCTGGGCGATCCGGCCAGGATCGAATTTGCCATCGACCCCGACGCATTTGTGCACATTGTAGGATGCCACGAGCAGGCCCGTTGACGGATCATGCTGTGAATGGATGCCAACCCCGCGCGCCTTTCGGGCGCGGATCGACGCAATGATGCTGGCCGACAAGGTTGTACGTTTCTCGTGCATCACCGTCATTCTTCAAAGCATGACCGACGCGGGCCGCGCCGACCGGTACAAATCACAGATAGGGTGAACCCAACCAGAGCACCCGTTCAAGCAGGCGTTTTGCAAATGGTCGTGAACGAAGACCATGCAGCGTCACCTCTTCCGCAGAGGAAATAGCCAGGTCGACCCTTCGTTCCAGCGCTTGCGCAAATCCACGATCGAAAACTTCAAGATCGACCTCGAAATTCAACCTCAGCGAGCGGGGGTCGATATTCGAAGAACCGACATAAGCCCAGCAGCCGTCGATCGCCATCAGCTTGGAGTGGTTGAACGGCCCTGCCGCCCGCCAGATGCGGCAATAATTTTTCAGCATCTGGTCGAACTGAGCCGTCATGGCGAGATCGACGAGTTTCAGGTTGTTTGCGCTCGGCACGACGATATCGACCACCACGCCGCGCCGCGCCGCCGTGATCAGCGCAGTAATCAGCTCCCGGTCGGGCAGGAAATAAGGTGAGACGATCTTGATCGAGGACCGGGCAATGGAAAAAGCGCCCATCAGCATCTTCTGGTTCGTCTCGACGCTGCGATCTGGACCGGAAGAGACGGCTCGCATTATGGTGGGCGAACCGGGCCGCATGCCAGGTGTCGGAACCTTCCAGGCTTCACCCTCCAGCTTTTCGTCGGTGGAAAACTCCCAGTCGGCAGCCGAGATCGCCAAAAGATCGGCCACAACCGGTCCGGTCACGCGGAAATGCGTGTCGGCGGCACATTTATCACCGCTAAATTCGCATGAAAATCCCTCGCGGATATTCATGCCGCCGGTAAAGGCTATTTCGCCGTCGATGGCCATGATCTTGCGGTGGGTCCGCAGGTTCGCATAGGGCAGCCGTAGGCCGGTAATGACATTGCCGTTGAATACATCGACGGTGACGCCGCCCTCACGCAGCATGCCGAGCACGCTCGGCACGGAATAACGTGCACCGACGGCATCGATCAGCACTCGGACCTCGACACCACGCCGCGCCGCCGCACTCAGCGCCTCGATGAATCGCGCGCCGATCCGGTCCCGGTCGAAAATATAGGTTTCGAGCAGAATGGAACGGCTCGCGAGCGCGATGTCTTCGAGCATTGCGCCATAGGCTGCATCGCCATTGTCGAAGGCGGAAATCGTATTGCCGGTGGTCAGGTGGTGCCGGGTGACACGGTCGCCAAGCGTCTTCATCCCTCGAAACCGGTGGCCGAAGTCCTCAATCACCTGATCATCGGTCGCATCATAGGAGGCGAAATCGAAACGCTCCGCTCCCTGCAGCAGCGAGCGCCGGTCACCGATGACATTGCGCCGGATACGATTGACGCCGGCGATCAGATAAAACGCCGCGCCGACGATGGGCGACAGAAGGATGACGCCGACCCAGCCGACAGCTGAGCGGACCTCTTCCTTCGTCATTGTCGCGTGAACGGCCGCAGACGCGCCGGCCACCACCGAGACAATGAACAGGATGTGCGGCCAATAGGCGTCGATAAGCGAGATCATGGCGTCCAATATAGGGACGCCATGATACTAGGCAATGCGGCTAGACAATTGGAGAAATCAGCGGTTTACGCCGTCAGCTCCTTGGCGAATTTTTCAAGCCCGCGCTCGACCTTGTCGAACATGTCATCGACCTGCTCGTCGGTAATGATCATCGGCGGGCAAAACGCAATCGAATCGCCGATCGCGCGGCTGATGACGCCCTCCTCCATCAGATATCCGAACAGCTTAGGCCCGAGTTGTCCGGCGGCAAAGCCTTCGCGCGGTGCAAGCTCGAAGGCGCCAATCAGGCCCACGCCGCGGTGTTCGATGACCAGCGGATGATCAGCGATCGACTTCAGCCGCGCCAGGAATTTCGGGCTGAGCGACCTGACATTGCCGACAAGATCACGCTCCTCGATGATCCTGATATTTTCCAGCGCCACGGCCGCGGCAACCGGATGGCCGGCGGCGGTAACCCCATGACCGAACGTGCCGATCTTTGCCGATTCATCCGCCAGCGGCTGGTAGACGCTTTCATTGATCAGAAGCGCCGAGATCGGCTGATAGGAAGACGAGATCTGCTTCGAAAGCGTCATCATGTCGGGCTGGAGCGCATATGTCGTCGTGCCGAACATCTCGCCCGTGCGACCGAAACCGCAGATCACTTCGTCGGCGATGAACAGGACATCGTATTTCTTCAGAACCTTCTGGATCGCTTGCCAGTAACCGGTCGGCGGCACGATGACGCCGCCCGCCCCCATCACCGGCTCGCCGATAAAGGCGGCGACCGTATCGGGACCTTCCTTCAGGATCAGGTCTTCCAGATCTTTTGCGCAGCGCTCGACGAACTGCGCCTCGGTCTCGCCCTCGGTCTTGAAGGCGCGGTAATGCGGGCAGCTCGTGTGCAGTACACGGGCAATCGGCAGGTCGAATGAGCGGTGATTGTTGGGCAGGCCGGTCAGGCTGGCGGACGCGATGGTGACGCCGTGATAGCCCTTGGTGCGGGAAATGATCTTCTTCTTGTCCGGCTTGCCGAGCGCGTTCGACCGATACCAGACGATCTTCATCGCCGTATCATTGGCTTCCGAACCCGAATTGGTGAAATAAGCCTTCGACATCGGCACCGGCGCGATCTCGATGAGCTTTTCGGCAAGCTCGACCGAAGGGCTGTGCGTGCGCGCCGTGAACGTGTGGTAATAGGGCAGCTTTGCCATCTGCTTGGCCGCGGCCTCGACCAGACGGCTTTCGCCAAAACCGACGCCGACGCTCCAAAGCCCAGCCATGCCTTCGATATACTGCTTGCCGGCATTGTCGTAGACATGGACGCCTTCGCCGCGCTCGATCACCAGCGCGCCATCGCGCTCCAGCGCCCGTGCGTTCGTGTAGGAATGCAGATGATAGGCCTTGTCGCGGGCCTCGATGGAATTGGGCTGGATCGTCACGGACTGTTCTCCTCTCGCACGAACGCGAATAGGAAATTCATAAGAGGAATCCAGCGGATTTCCAGCCCTCAAACACGATTTAGCAGAGCCCACCGTTTAAAATAATTGACGGGCTCATGAGCAGTTTTCATAGGTCCGATCAGCGCACCGACATACTAGCGTACAGACATGGCCGCGATCGGCGGCTCTGCCTGAGCCGGGATCGGGCTCTTGTAATCCTGCCCCTTGTGCCGGCGCTTGAGATCGGCCCATGCGGCTTCGCGCAGCTGCTCGCTGGTCATCGCCGCAAGACCCGTGGCCGCCATCACTTTCGCGACCGAAGCCATACCCTTGTGGGCAAGCGCGCTCTTGCCCTGCGCAACCACCTGCCAGGTATGAAGCTGCGTGCCGATCGCCAGCGTCGCGCCATAGGCCTGAACGGTTGGCACGACCCAGCTGACATCGCCCACATCGGTCGATCCACCCATCTGGCGAACCTCGTTATGAGCAGGCAGAACGAAGTCGGCAAGCGGGATATCCCGCTGTTCGAGGCGCTCCTGCGCCCAGCTGGCCGCAACATCCTCGGGCGTCAGGGTGGAGCGGATCTTTTCCGCAAATTCGATATCCTCTGCGTCGAAGGCCGGCGGCCCCATGCTCTCCCAGATATCCTGCATCGTATCCATCAGCGGCGTGTTCACCACGAGGTTGGAGACGCCGGCAAGCGTGACGGATTCCATCCTGGTCTCGGTCATCAGCGCCGCACCCTCAGCAACCTTCTTTACCCTCTCGATAAGCGCGAAGAGACCGGCGAGATCCGGCGCGCGCACGACATAACGAACCTTCGCATGCGCCTGAACGACATTCGGAGAAATGCCGCCAGTATCCAGCACCGCATAATGGATACGGCATTCGGACGGCATGTGCTCACGCATATAATTGACACCGACGCTCATCAGTTCGACGGCATCGAGCGCGCTACGGCCCAGTTCCGGCACGGCGGCCGCATGGGCGGCACGGCCGGTAAAGGTGAAATCTATGCGGCAATTGGCAAGCGACGTCTCACGCTGCACCCCGGCAAAGTTGCTCGGATGCCAGCTGATGGCGATATCGACATCGGAAAAGGCGCCGTCACGCACCATGAAGGCCTTGGCGGCACCACCTTCTTCTGCGGGGCAGCCGTAATAGCGAACCCGGCCCGGCGTGCCCGTCTTTTCAAGCCAGTCCTTGAGTGCCGTCGCCGCCAGAAGAGACGCCGAACCAAGCAGGTTGTGGCCGCAGCCATGGCCGTTCGCGCCGGCGATCATCGGATCATGCTCGGTTGCACCCGCTTTCTGGCTGAGGCCCGCCAGCGCGTCATATTCGCCGAGAAATGCAATAACCGGACCACCGCTACCGGCCTCGCCCATCACAGCGGTCGGGATATTGGCAACCGCATCGGTAATCCGAAAACCCTGCGCCTCCAGCATCTCGCGATGGGCAGCAGCAGACTCCGTCTCCATGTAACAAGTCTCGGGCGTCTCCCAGACTTGGCTGGCCAGTTCCGCGAACACCTCCGTTTTACGATCCACGAGATCCCAGACGAGAGGGAGGTTCGAGTTGCCATCGGTCATGAAACAGCCGCCTTGATTTCTAGCTAAGATGAGTTTTGGGTATGGAATGCAATAACCGCATACCTATCCCTTTCCGGGCCAAGCGCAACGCATAATGCAAAGAATTAAGGCTATGCGCATCGATTAGGCAGCGTCACCGCAGTTGTGATCAAATCCCGAATCTTACCGTCTCGACAACCGAGTGATAATCGCTATTCTCGCGCGCCACGGGAAGCAGACACGCTGAGCGAGCATTGCTTCACCGCAAAACAAATATGGAGTGAATGAGCAAAGACCAAGCATGACGTTCTGCATTTGTCGCCTCGATTGAAAATCTATTCCTTGAGGCAGCCGATATGTAGGACGACCCGCATGATCCTGCAGTTTCATCCGAGATGGGGAAATATATTTCGACCGGCATAGAGTTGGGCTTGCCGGTCAGGAGGTGAACAACACAGGACTTGGTCAAAAGATGCGGCAAAACGCATCGTAAATCAGGGAAATCAACCGTGCTGGCAAAGCCGGCACAGGTAGGGAGACTATAGATGAAACGTGTACTTACTCTCGCAGCGGCAGCGCTTCTGTCCGCAACATTCTTTGCCGGCGCCGCCAGCGCGAAGACCTTCGTTTATTGCTCCGAAGGTTCGCCAGAAGGCTTCGATCCGGGCCTCTATACCGCCGGCACGACCTTCGACGCCTCGGCTCATCCGATCTTCAACCGCCTGCTCGAATTCAAGCCGGGCACGACGCAGCCGGAAGCCGGTCTCGCAGAGAGCTGGGAAATTTCCGCTGACGGCACCGTCTACACCTTCAAGCTGCGCAAGGGCGTCAAGTTCCAGACCACGGACTTCTTCACCCCGACCCGCGAATTGAACGCAGACGACGTCATCTTCTCGATCGGTCGCCAGATTGACGAAAAGAACGCCTGGAACAAGTACATTTCCGGCGGCACCTGGGAATATGCCGACGGCATGGGCTTCCCGAAGCTGATCAAGTCGATCGAAAAAGTCGACGACCTGACGGTCAAGGTCACGCTGAACCGTCCGGAAGCACCGTTCCTGGCCAACCTTGCCATGCCGTTCGCTTCGATCCTGTCGAAGGAATATGCCGACAGCCTCGAGAAGGACGGCAAGAAGGAGCAGTTGAACCAGAACCCGGTCGGTACCGGTCCGTTCACCTTCGTCGCCTACCAGCAGGACGCCATCATCCGCTACAAGAAGAACGCCGACTACTGGGGCACCGCTCCGAAGATCGACGATCTCGTCTTCGCGATCACCAGCGACGCTGCCGTTCGTTACCAGAAGCTGAAGGCCGGCGAATGCCACCTGATGCCGTTCCCGAATGCCGCCGACGTTGAATCGATGAAGTCCGACCCGAACCTGGAAGTTCTGGAGCAGGAAGGCCTCAACATCGCCTACCTCGCCTACAATACGACCCAGGCTCCGTTCGACAAGCCGGAAGTTCGTATCGCTCTGAACAAGGCGATCAACAAGAAGGCCATCGTTGACGCCGTCTTCCAGGGCATGGCAACGCCTGCAACCAACCCGATCCCGCCGACAATGTGGTCTTACAACAACGAGACCAAGGACGACACCTACGACCTCGACGCTGCCAAGAAGATGCTGGCAGACGCTGGCGTCAAGGATCTCTCGATGAAGATCTGGGCAATGCCGGTTTCGCGTCCATACATGCTCAACGCACGTCGCGCTGCTGAAATCATGCAGGACGACTTCGCCAAGATCGGCGTCAAGGTCGAGATCGTTTCCTACGAATGGGCTGAATACCTGTCGCGTTCGAAGGCAAAAGACCGTGACGGTGCCGCAATCCTCGGCTGGACCGGCGACAACGGCGACCCGGACAACTTCCTCGACACCCTGCTCGGCTGCGATGCAGTTGGCGGCAACAACCGCGCACAGTGGTGCAACCAGGAATTCGACGCTCTCGTGAAGAAGGCCAAGGTCACCTCCGACCAGGCTGAGCGCACCAAGCTTTATGAGCAGGCACAGGCCGTCTTCAAGAAGGACGCTCCCTGGGCAACCATCGATCACTCGCTTGCCGTCGTTCCGATGCGCAAGGGTGTGACCGGCTTTACCCAGAGCCCGCTCGGCGACTTCACTTTTGAAGCAGTCGATATCGCCGAGTAAAACTGGCCTATCACAACTTTTTGCCGCGGGACGCGTTGCGTTTCCCGCGGCATTTTCTTATGAGATGCCTAAAAATATGGCGGTGACGCCGATATGGTTCGATCCATGGCTTGACAAAAGCCCAGGTCGGCCCAGCCCCTTTCCGCAAAGGCTTAAAATGTTTGGCTTCCTTCTGCGGCGCCTCGCCGTCCTGATCCCGACTTTCATCGGGGTCTCCATCATCGCCTTCTCCTTCATCCGGCTTTTGCCGGGTGATCCGGTTGCGCTCCTTTCGGGTGAGCGCGTCATGTCTCCGGAGCGTCACGCGCAGATCAGTGCGCAGCTCGGCATGGACCGGCCGATGGTCGTGCAGTATTTCGATTATCTCGGCGGCGTACTCACCGGCGACTTCGGCACCTCGATCGTCTCGAAGAAGCCGGTTCTTGATCAGTTCCTGACACTGTTCCCGGCAACGGTCGAACTGTCTTTCTGTGCCATCATCATAGCGATCGCGCTCGGCATTCCCGCCGGTGTCATTGCCGCAATCAAGCGAGGCTCGATCTTCGATCAGGGCCTGATGGGCATCGCACTGGTCGGTTATTCCATGCCGATCTTCTGGTGGGGTCTGCTGCTGATCATCCTGTTTTCGGGCACCCTGCAGTGGTTCCCGGTATCGGGTCGCATCTCGCTGATGTTCTATTTCCCGCAGGTCACCGGCTTCATGCTGATCGACAGCCTGATTTCCGGCCAGAAGGGGGCGTTTGCCTCGGCACTCAGCCACCTCGTTCTGCCGTCGATCGTGCTCGCCACCATTCCGCTCGCCGTCATCGCCCGCCAAACGCGCTCGGCCATGCTGGAAGTTCTGTCCGAAGACTATGTGCGCACCGCCCGCGCCAAAGGCCTGTCGCCATTCCGCGTCGTCGGCATCCATGCGCTGCGCAACGCCATGATCCCGGTTATCACGACGGTCGGCCTGCAGGTCGGCGTCATGTTGGCCGGCGCGATCCTGACCGAGACGATCTTCTCCTGGCCGGGCATCGGCAAATGGATCCTCGATAGCGTCTTCCGCCGTGACTACGCCGTCATCCAGGGTGGACTGCTGCTGATCGCCGCGATCATCATGACGGTCAACCTGATCGTCGACCTGCTCTATGGTCTCGTCAACCCGCGTATCCGCCACTAAGAAGGAGCAAAATCCCATGGCTGACGCCACTCTTACACCAAAGGCTGCGGAGCCCGTCTCCTCGGCCCAGATGCGACGCCAGATGCTCAAGGAGTTCTGGTTCTATTTCTCCGAAAACCGCGGCGCCGTGATCGGCCTGTTCGTTTTCCTGGCTTTGGTGCTGGTCGCGATCCTCGCACCGGTGATCGCCCCCCATTCGCCGTTCGAGCAGTATCGCGATGCGGTATTGAAGCCGCCGGTATGGGCCGAAGGCGGCACCGCCACCTATATTCTCGGTACAGATCCGGTCGGCCGCGATATCCTCTCGCGCCTGATCTACGGCGCGCAGTATTCGCTGTTCGTCGGTCTGGTCGTCACCACGCTGTCGCTGGTTTCCGGCATCATCGTCGGTCTTCTGGCCGGTTATTACCGCGGCTGGCTGGACACGATCATCATGCGCCTGATGGACATGATCCTCGCCGTTCCCTCGCTGCTTCTGGCGCTGGTGCTCGTCACTATTCTCGGTCCGGGCCTGAACAGCGCCATGATCGCGATTGCCGTGACGCTGCAGCCGCATTTCGTGCGCCTCACCCGCGCCGCCGTGATGGCCGAAAAGACCCGCGACTATGTCACCGCCGCCCGTATCGCCGGCGCAAGCCCGCTGCGCCTGATGTTCCGCACCATCCTGCCGAACTGCACCGCACCGCTGATCGTCCAGGCAACCCTGTCCTTCTCCAACGCCATTCTCGATGCGGCCGCTCTCGGCTTCCTCGGCATGGGCGCTCAGCCGCCGACACCGGAATGGGGCACGATGCTGGCCGAAGCCCGCGAATTCATTCTGCGCGCCTGGTGGGTCGTCACCTTCCCGGGTCTCGCAATCCTCATCACCGTTCTTGCCATCAACCTGATGGGCGACGGCCTGCGCGATGCGCTTGATCCGAAGCTGAAGAGGTCCTGATCATGTCGCTTCTGCAAATCGACAATCTCACCGTCGAATTCGAAACCGCCAACGGCTGGTTCCGCGCCGTCGACGGCGTCTCGATCTCGGTCGACAAGGCCGAAGTTCTTGCCATCGTCGGTGAATCCGGGTCCGGCAAGTCGGTCTCCATGCTTGCCGTCATGGGACTTCTGCCTTGGACGGCCAAGATCACTGCCGACCGTATGCTCTTTGAAGGCCGGGATATCCAGAAACTCAGCCCGGCCGAGCGCCGCAAGCTGATCGGCAAGGATATCGCCATGATCTTCCAGGAGCCGATCGCCAGCCTCAACCCCTGCTTCACGGTCGGCTTCCAGATCGAGGAAGTCCTGCGCATCCATCTCGGCCTCGGAAAGAAGGAGCGCCGAGCGCGCGCCATCGAACTGTTCAAGCAGGTTGGCCTGCCGAACCCGGAAGAGCGCATGCATGCCTTCCCGCACCAGATGTCGGGCGGCCAGTGCCAGCGTGTGATGATCGCGATCGCGATCGCCTGTAATCCCAAGCTGCTGATCGCCGACGAGCCGACCACGGCGCTCGACGTGACGATCCAGAAGCAGATCCTCGACCTGATCATGGACCTGCAGGCACGCACCGGCATGGGCCTGATCATGATCACCCATGACATGGGCGTAGTGGCAGAAACCGCCGACCGCGTCGTCGTGCAGTACAAGGGTCGCAAGATGGAGGAAGCCGACGTGCTTTCGCTGTTCGAAAACCCGAAGAGCAATTACACCAAGGCGCTTCTGGCAGCCCTGCCCGAAAACGCCACCGGTGACCGCCTGACCACGGTTTCTGCCTTCTTCGACGGCAACCCGGAACCGGCACCTTCCGCAGGAGCATCGGCATGAGCGACGTAAAGACCACCGACACCATGCTCGAAGTCCGCGACATCAAGCGCGACTACGAACTGCCGGGCGGCTTCATGAAGCCGAAGAAGACGCTTCATGCGGTGAAGGGCGTTTCCTTCAGCCTGGAACGCGGCAAGACGCTGGCGATCGTCGGTGAATCCGGTTGCGGGAAGTCCACGCTCGCCCGCATGATCACCTTCATCGACGAGCCGACATCCGGTGAGCTGATCATCGACGGCAAGAAAATGGACACCCGCCTGGGCCATCTGACGTCGGAAATGCGCCAGAAGGTGCAAATCATCTTCCAGAACCCCTACGGTTCACTCAACCCGCGCCAGAAGATCGGCGACGTTCTGGGTGAGCCGCTGGCTATCAACACCGACCTGTCTGCTGCCGAGCGCCGCAACCGCGCCACCGAAATGCTGATCAAGGTCGGCCTCGGCCCGGAACACTATAATCGCTACCCGCACATGTTCTCCGGCGGTCAGCGCCAGCGTATCGCCATTGCCCGCGCGCTGATGATGAACCCGAAACTGCTGGTGCTCGACGAACCGGTTTCCGCACTCGACCTTTCGGTTCAGGCCCAGGTGCTGAACCTGCTTGCCGACCTGCAGGACGAGTTCAACCTCACCTACGTTTTCATCAGCCACGACCTCTCGGTCGTTCGCTACATCGCCGACGAGGTGATGGTGATGTATTTTGGCGAGGCGGTCGAATACGGCACGCGCGACGAGGTGTTTTCAAATCCGAAGCACGAATACACGCAGACCCTGTTCAAGGCGACACCGAAGGCCGACGTGGAATCCATCCGCGCCCGTATAGCGGCGAAGAAGTCTGCTTCGGCGGCTTAATCCTCACTGCTCGCGACAGATATGGGACCGGAGAGAGAGATCTCTCCGGTCTTTTTTATTCAACGAACACCCTCACCGTCGCAGCCTTTCCCGCTGCATCGATCACCGTCAGCGTCGAAAACCCCGCCCCTTCCGGCTGCCATTCATTGGTGCGTCGGCGGGAGAGAGCATCCAGTGGCTTGCCGTTGGCGAGCCAGCGGAACGGCGGACGACCGCCCTGTAGTTTCAGCACCAGCGGCGAGATATCGCCGGATGACGCTCCAAGATCGACCTTCGCCCCTTCCGGCGGATAGACGATCTGCGGCGCAGTCTCGCGGGATGAAGAGCGGATAAGCCCGCTTGCGGTGACCGCAAACCGTCGCTGGGCAACGGCCAAATCCGATTGCGCCAACCGCACGGCACCCGGCGGTGCAGATGGATGCGGCGTAAACGGCACCCCGGAGCGCGAAAAAGCCTCGAACAGTATCGGCGCCGCCGTCTGGTAACCTGCAATGCCCGGCACCGCGCCATTATCCGGCCGCCCGACCCAGACGCCAAGCACATAACGCCCGTCATACCCGACAGACCATGCATCGCGATAACCGTAGCTGGTACCGGTCTTGTAGGCGATGCCGAGTTTCCGGCTGCCGGTCGGCGGCAGAACGTCGGAGAGAATATCCGTGACATTCCAGATCGCCTGCCGCTCCAAGAGCATTTCACTGTCCAGCACGGCCGGCTGCTCGTCGATGCCATTGCCGACCCGCACCGGCTGCCCGCCGTTGGCAAGTGCCGCATAGGACTGCACCAGATCTTTCAGCGTGATGCCGACCCCGCCGAGCCCGATCGCCAGCCCCGGCGCTTCGCTCGGCGGCAGGACGGGCCTGACATCGGCACGGCGAAAACGGATCATCAACCGCGACGGCCCGACCGCATCGAGCAATCTCACCGCCGGCACGTTGAGCGACAACTGCAGCGCCTGACGCACGGTCACGTCGCCCTGATAGGTCATGTCGAAATTCTTCGGCCGGTAGCCAAAAAAGTCCGCCGGCCGGTCCTCGATCATGGTTTCCTGGGAAACCAGCCCCTGCTCGAAGGCAAGGCCATAGATGAACGGCTTCAGCGTCGAGCCCGGCGACCTGAGTACGCGCGTCATGTCGATCCAGCCGGAACGCCCCGCGTCGAAATAATCCGCAGATCCCACTTCACCGACGATCTCGCCAGTCGTTGCATCCGCCATCACCATGGCAAGCGAAACCTTTGGGGCGAGCTTTGCAGAGGCCTCGCTAGCAACCTCCTCGAGCTTCTTCTGGATGCCGCGTTTCAGCGTGGTGCGATACTCCTCGGCCTTCGGCTGCTTGCGGATGGCGGCTTCGGCGAGATGCGCGGCTAAGGCTGGCAATTGCAGCCTTTGCCGCGGCACCGCATCAAGGGAAGCCCGCTCCGCCTCACCCTCGCCCGTCACCTCCGCCACCGCAGGACGGGTCAGCACCCGTTCGCGCGCGGCATGCGCCACCTGCGGATGACGATCCGGCCGACGAGATTCCGGCGATTGCGGCAGCGCAACGAGAAGTGCCGCCTCCGCCACCGTCAGCCGTTTCGGCTCCTTGCCGAAATACGCGAGGCTCGCGGCCCTCACCCCTTCCAGATTGCCGCCATAAGGCGCGTGGGTGAGATAGAGTTCGAGGATCGCCTTCTTGTCGATGCGGCGCTCGATCTGGATGGCGCGAGCAAGCTGCAGGAGCTTTGCCGAAAACGACCGCGTCTCGCGCGGCTCGATCAACCGCGCCACCTGCATGGAAAGCGTCGAGGCACCGGAGACGATCCGGCCATTGGTGAGAAGCTGGAATGCTGCGCGACCGATCGCAAGCGGATCAATGCCGCCATGCTCGTAGAAACGCCGGTCTTCGTAGCCGATTAGCATTGCGAGAAAACGCGGATCGACATCCTCGATAGCGGTCTTCAACCGCCAACGCCCTTGCGGCGTAGCGAAAGCGCGCAGCAATTCGCCATCCGCATCCAGCACTTCGCGGGAGACAGCCGTGGCACTTTCAAGCGGCGGCGGATAGGCGCGATCGGCCCAGTCCAGACCGGCGTAGGTACCCGCTGCCAGAAGGAGGCAGGCACCAAAACCGATCGAGAATTTCCAACGCTTTTTCATCGTCCTTCACGCCGCTTACGGAGCCGGCAGAACCTCCATCTTGCCCATCGCCGTCCGAGCCGAGAACTGCGGACGGTACATGTCGTCCACCTGTGCGGCCGGATGATCGTAGACGCCGGGCGTCACGGCCCGCACGACATAGGCCAGCGTGATCTGCCGGTTGTCGCCCTGGGCGCGATCGAAGGCGGCGACGAAGCGGTCGTTGCGGAATTCCGTATGCGCGGCCTGCACTTCCTCGATCCAGTCGAAATTGGAAAGATTGGCGCTGTTGACGATCGACGGGTTGTCGATCTCGAAACCGGCCGGCAATAGGTCGGTGACGATGATGCGCGACGGCCAGTCATTGGTTTCGGTGACATTGAGCACCACGACATACCGTTCGTTCTGCTTCGCCTCGCTGACACTGACCTCCTCGCCGGCCATCGTGTAATAGGTCCGGGTAATCTCGAACCCATCACCGCCGGCCGGCAGCGGCGTGGCCGGTGCCGCAACAGTGGTGATCGCGGCTGACAAGGCATCGCCACTGTCATTGCGGATGGTCAGCGGATGATCAAGCAGAACGTCACCCGCCATCTGCGACATCAGCGTGCCGGTATGGGCCGCACCATTGACGTTGAGTTTCAGGCTGTCATCGCCATTCTGCAGCGCGCGGGCAGCGAGCAGCATCCAGGTCTGTTCCTGGGTGCTGGTGTATTTTTTCTGCGCCCATTCCTTGGCAACGACATCGGCGAGCGCCGGCACGATCGGCGGCACCGGACGGCTTTCGGCAGCGAGCGCTAGAACGGCAGCCCCGTCACGCAGTGACGAACCATAGTCGGAACGGGAGAGGCTTACCTTGTGGAGCTGCGCATTTTCCGACATCTGCAGCGCATCGTTGAAAATGCTCCGTGACCGCTGGCCATCGCCGTAAAGCGAAAGCGCTGCCGCGATATGCGCCTTGGAAAGCGGCGTCGGGAAATCGGAGAGCATGGTATCGGCGTAATAACGCAGATCACTGATCGCGGCCTTGCGATTGCGGGCGAGAACATAGAGCGCATAGGCGATCTGGTTGCCCTGATCGCGCACGCTGGTCGTATAGGCGAGCGTGTTTTGCAAGTTCTCCAGCGACTGCACCAATGGCTGTTCCGGCACGCCATATCCCTGTTCGCGGGCACGCGAGAGGAAATCGCTCACATAGGCATCGAGCCAGAGATCGTTGCCAGCGCCATCCGGCCCCCAAAGGCCGAAGCTTCCGGCGGAAGCCTGGAATGACAGCACACGATAGATCGCATCCTGTACGCGTTTCTTCACCTCGGCATCGTCGGCCAGCCCGTTCTGCACCGCCATCTCGCTGAGATAGAGAAGCGGCAGCGCCCGGCTCGTCGTCTGCTCTGCGCAGCCGTAGGGGTAACGGTCGAGGCTCATCAGCAGCGCCGGAATATCGAAGGCATTGGACCGGCTGACATTGACGCTGACCGAAGCGCCCTGAAGCACGTTGTCCGCAAGCAGATTACCGTCCACGGTAACACTTGCGCCCGGTTTGAGTTCGACCAACCGCCGCTCCGTCACCGGCATTGCGGCCGGACGGACAGGGATATGGAGAACCTGATCGACGGAGAGACCGGCACTATTGGCAAGCTTGATCGACACCGTGCCGTCGCCGGGCTCGATACCGACGAGAGGCAGTGTGATACTCGTCTTGCCACCTGCCGTCAGCTCAACGGGCTTCACCGCGCTCTGGCCGATGGCCACTGCATCGCTGGTCTCGACGGTCAGATCATAGGTACCGGCAGGCCCATCGGTATTGGCGATGTCGAGCCTCAGATTGCTGTCGTCGCCCGGCGCGAGGAAACGCGGCAGGCTGGAAGTAATGACGATCGGATCGCGGATGATGACATCCTTCACGCCGTGCCCGACGCCGGATTTAGACCATGCGACGGCCATCACCCGTGCCGTGCCGTTGAACTGCGGAATATCGAAGGAGACCTTCGCCTTGCCCTCGCCGTCCAGCTTCACCGGACCGGAGAAGAAAGCGACCAGCTTTTCCTTCGGCGGGCTTGCCTGCAGCGCCATGCTGCCACCGTCACCGCCCGTCCTCAATCGCCCGGTCGCGCCGAGCGAACCATCGATCAAACGGCCATAGATATCGCGGATTTCCAGCCCCAGACGGCGCTGGCCGAAATACCAGTCGTCGGGCGCGGGCGGCTCGTAACGGGTGAGATTGAGAATGCCAACATCGACGGCCGCAACCGTCACATAGGCATCCTCATTGGCCCCTGCCCCCGCTACCTGCAGCGAGATATCGAGCGGCTGGCGCGGCAGTGTCTTTTCCGGCGCATCGATGGCGATCGCAAGATCACGCGCTTCTGGATCGACCTTCAGCCACGTGATCCCGATCGCCCGCATCGGCATGCGGTTTTCACGCGCTTCGCCGGGGCGATAGAGCGTTGCGGTAACGTAAGAGCCTGCACCCCAATCCGCAGTCACCGGGATTTCGACCTCGCCGCCATTTTCGGCGATGCTTGCGGTCTCGACCGAGATCAGCTCCTCGGAACCCGCCATCACCATCAGCTCGCCGGCATATCGCGACGAGACTTTCAGCTTGGCGGTATCGCCGACCTTGTAGCTCGGCTTGTCGAGCGCGACTTCCAGCGCATCCGGCGTTTCAGTCGAAGTGGCGGTTACGAACCAGCCGGCATCGAATTCGACGCTGGAGGCCGGGCCGCCGATATCGGCGGTTTCGACCTCGAGGCGATAACGGCCCCACTCGACGGGAACGGAAACACGCCCGCCATCGGTCGTCACGTCGACGGTGCCATTGGAGACCTGGCGCGTGCGGGTGATCGGTTCATAACGCCAGGAATTGCCGTCGCGATACCATTGGTAATCCCGCTCGACCTTGACGAGCTTCCACGGCAGCCCCTTCAGCGCCTGCTTGGAGCCGGCTTCATTGACCAGGATGACGTTGAAATTGCCCACCGCACCTTCCGGCAGGTCACCGGAAAATTCCGGCTTGATGCCGATCCGCGGGCCATCAGCTTTCACCGGCAGCGACAGGTTGCGCTCGATCGCCCTTCCACCCGTCTCCTGCATCCTGACGACAATCTCGGCATTGATGAGCTTGGTCGTTGACGGCAGTTCGGCGACATCCGCGTCGAATGTGGCTTTACCGTCCTCGTCCGTATCATCCAGCGCATCGAGCGGGATGCGGACGGTTTCCGTCTCCTCCTCGTCGGCAAGGCCGAACTGGTAGCCGGGGAAGGTTGCGTTTTCGCGCGTCGGCTTGAGCGCAATCTCACCTTCGAGACCGAGGCCTGCAGCCGGTGCGCCATAAAGATAACGGCCATCGATGGTCACCGAAGCCGGTTCACCGACAACGATCTCCTTCGCCTCGCTCGTCATATCGAACTCGATGCGATCCGGCACGAAATCATCGACTAGAAAGGTCTTTTCGCCGATCGCAGACCCTTTGGGATCAGTAAACACCTGCATCGTCCAGGTGCCGCGCATAGACGTGTCCTGCAACGGCAGATCGAGCGTATAGCCGCCGATATCGCCATTCTTCACCATCCGCCGGTCTTCCACGCCATCGGGGCGCAGGAATACGAAGGTGAGCGGCAGGTTCTCGATCGCGGTCGCATCGACATTACGGGCAAGCGCGCTCGCATGCACGGTTTCGCCGGGGCGATAGATACCGCGTTCGGTCCAGGAGAGAAGATCGATCGCGCCGGGAGCAGGACGCCCGGTCACACCGCGGTCGGACAGATCAAAGCCTGCGCGGGTCATGTCGAGGAAGACATAATCCTTGCCTTCGCTCTGCGCCGCCAGCACCGCCGGCACCATGGCCGCCGTGCCGCGCATCAGTCCGGCCGTGAAGGTGGCGCGGCCATCCGCATCCGTCTTCGCCGTACCGAGGATCTCGTTGTTCTTGGCAAGAAGCTGCAGGTCCACACCTGCGATCGGCTTGGCAGAGCCAAGCGACCGGGCAAACACATGCAGCCCATCCGTGCCGGCATAGGTGGTGAGACCGATATCGGAGACGACAAACCACTGGGTCGCCTTGTTGTCCCATTCCTGATTAACGGCATTGGCAGCAGATGCCGTGAGCACATAGACGCCCGGCTTGCGCTCGGGCAGCGCCTCGTCGACCGGGAAACTGGTCGTCACGTCCTTGTTCATATCCTGGCCGAGATCGATCGTGCCCTGCCAGACGAGTTCGCCGTTTTCCTGCTCGATCCTGTCGGCGCTATAGCCGCTCATCTGGGTGAGAAACTGCGAATTGGTCAGCAGCGGCGCGATATTGCGGTCGCCGATCCGGTAGAGTTTGAGGTTCGCCCGGTCGGTATTGACCGAGACGATCGGGATGCCGCGGCGCGCGGTCGACGGCAGCACGAAACTGTCGCCGGTAAACCGCACCATCGGCGAGCGGTCCTTGACGTAGATGTCGAGATCGACCTGGGCCGGAAGCGGCTCATCGACCGAAGACGGCAGGCCACGGCGAAGCGAAAGCTTGTAACGCTGGCCGTGGGTTAGCCCCTCGACGCAGACCTGGTTGTCCTTGGCTTCCATCGCCTTCGGCGCCTGCCCGTCGAGCGTGACGAAAGGCGCGTAATCGACGCCGGCCTTCACCAGCGGCTCGGAAAACTGCACGCAGGCGCGCGGATTGGCGCTGTCGGCATCAACCGTATTGCCCGTAACGCGAAAACCCTGGCGCTCGCGCAGATCGTTATAGGCGGCCTGCACGGTGCGGGCGCTGGCGAGGGCAAGGCTCTGCTTGTAGGCGGTGAGCGCCTGACGGTAATTCTGCTGCTTGGCAAGAGCGGCACCGAGCACGGAAAGCGCATCAGCGCGGGCCTGCGTCGTGCGCGACATCAGATAACCGTTGATCGCCGCAAGCGTGCCTTCGCTATCGGCCGACCCGTTATTCTTGGCAACGCCGGCGGCCCGCGCCAGCGCGATCCACAGATCGCCGTCATCGGGAGAGAGCGACAGGGCGCCCTTGTAATTGTAGATCGCCGTATCCACCCGACCACCGAGTAGTTCGGACTGCGCAACGGTTTTCAGGTTCTCGATGCCGTAACCCTGCTGGTTATCGCCGAGCGTCAGGCCATCCTTTTGCTCGCGAGCCTGCTGCAGCAGTTCGTCCGACAGAAAGGTCAGTCGCGGCGGGGCACCGATATCCGGCTGGGCCGCCACTTCGACGATTTTGCCTGCAACGGCACCGGCAAACGTATTGAGCTGGCCATGATCGGACTTGAGGAAGCACCACTTGGCTTTCACATTATAAGTGAAGGCGCGGCACTGGTTGTCGCCGATGCAGGCGGCTTGGCACTGGTCCAGGCTGACATTCTTCACGGTCCTGAGGTCGAAGCCGGTATAGTCGCCATCTACCGTCGTTTCGATCCGCCGTTCCGCCGCGATAAGCGGCGTGGCCAGAAGGAGTGAAGAAAAAAACAAAGCTGAAAAGCCGAAGATCGCGCGCCTAGACATCGATAAGTCCCCCCGTGGCAGCCGTCGGATGCGCTGTTGTCCAATGTGGGAACCCACTTGTCAACGGAAGTCATCCTGTTCGCTGACGGAGGAAATCAAACCGAAAGTGGCGCAGTAAGAAAACTCCTCTAGACAAAGCTGTGCCAGAAATGCCGTCTGCACATGTCGATGACAGTGGCAGACAGACAGTCTTGTGATGTAGAAGGCAGTCGATATGGCAATTCTGAACCTATTCAAGAACCGACGTGCGGACGAGAAGACGGAGCGCGCAAGCTTCGGCGCTCTTCTCGACGGTTATTCGATCGAGGTCATGCCGCGCACCGCGGCCAAGATCGAGAATTTTCGCGAGTTCCTGCCGGCCGGCATGCGTGTCTATATCGCCCATATCGACGGAACGCCGATCGAGGACATGGTTACCACCGCAAAACGCCTGACCGAAGACGGTTACGCGGTGATGCCGCATGTTCCGGCCCGCCTCATCCGCGACAAGGCGATGCTGGAGGATTGGATCAGCCGTTACGTGAACGAGGCAGGCGTCAGCCAGGCTCTGCTTCTGGCGGGTGGCCTCTCCTCCCCCAGAGGCGAACTCGAAAGTTCACTGCAGCTTCTCGAAACCGGCCTGTTTGGGCGTTACGGCTTCAAACGCCTGAATGTCGCCGGCCACCCGGAAGGCAACAAGGATATCGACAAGGACGGCACGACAAGGCTCGTCGACCGGGCCTTGAAGTTCAAGCAGGCCTATTCGGAAAACAGCGATGCCGAAATGGCGATCGTCACCCAGTTCGCCTTTGATGCCAGATCGATAATTCGCTGGACCGAGCGTATCGCCGAAGCGGGCGTGACCTTGCCGATCCATCTGGGCGTTGCCGGTCCGACCAAGCTGCAGACGCTGATCAAATTCGCCATTTCCTGCGGCGTCGGCCCTTCACTGAGCGTCTTGCAGCGACGCGCGATGGATCTGAGCAAGCTGCTTGTTCCTTACGAACCGGATGAGTTCCTGACTGAGATCGCCAACTACAAGGCAACCCATCCGCAAAGCCTGATCGACGAGATCCATGTCTTCCCGCTCGGCGGCATCAGGGCCAGCGCCGACTGGGTGAACGAGCGCGTGCTCAAGGGCAAGGTAGCGAGCCAATAGATCGACAACGGACGTTAGAAAGAAAACGGCGCGATCCGAGGACCGCGCCGATTTTTTATCGTGGAAGAGACTGCGATCAGCCCGAAATATAGGGCAGGACCTCATTCGTACCGCGCCAGATCATTTCGAGCGCAACGTAGAGAATGACGGCGAGACCGACATAGGCGATCCAGCGATGCCTGTTGAGCAGGCGGGCAATGAAGCTTGCGGCAATACCCATCAATGCGATCGACAGAACCAGACCGAAGATCAGCACTTCCGGATGTTCGTGCGCGGCACCGGCCACAGCCAGCACGTTATCGAGCGACATGGAGACGTCGGCAATGACGATCTGCCAAGCGGCCTGGGCAAAGGTCTTGCGGGGTGCACCACCGGCGACCGTACCATCGGCATTAAAATCGCTGTCGGCGAGAGCCTCATTGGCTTCGTCTTCATGCTGATGAGGCGTTCTGAGTTCGCGCCACATTTTCCAGCAGACCCACAAAAGCAGAACGCCGCCAGCGAGCAGCAGGCCGACGATCTGCAGCAACTGCGTGGTCGCCAGTGCAAAACCGATACGCAGCAGCGTAGCGGCAATGATGCCAACCAGAATTGCCTTGGCGCGCTGTTCCTTCGGCAAGCCTGCCGCAGCAAGGCCGATGACGATGGCATTGTCACCAGCCAGAACCAGATCGATCATGATAACTTGCGCGAGGGCGGACAAGGCCTCAGGCGTGAAAAATTCCATCATAAGACAACCTATTTAGACGGGGTGCCTCATGTCCTGACGACCTTTGGGGCGTGTTCCGGGCAATGAACCCAAGGACACACATTCCATCTGACCAAAAACCATCACGACACCGGGCACCGATATTGGACAATCCAGTCCGACATCACAGTTCATGGAAGAACTGCCAGAGGGGCCCGGTCCTGGTCGACCAAGATTTAGCGCTGGCTTGAGCGAAACTCAAGTGGCCGACTCACGAAACCGTCAGATCCTCGTGATCTCCGCTACCGCAACGGCAGAATTGTCGCCCCGCACCGCAACCCGCCTCCGGTGCGTTTTCACTTCGGAAGCCGCTTCTGCAGGCTGTCCAGGATGCGTTCTCCGAGCGCCTGGTAATCCTCGTCGAAGTGATGCCCGCCATCGATCGCCACCGTTTCCACGCCAGATGCCTTCATCGAAGGGCACGGGTCATCGTCTTCTTCGGTGCCGTAGATGCACTGGACAAGGCCGCTCTTGATCTTGGCGATGTCATCGACCGTCGTTCCACCCTCGCCTGCTCCGGCCATGCCGAGCCAGCCGGTAACGGAAATTTCGAAATCCACTTCCTTCGAAAGCGCCAGCAGCGAAAGCTGCTTCACCCGTTTTTTCTCGGCCTTGGGAAGAAGATTGTAGGCCGCGGGAATCACATCCGCACCGAACGAATATCCAATCAACACGACATTCGAGACGCCCCATTGATCGGCATAGGTATCGATGATCCGCTTCAGATCGTCTGCTGTTTCCTGTGGCGTGCGTTTCGCCCAGAAATACCGCAGCGAGTCGACGCCGATCACGGGAACGCCTTGGCTCTGCAGATATTCCCCAAGCTCGCTGTCGAGATCGCGCCAGCCGCCATCACCGGAATAGACGATCGCCATCGTGTCCATAGCCGGCTTTGTTTCCAGAACGGAAAGCGGCAGGTCGAGAGCGCCTTCGGATTTCCCGGACGATAGCTGGTTCTGCAGCCACGTTCCGAGATAATCCTCTGCGTCATCGGAAGTTTCCTTCACCACGATATCGCTATGGGCCTGTTTCAGGGTAAGCGCATGCGTCTTGCCAGCTGGATCCGCCTCCGGCGTGAAAGCAACCGTCACTGGAGCCGGCAATGGACCGTCAGTCAGTCCGTAGACGATCCCGGTATCGGTGGGGCGTTTGTCGGCAGGTGTGCAGAGCTGCTTTTTCAAAGGCACGATCTCGCCCGGATCAACGGCGATCGCACCGCCGATCGTTGCAAACGGGCTCTGTGCGATCATCGCGAGCGCAAGCGTGCCGCCTTCTTTCACGCCGGCCAGAACAGGATGCCGGTATTCGCGGTTTGCCACCCGCCGCTGTACCTGCTGCGAGAGATCCTCGATATCGGAAACCATGTAGATGCAGTCACCGTCGTCCGTCGCCAGCGATTTCATGTAGGAGGGGAAATCGATGCCGACGACGGCAGCACCACTCTCGACGAGATCCTTCGCCTGCGCTTCCTCGGCAGCACCCCAGCCTTTCGCATCGGAAATCAGGAACACCATGCCGGCCAAATCCTGTCCCTGCGGAAGATAGATATGCGGCGAGGGAATGAGCCCGGTATGATAGTCCTGATCGGCCACAGGATTTTCGGCCTGTGCCTGAGGCGCTGCCAGGGTGGGAGATTGGGCGGGAGCTGGTGTCTGGGCATACGTCAGGGGCGCAAACGCCATGCTCAGCACCGTTGTCAGGCCAAGCGTAAACAGTGTTGCAAGACGCATTCTCATTTACCCACTACTCCTCTCAACCCACCACCGATCAAAAGCGTCGCATCCATCATGGCGACAGCCGGACCGATGCCGGAAACGGCAAGATAGCGCGGTTCCCAGCGAGGGTGAAACTTTGATTTGAAGGCCTTCAGACCCTTGAAGTTATAAAACCGCTCGCCGTGTTCGAAAATGACGCTGCCGATCCGGTCCCAGGCGGGTGCCGCTTCGCGCTGCGCCATGCCGGAAAGCGGCGCCATGCCGAGATTGAATTCCTTGAAGCCAGCATCGCGCAGATGCTCCATGATCCGTACGAACAGAAAATCCATCGATCCTTTCGGCGCATCCGGTGCAAACCGCATCAGGTCGACCGTTCCTTCCTGCTTGGTATCGGTGACGGCAAGCGTTGCAAACGCGACGATCCGGCCCTCCTTGCGCAGAATGCCAACCGGTTGCGACAGCACGTAGTCATCGCGGAAAGCGCCGAGCGAAAAGGTCTTTTCGCGCGTATTGTGTTCGTCGAGCCAACTGTCGGACACGCCACGCAGGGCCTCGAGCTGGTTGGCAACCTCATCCGGCTGCAGCATCTCGAATTCGAGCCCTTCGCGCACACCCTTGTTGATCGCTTGCCTGAGGCCGGATAGCCGGCTGCCCTTCAATTCGAAACCCGCAAGATCTACGACGGCAAGTTCGCCCAGCCGGAAGGCGCGCATACCGGCATCTGTGCAATAGGCGAGAAGATCAGGCGAAATCTGATAGAAGACAGCACGCCCGCCACCGGTTCTCGCCTCTTCGACGAAACGCCAGACCAATTCGGCGATCTCGTCACTTGGACCGATCGGATCAAAAAGCGCGATCCAGGAACGGCCCTGGATGCCATACATGATGAAGGCGTTGCCGCTGGCGGAAAACATCAGCCGCTTGTCGCCCATGCGAACGAGGTTGGCATCGGCGAAATCCTGCGCCATGGCGATGTTTGTCGCCTGTGTCAGTTCTTCCGCGGTCGACAGGTCCGATCGCTTCACGGCAGGCCGTAACAGGCTGAAGATCGACACGACCGCAGCGACGATGGCTATGCCGAGCATAGCGCGCAGACCTCGCGGTGCCTCGGCAGAGAATTCGAACCGCCACCAGAGATCGCGACTGTAATCGACCTCACGATAGACGAAGAACAGGATCGTGGTGGCAGCAGCAACGAGGATCAGCATAGCCACTATCCAAGGCGGCGTCAGCGCCTGGCGCAGCATCGACGCCGGGCGGTTGAATTGTCGGGCGCTGAGCAAAAGCCCGGCCAGGAGCACCGTCAGGAACACAGCTTCGAAAAGTGCGAGCGCCTTGAGCAGCGAGAACAAAAGACCGAGTGCCGTGCAGAGGACTGCTGTCCACCATGCGCCATCCAGCCTCTGCGCCAATCCGCGAGCGCTGACGAAGAGCAAGATGCCGATAATACTGGAGAGAAAATGCGCGCTTTCAACCAACGGCAGCGGCATGTAGCTGCCAAGGAAATTGAGGTTGGAATCCGGCGTCGGCGTGACGCTCGAAAGAACCAGCATCGCACCAGCGATCAGCGCGAAGGCGGAAAGCAGGAGAGGCGCCAGCCGAAACTCAAGCTTTCGCAATGTGGAAGCGACCGGATGTTTCGACAACTGCCGCGCTTCGAGAAAGATGACGAAAAGCGTCGCGATCAGCAGGGGCAGGACGTGATAGATGACGCGGTAGAGGACGAGGCTGCCAAGAACCTGATCGATATCGACGGTGTTGCCGAGAGCGGCAACGATAATTGTCTCGAAAACGCCCAGCCCCGCAGGAACGTGGCTGAGAACGCCGGCACCTACGGCAGTCGCGTAAATCGCCAGAAAAGACGGCCAGCCGATAGTGGTCTGAGGCAGAAGAACGTAAAGCACGGACGCGGATGCAGCGATATCGAGTGCAGTGACGAGAAATTGCTGCGACGACGTGCGGCTGTCGGGAAGCCTTAGATGCACCTTTCCGATTGAGATTGTGCGCCCGTCACGACCGATGAAAACCAGTATGCTCAGGCCGACGATGATGATCAGGGCGATGACGCGGATTGCCGTATCGCTGACACCAATGATCTGGCCGACCCGAGGGGCAGTAACAAGACAGGCAAGTGCCGTGACCGACAAAAGGCCAATGCCGAAGGCGAAAGTGACAAACGCGATGACACGGCCGATATCTTCCGGCGAAAGACCTAGCCGCGAATAACCGCGAAACCGGATGGCACCGCCGCTCAGCGCACCGAAACCTGCCGTATTGCCGACAGCATAGGCGCTGAAGGCCGTCATCGCCACTGGCACCGTCGGCAGCTTGCGGCCGATATAAGTCAGGGCATTGAGATCATATCCGACCAGCGCTGCAAAGCTGAGGCCGGTGAAGAACACGGCAAGTGCGATCGACGACCACGAGGTCGAGACCAGCGCCTCGATCACCTCGTCATAACTGACTTCTGTCGTTAGCTCGTAAATAGCCAGCGCGGTGAAACCGAAGACCAGAAGCACGATGAAGGAAACGAACAAGCCGCGATGGGCCTGGAAAAAATCGCGGACGTAACTGCTAGAACTGTTGGACGCCATGGTCTGCTTTGCCCCGAAGACAAGCGATAAGATCTGAAAACGCGGTGCGAAAAGCAACTGGATCACGGCTTAAGTGTGTCATCCGCTGATTTGCGCAACCGCTCCTATCATATGCTTCTTAATATCGCTTGACGGATTCTGCGCGGCCCATATAGTTTAAACTTAAAATAACTACATACGGGAACTTCGGGAGATATTCATGCGCATCGTCTGCATCGGTGGCGGCCCGGCTGGGCTCTATTTCGCCCTGTTGATGAAGAAGTTTCATCCCGAGCACTCGGTTGCGGTTGTAGAGCGCAATCGGCCCTATGACACATTCGGTTGGGGCGTGGTCTTTTCAGACGCTACCATGGTGTCGATGCGTGCCTGGGATCCGCAGAGTGCAGCCGAAATCGAAAATGCCTTCAACCACTGGGACGATATCGAGCTTCTGTTCAAGGGCACCCGCCAGCGCACGTCCGGCCACGGTTTTGTCGGCATCGGCCGCAAGAAACTCCTGAACATCCTGCAGCGTCGCTGCGAGGCGCTTGGCGTCGAACTGGTGTTCGAAACCGATTCCGATGGTGACACCGACTACCCAGATGCCGACCTGATTATCGCCTCCGATGGCTTCAACTCGAAGATCCGCAATCGTTATCCGGAAGTCTTTGAGACGGATCTCGCCGTGCGCCCGAACCGCTATATCTGGCTCGGCACCAACAAGCTCTTCGATGCCTTCACCTTCGATTTCCGCAAGACGGATCACGGCTGGTTCCAGGCGCATATCTACAAGTTCGACGACAACACCTCGACCTTCATCGTCGAGACGACGGAAGAGGCTTACGAGAAGCACGGCCTCGGCACGATGGACCAGCAGGGCTCGATCGATTTCTGCCAGGAGCTTTTCTCCGAAGTGCTGGAAGGTGCCGAACTGATGACCAACGCGCGGCACCTGCGCGGCTCGGCCTGGCTGAACTTCAACCGGCTGATCTGCGGCAAGTGGAGCCATTTCAATGGCAATTCCCATGTCGTTCTGATGGGCGATGCTGCCCACACCGCCCATTTCGCCATCGGCTCCGGCACCAAGCTCGCAATCGATGATGCGATCGAACTGACCAACCAGTTCAACCGGCTGGGCCATTCGAAGGATGCAATCCCGCAGGTTTTGAAGACCTATGAGGATATCCGCCGCATCGATGTCGCCCGCATCCAGAACGCGGCCCGCAATGCGATGGAATGGTTCGAAGTCGTGGGTGAGCGTTACGCCGATACGCTGGAACCGCCGCAATTCATGTATTCCATGCTGACCCGCTCGCAGCGCATCAGCCACGAGAACCTGCGCCTGCGCGATCCCGTGTGGCTCGAAGGCTACGAGCGCTGGTTCGCCGAAAAGAACGGCATCGAGGTGCAGGGCAATGGCCGCACACTGCCGCCGATGTTCACCCCCTATTCGCTACGCGGCACCCACCTGCCGAACCGCATCGTCATGTCGCCGATGGCGATGTATTCGGCAAAGGACGGGTTGCTCGACGATTTCCACCTCGTCCATCTTGGCTCGCGCGCGCTTGGCGGCGCCGGCCTCGTCTTCGCCGAAATGACCTGCGTCTCGCCCGATGCCCGCATCACCCCCGGTTGCCTCGGCCTGTGGAACGACGAGCAGGCGATGAGCTGGAAGCGTTTTGTCGATTTCGTCCATGCCAATTCGGAAGCCAAGGTCGGCATCCAGCTTGGACACGCGGGGCGAAAAGGCGCAACGAAACTCGCATGGGAAGGTATCGACCAGCCACTGGAAACCGGCGCATGGCCACTGATTTCCGCCTCCGCCCTACCCTATCTCAAAAACAGCCAGGTACCGAAGGCGATGGATCGCGCCGACATGGACCGGGTAAAGGCGGACCATGTCCGCGCCGCAAAATATGCCGCCGAGGCAGGCGCCGACTGGCTGGAGTTGCACTGCGCCCACGGCTATCTTCTGTCGAGCTTCCTTTCGCCCCTGACAAATTCCCGCACAGACGACTATGGCGGCAGCCACGAAAACCGTGCGCGCTATCCACTGGAAGTTTTTACCGCGATTCGCGAAGTCTGGCCGGGAGATAAACCGATCTCGGTGCGCCTCTCCTGCCATGACTGGGCCGATGGCGGCAACACACCGGAAGACGCGGCAATCTTCGCAAAAATGTTCAAGCACGCAGGTGCAGACCTGATTGACTGCTCCTCGGGCCAGGTTTCCAAGGAGGAAAAGCCGGTCTATGGCCGCCTGTTCCAAACACCGTTTTCGGACAAGATCCGCAACGAGATCGGCATTCCGACCATCGCCGTCGGCGCAATTTCCGAAGCCGATCAGGCAAACTCGATTATCGCCGCAGGCCGAGCCGATCTCTGCGCCGTCGCCCGCCCGCATCTCGCCGACCCCGCCTGGGTTCTGCATGAAGCGGCGAAGATCGGCCTGACCAACATTGCGTGGCCGAAACAGTATCTCTCCGGCAAGACGCAATACGAGACGGGCCTTGCCCGTGCCTCTGCTGCCCCGCCGCCGGTCGGCCCGACCATTGACGCGCGATAAGGACCGGATGCGATGACCAGCACATCCGGTAGGCTTTCAAATGGCCACTCACTCGTCACCGGCGCCGGTTCCGGCATCGGCGCCGCAATCGCAAAGGCATTGGTCGAGGCCGGAGCGCGGGTGACGCTGGCAGGCCGGCGGGCGGAACCGCTCGAAGCGCTGGCAGCGGAACTCGGCGCGGACAAGACCTTCGTGGTCGCCGGCTTCGACGTGACGGACGCCGCCGCAATCGCCACCGGTCTCGATGCTGCGCGGAAAAAATTCGGGCCGGTGACCATCCTCGTCAACAATGCCGGCGAAGGACCGAGCGCGCCGTTCGAAAAGACATCGCTCGACCTGTGGAACCGGGTGATGGCTGTGGATCTCACCGGCGTCTTCCAGGTGACCCAGGCCGTGCTGCCGGACCTCAAGGCGCATGGCGAGGGTGCGCGCATCATCAACATTGCCTCGACCGCCGGGTTGACGGGTTACGCCTATGTCTCTGCCTATGTCGCGGCGAAACATGGCGTCGTCGGGTTGACCCGCGCGCTGGCGCTGGAACTGGCCAAGACCGGAATTACCGTCAACGCCATCTGCCCCGGCTTTACCGATACGCCGCTGATCGCCCGTTCGATCGAGACGATCGTGGCAAAGACCGGCCGTTCGCCGGAAGATGCATTGAAGGAATTCACCAGACACAATCCGCAGGGGCGGCTGGTTAAGCCGGAGGAAGTCGCAGACACGGTTCTGTGGCTGGCTTCGCCCGCCGCCCAATCGATCAATGGACAGGCAATCGCGGTTGCCGGTGGGGAGGTTTTGTCGGGATGAGCGACGCAACGGTTTCGATGGCGGGGCACCTGAAGCCTTTTCGGGATTATCAGGCCAGACACTTTGTCTGGCAGGTCAGCGAAGACGGTTGTGTCGGCACGATCCGGCTCAACCGGCCGGAGCGCAAGAATCCACTGACCTTCGAAAGCTATGCCGAGCTGCGCGACCTCTTTCGCGATCTGGCCTACGCGTCCGATATCCGTGCCATCGTCCTGACGGGTGCCGGCGGAAACTTCTCTTCCGGCGGCGATGTCTTCGAAATCATCGAGCCGTTGACGAAAATGCCGATGCCCGAGCTTCTGGCCTTCACCCGCATGACCGGCGATCTGGTCAAGGCAATGAAGAAATGCCCGCAGCCGATCGTCGCTGCCGTCGATGGCATCTGCGCCGGTGCCGGCGCGATCCTCGCCATGGCCTCCGACTTGAGGCTTGCAACGCCGGAAGCGAAAACCGCCTTCCTCTTCACCCGTGTCGGCCTCGCCGGTGCCGATATGGGCGCCTGCGGGATCCTGCCGCGTATCATCGGCCAGGGCCGCGCCGCCGAGCTTCTCTTCACCGGCCGTTCGATGACCGCCGATGAGGGACATGCATGGGGGTTCTATAACGCCCTTCACGCAGCGGACACGCTGGAGGCCGAAGCGCTGAAACTCGCACACTCACTGGCCGACGGCCCGTGGTTTGCCCATACGATGACGAAAACCATGCTGAACCAGGAATGGGCCATGGGCCTCGACGAAATGATCGAGAGCGAAGCCCAGGCGCAGGCGATCTGCATGGCGACGAAGGATTTCCGCCGGGCTTTCGAGGCCTTTGCCGAGAAGCGCAAGCCGGTTTTCGAGGGCAACTGATGGCAGTGCACTCAAAGCTCCCCGGCCCCGCGCGCGATTTTCTCGACTGGCCCTTCTTCGATGCCGGCCACAAGGCGCTGGCGCAAAAACTAGATGCCTTTGCAGCCTCCGGCGCGCTTGGCGATATCGACCATGCCGACACCGACAAGGCCTGCCGCGCGTTGGTCAGGTCATTGGGCGAGGCTGGTCTTCTCGACGCCGCAACCGGCGCCGGTGGCACGACCCCGATTGACAGCCGCGCCGCCTGCCTGACGCGTGAAACGCTGGCCTGGCATGACGGCTTGGCCGATTTTGCCTTCGCCATGCAGGGCCTCGGCACCGGCGCGATCGGCCTTTCCGGTTCGGAACAACTCCGCGCCAGCGTCCTGCCGAAAGCCCGGTCCGGCGAATGGATTGCGGCCTTCGCTCTTTCGGAAAAGGATGCCGGCTCCGATGTCGCGGCCATGGCCTGCGCCGCCCGCAGGGATGGTGAGCATTATGTGCTCGACGGGAAAAAGACCTGGATCTCCAACGGCGGTATCGCCGATGTCTACACGGTCTTTGCCCGCACCGGCGAAGCGCCCGGCACGCGCGGCATTTCCGCTTTCGTCGTCTTTGCCGATGATCCCGGCTTTTCCATCGCCGAGCGTATCGACGTGATCGCCCCGCATCCGCTGGCAACGATCCGTTTCGACAATTGCCGCATTCCGGCGTCGCGCCTGCTCGGCGCCCCCGGCGAAGGTTTCAAGATCGCCATGCGCACCCTCGACATTTTTCGCGCTTCCGTCGCGGCAGCTGCTTTGGGCTTTGCCAAACGCGCGCTGGATGAGGCACTTGCCCATGCGAAATCGCGAAAAATCTTCGGCAACACGCTGTCCGACCTGCAAATGACGCAGGCCACCCTGGGCGACATGGCGGCCGAGATCGATGCCGCGGCACTGCTGGCCTACCGCGCTGCCTGGCGTCGTGATGTGCAAGGCCTGCCGACCACGAAGGAGGCGGCGATGGCAAAGATGGTTGCGACCGAAAACGCCCAGAAGGTGATCGATCGGGCCGTACAGATGTTCGGCGGCCGCGGTGTTCGCGTCGGCGAAATCACCGAAAGTCTCTACCGGGAAATCCGGGCGCTGCGCATCTATGAAGGCGCAACCGAGGTGCAGAAACTCATCATCGCCCGCGAATTGCTGAAGGCGTGACAATGGCTTACACGACAACGCGCCGGCTAAGCTTTGGAGATTGCGATCCCTCCGGCATCGCCTATTTCCCGTCCTATCTGCATATCCTGGTCGGGGTTTATGAGGAATTCTTCGAAAGCCTCGGGTTTCCATGGCCGGAAATGATCAACCAGCGAAAGCTCGGCTTTCCGACCGTCACGCTGGACCTCACTTTCACCAATCCCGGTTTCCACGGCGACCGGATGGATTTTTCCCTGAAGGTCGCAAGGCTCGGCAACAGTTCGCTCGATCTCGAGCACGAGGTTCGCGCCGAAAATCGCCTGCTCTGGACGGCCCGGCAAAGGCTCGTCCTCACCTCCCACGAAACAACCAAGGCCTGCCCCTGGCCGGACGATCTGCGCGCCGCGCTGACACAGAATTTGGAGAACGAAGATGCACACCATTCTGCAGCCTGAAGGCTGGGCCAAACCGATCGGTTACGCCAACGGCGTATCTGCCACCGGCCGCCAGATCTTCGTCGGCGGGCAGATCGGCTGGAATGCTCAGTGCCAGTTCGAAACCGACGATTTCGTCGGCCAAGTGAAACAGACGCTGGAAAATATCGTGGCAGTGCTAGCCGCAGGCGGCGCCAAGCCAGAACACATCACCACCATGACTTGGTATTTCACCGACAAGGCCGAATATCTCGGCAACCTGAAGGGTATCGGCCAGGCGTATCGCGAGGTGATCGGCAAGCATTTCCCGGCCATGGCGGCGATGCAGGTCGTCGCGCTTGTCGAGGACCGCGCCAAGATCGAGATCCAGGCGACGGCCGTCGTTCCGGAGTAAGGCGATGAGCGATGTGACGCCCTTTTCCGCCACGGTTTCCGCAACGACCCGAAACGGCATTCTGGTCGTTACCATCGACAATCCGCCGGTCAACGCGACATCCGCAGATGTGCGCCTCGGGCTTTCCCGGGCGCTCGCCCATACCGAAGTAGAGGGCACTATTTCCGGCCTCGTCATCACCGGCGCGGGAAAGACCTTCATCGGCGGCGCCGATATAAAGGAATTCGGCAAGCCGGCTATCGAACCGACACTGCCCGAGGTGATCGAGAAGATCGAAGCCCTGTCGAAACCGGTCGTCGCGGCGCTAAATGGCGCGGCTCTCGGCGGCGGGCTGGAACTGGCGTTGGCCTGCCATTATCGCATCGCTTCCCCTGCGGCACAGCTTGGCCTGCCCGAAGTCAAGCTCGGCATTGTGCCCGGCGCCGGCGGCACCCAGCGCCTGCCGCGCCTGATCGGCATTCCGGCAGCGATCGAGCTTATTGCATCGGGACGGATCGCCAAGGCCAGAGAGGCGCTCTCGCTCGGCATCATTGATGAAATCGCCGAGACCGATCTTATCGACGTGGCCATCAATGCCGTGCAAAAGCTGGCCGGCAAGCCGTTTCGCAGGACGGGTGAGTTGGCTATTGCTTCGGCCGATCCGGCGGAGATCGAAAAGGTATCGGCCAAGCTCCTTGCAAAGGCACGTGGACAGAAGGCACCGGCGGAAGCCGTGCGGCTGATCGCATCCTCGCATCGCCCGCTTGCCGAAGGACTGGCGGATGAACGCGCCACCTTTCTCACCCTGCGGGACAGCCGAGAAGCGGCCGCGCTGCGGCACGTCTTCTTTGCCGAGCGGGAAGCCTCAAAGGTCGCCGGGCTTGAGGGCCTCGAGGCGCGCCCGGTGGGCACGATCGGCATCTGCGGGCTTGGCCTGATGGGGAGTGGTATTGCCGTTGCGGCGCTCGGCGCAGGCTACACGGTCATCGGCCTCGACCAGACACCGGAGGCGGCCGAAAAAGGCCGCGGGCGGATCATCGCCCTTCTGCAGCGCAACTTTGCCTCTGGGCGGCTGGATCAGCTCAGTTTCGACGCGCAGACGGCCCGACTGTCAGTCACCGCAACGGATGCCGACCTTGCCCCCTGCGATCTCGTGATCGAAGCCGTGTTCGACGACCTCGACGTCAAGATCGACCTCTTCTGCCGCCTCGACAAGGTGATCCGCCCGGACGCAATCCTTGCCACCAATACGAGCTACTTGAACCCGGACGAGATCGCCGCTGCAACCAGGCATCCAGGGCGGGTGCTCGGCCTGCATTTCTTCTCGCCGGCGCATGTCATGCGCTTGCTCGAAGTCGTCCGTTGCAAGGAGACCGCGCCGGATGTTCTCGCCACCGGCCTCGCTGTTGCAAAACGGCTGAAAAAACTGCCGGTCGTGACCGGTGTCACCGAAGGTTTCATCGGCAACCGCATCTTTTCCGCCTATCGCCGCGAGGCCGAGTTCCTGCTGGAAGACGGCGCGCTGCCGCATGAGATCGATGCGGCGCTGGAGGATTACGGTTTCCCGATGGGCCTGTTTGCCGTCAATGACATGGCAGGGCTGGAAATCGCCTGGGCGCGCCGCAAGCGCCAGGCGGCAACGCGCGAACCTTCCGAACGCTATGTCGAAATCGCCGACAGGCTGTGCGAAACGGGCCGATTAGGCCAGAAATCCGGCCGCGGCTGGTATGCTTATCCGGATGGCAGGAGAAACGTCGATCCGCAAGTCACGGCAATCATCGAGGCTGAACGGGCAAAGAAGGGCGTTGTGGCTCGCAATTTCTCGAAGGATGAAATCCAGCAAAGGCTGCTCACCGCCATGGCGGCGGAAGGCGAGGCGCTGCTGGCTGAAGGCATCGCGGCCCGTGCCAGCGACATCGATCTGGTGATGATCAACGGCTACGGTTTTCCGGCCCACAAGGGTGGACCGATGTTTGAAAAGGGCTGATCAGCCCTGCCCCCTCTGCCGTCATCCTCGGGCTTGTCCCGAGGATCTGCTACGCTTCGATAAAGTGCAATGTGGTTAGATCCTCGGGACAAGCCCGAGGATGACGGAGTTTTGTAAGTCGCCTTTCAAACAGAAAGGGGCGCCGAGACGCCCCTTTTCCAATTCGGAAATGCAAACCGGGCTATCGCCGCTGGTTATAAACGTCGACGCAGACTGCGCCGAGCAGAACCAGACCCTTGATCACCTGCTGGTAATCGATGCCGATGCCGAGGATGGACATGCCGTTGTTCATCACGCCCATCAAGAATGCGCCGATTACCGCACCCGTCACCTTGCCGACGCCGCCATAGGCGGATGCGCCGCCGATGAAGCAGGCGGCGATAACGTCGAGCTCGAAGCCGGTGCCGGCCTTCGGTGTGGCGCTGTTAAGGCGTGCCGCAACGACGAGACCGGCAAGTGCCGCGAGCACGCCCATGTTGACGAAGGTCCAGAACACCAGACGCGTCGTCTTGATACCCGACAGTTCCGCCGCGCGGGCGTTACCGCCTACGGCATAGATCTGCCGGCCGAGGATGGTGCGGTTGGTGAAGAAGCCATAGGCGACGATCAGCACGGCCATGATGATCATCACATTCGGCAGGCCGCGATGCGACGAGATCAGGTAGGCGACGAAGGCGATCGCTGCAAAAACGAGGACGTTCTTGGCGACGAAGAAGCCCATCGGTTCGCTTTCGACGCCATGCAGAACGCGGCGCGCGCGGCTGCGGAAATTCTGCCAGACCATCAGAACGGCAACGGCCAGCCCAATGATGAAGGAGGTCACATAGATGCCGCCGTCGGACGAGATCAGCTCGACCATATAGCCGGAGGACAGTTTCTGGAAGATCGGCGGGAACGGGCCGATCGCCTGGCTGCCGAGAATGGCGATCATGAAGCCGCGGAAGACGAGCATGCCCGCCAGCGTCACGATGAAGGATGGTATTTTGAAATAGGCAACGAAATAGCCCTGAATACCGCCGATAATGCCGCCGACAACGAGGCAGGTCAGGATGGCGAGCGGCAGGTTTATGCCCCACCTGACCATCAAAAGGCCCGCCAACCCGCCGATGAAGCCGGCAACTGAGCCGACCGAAAGGTCGATATGGCCGGTAACGATGATCATCAGCATGCCGAGCGCCATGATGACGATATAGGCGTTCTGCAGCACGATATTGGTGACGTTGAGCGGCTTCAAGAGAATGCCGCCGGTGGCGAACTGGAAGAAGATGACGATGACGACGAGCGAGATCAGCATGCCGTAATCGCGCAGATTGTCCTTCCAGAAACCGGTGCCCGCTTTCGGAGCCACTGCTGCTTCCTGTGGGGTGCTCATGGGTTATCTCCCTTTGCGGCGCATGATGGCGCGCATGATATTTTCCTGCGTGGCCTCTTCGCCGGCCACTTCGCCGACGAATTCTCCCTCGTGCATCACCATGATCCTGTCGCAGGTGCCGATCAGTTCCGGCATTTCCGACGAGATCACGACGACGGCCTTACCGGCATCCGCAAGTTCGTTGATGATCGAATAGATTTCGTATTTCGCGCCGACATCGATGCCGCGCGTCGGTTCGTCGAGGATCAGGATGTCAGGGCCGGTAAACAGCCATTTCGACAGCACCACCTTCTGCTGGTTGCCACCCGAAAGTTTTCCGGTTTCCTGATAGACGTTGTGGCTGCGGATCCGCATGCGGGTGCGGAATTCCTGCGCAACCTTCATTTCCCTGATGTCGTCGATGACACCGCTGGACGAAACGCCGCCGAGATGCGCCAGCGAGACATTCTTGCGGATGTCTTCGGCAAGGATCAGCCCGAGCTGCTTGCGGTCTTCGGTAACATAAGCCAGACCCGCCTTGATCGCCCGGTGAACGTTCGACGTATCGGCCTCTTTCCCGTGGATCTTCACGGTTCCGGTGATGTCGCGGCCATAGGCCCGACCGAACACGCTCATGGCGAACTCGGTGCGGCCGGCCCCCATCAGGCCCGATATGCCGACCACCTCGCCGGCCCGGACCTTTATCGAGACGTTCTTGACCATCTGGCGGCTGGAATGCTGCGGATGGTAAACGGACCAGTTGTCGACTTCGAAGATCACATCGCCGATTTTCGACACGCGGGCCGGATACCGGCTTTCGAGATCGCGATCGACCATGCGGCGCACGATCTCGTCCTCGTCGACCGCGCCTTCATGGCAATCGAGCGTGCCGACGGTGCGGCCGTCGCGCAGAACTGTGATGCGGTCGGCGACTTCGGTAATCTCGTTCAGCTTGTGGCTGATCATGATCGAGGTAATGCCGCGCCGGCGGAATTCCTTTAGCAACTCGAGAAGAGCAGCACTGTCTGTTTCGTTGAGGGATGCGGTAGGCTCATCGAGGATCAGCAGGCGCACGTCCTTCGACAGTGCCTTGGCGATTTCGACGAGCTGCTGCTTGCCAACGCCGAGATTGGTGATCAGCGTTTCCGGTGCTTCGGTCAGACCTACCTTGGCGAGCAGTTCCTTTGTGCGAATGTAACGCTCATCGCGATCAATCACGCCGAACTTGGATGGTGCATTGGCCAGAAAGATGTTTTCCGCGATCGACATCAGCGGAATGAGCGCGAGCTCCTGGTGAATGATGATGATGCCGAGCTTTTCGGAATCGTTGATGTCGCGGAACTGGCGTTCTTCGCCGCCGAAGAGGATTGATCCCTCGTAGGACCCATGCGGGTAGACACCCGAGAGAACCTTCATCAGCGTCGACTTGCCGGCACCGTTTTCGCCGACGAGAGCATGAATCTCGCCTTCCCGAACGGTGAAGCTGACATCGGAAAGCGCCTTCACGGCGCCAAAACTCTTCGAAATGCCCCGCATTTCGAGAATGGGCGGCTTTTCCGCCGCAGATAATACGGGATCAAGCATGACGACTCCCAATATGAAGAAGCCGCGCGGCAGGTCGCCGCGCGGCCTGAATGGATTACTTGATCTGCGCTTCGGTGTAGTACCCGCTCTTGACCAGAACATCGACATTGGTCTTGTCGATGGCAACCGGCTTCAGGAGGTAGGACGGAACGACCTTGTTACCGTTATTGTAGGTCTTGGTGTCGTTGACCTGAGGCTCCTTGCCGCTCATGACCGCATCGACCATGTCGACGGTGACCTTGGCAAGATCGCGCGTATCCTTGAAGATGGTCGAATACTGTTCGCCGGCAATGATCGACTTGACCGAAGGAACTTCGGCATCCTGACCGGAAACGAACGGCATCGGCATGTCGCCGGAACCGTAACCTACGCCCTTGACCGACGAGAGGATACCGATCGACAGGCCGTCATAAGGAGACAGGACTGCGTTCAGCTTTTTGTCGGAATAGGTCGAGGAGAGGATCGCGTCCATGCGGGCCTGGGCGGTAGCCGGGTCCCAGCGAAGGGTGGCGACCTTGTCCATGCCGGTCTGGCCGGAACCGACGACGAGGGTGCCCTTGTCGATCAGCGGCTGCAGAACGCTCATGGCGCCGTCATAGAAGAAGTAGGCGTTGTTGTCGTCCGGCGAACCGCCGAAAAGTTCGATGTTGAACGGGCCCTTTTCGGTGTCGGCCTTGAGAGCCTTGACCAGCGAGGTTGCCTGCAGAACGCCGACCTGGAAATTGTCGAAGGTTGCGTAATAATCGACATTCGGGGTGTCACGGATCAGGCGGTCATAAGCGATGACCTTGATGCCGGCATTATGTGCCTGGGCAAGCACGTCGGACAGTGTCGTGCCGTCGATCGAAGCGACCACGAGCACCTTGGCGCCCTTGGTGATCATGTTTTCGATCTGGGAAAGCTGGTTCGGAATGTCGTCTTCGGCATACTGGAGATCGGTGGTGTAGCCGCGCTCCTGAAGCACCTTGATCATGTTGTCGCCGTCGGCGATCCAGCGGGCGGAAGACTTGGTCGGCATGGCAACGCCGACGAGGCCCTTGTCCTGCGAGAATGCGGGGGCAGCGAAGGCGATCGAAGCCATCATCGCCGCAGAAGCAAGCAATTTAAGTATTTTCATTGTACACTCCTCCGTAACGGTGGCCCCCAACGGGCCACCGAGTTTGTTTGGGCTGGCTCCTCGCCGCCCTCACGACCTCAAAAAGGACGCCTGCCTTTAAAGGTCAGTGATTGTCGCGCGGCAGACCTTCGGTCTGCGCAATGCGCTGGTATTTGACAGCCGGCTCAAGAACCGCACCGGTCTCCATCTGTCCGACAATGCCGCGCTGGATTTCCTGCCAGGGCGTCTGGTGCTTGGGATAATGATAACCGCCATTGGCTTCCAGCTCGCGGCGACGTGCGGAAAGCTCGTCGTCGGAAATCAGGATATTCGCTTCGCCGCGGCCAAGGTCGATACGTACCCGGTCGCCGGTCTTCAGAAGCGCCAGGCCGCCACCTGCTGCCGCTTCCGGGGAAGCGTTGAGGATGGACGGGCTGCCCGACGTGCCGGACTGGCGACCATCGCCGATGCAGGCAAGCGAGCTGATGCCGCGCTTCAAAAGGTAATCCGGCGCGCGCATGTTGACGACTTCGGCCGCACCCGGATAACCGATCGGACCGGCACCGCGCATGAACAGGACCGTGTGCTCGTCGATGCCGAGCGACGGATCGTCGATGCGGTGATGGTAATCCTCCGGACCGTCGAACACCACGGCCTTGCCTTCGAAGGCTTCCGGGTCGCTCGGGTTCGACAGATAACGCTCGCGGAATTCCGGCGAAATGACGCTGGTCTTCATGATCGCCGACGAGAACAGGTTGCCGCGCAGCACGCGGAAACCGGCGCGCGCCTTCAGCGGCTCGTCATAACGCTTGATGACCTTGTCGTCCTCGATGATCGCCCCGCGACAGTTCTCACCGATCGTCTTGCCGTTGACCGTGATCGCGTCTTCGTTGATCAGGCCTTGGCCCATCAGCTGGTTGACGACCGCCGGAACACCGCCCGCGTGATAATAATCCTCGCCGAGATATTCACCGGCCGGCTGCAGGTTGACGAGAAGCGGAACTTCTTCGCCATAGGTCTGCCAGTCGTCGACCGTCAGTTCCACGCCGATATGGCGGGCAAGCGCGTTGAGGTGGATCGGCGCATTGGTCGAACCGCCGATCGCTGAGTTGACGCGGATGGCGTTGACGAAGGCGTCCTTTGTCAGGATGTCGGACGGCTTCAGGTCTTCCTTGACCATTTCGACGATGCGCAGGCCGGTCAGATAGGAGACCTCCTGGCGGTCGCGGTAAGGCGCCGGAATGGCGGCCGAACCCGGAAGCTGCATGCCGAGCGCTTCGGCAAGCGAGTTCATCGTGGTCGCCGTGCCCATAGTGTTGCAGTAGCCGGTCGACGGAGCCGACGAAGCCACCAGCTTGACGAAGCCAGCATAATCGATTTCGCCCTTGGCCAGCAGTTCGCGTGCCTTCCAGACGATCGTGCCCGAACCGGTACGCTCGCCACGGAACCAGCCGTTCAGCATCGGGCCAACGGAAAGGGCGATCGAGGGAATGTTCACGGTGGCCGCCGCCATAAGACAGGCTGGCGTGGTCTTGTCGCAACCGATCGTCAGCACGACGCCATCAAGCGGATAGCCGTAGAGAACCTCGACGAGGCCGAGATAGGCAAGGTTACGGTCGAGGCCCGCAGTCGGGCGCTTGCCGGTTTCCTGGATCGGGTGGACCGGGAATTCGATCGCGATACCGCCGGCTTCGCGAATGCCCTCGCGCAGGCGATTGGCCAGTTCGAGGTGATGACGGTTGCAGGGCGACAGGTCGGAACCGGTCTGCGCAATGCCGATGATCGGGCGATCGGACTGGAGTTCGGCCTGGCTCAGGCCGAAGTTCATGTAGCGCTCCAGATAAAGCGCTGTCATGTCGACATTGTCGGGATTGTCGAACCAGGCGCGCGAACGAAGTTTGCGCGCTCCGGTCTTTGCAATCTCGGTGGACGGGGTTTTGCCGTGATCTGCCATTGTCAGTCCTCGAATGCTTCAGTTTCGATGCGCCGGCCCAGCATGAAGGCATCGGCCACATGCACCAGCGGCGAAAAGTCGGTATCGCTCTCGCCCTTGGAGACGAGCGCAACGAAATCCCGGTAGAGATTGCGATATTCGCGATCTTCCTCAACGATCTGCGCATCGCCATCGACGATCAGACGGCTGCCGCCATGGGTCAACACGACGGAGCCTTCTTCCGTCTCGACGCGAATGTCCCAGGTCTGCGGGCCGGTCTGGCGCCAGTCGAACTCAGCCGTAATCGGCAGGCCGGACGCGGTTTCAAACGTCAGGTTGGCGGCAATCGGCGCTGCGCGATTGGACGGAATGGTCAGGTCCGAATGGGTGAGATGAAACGTCTCCGGCATGATGCGAGTGACGATCGACAGCGCGTTGATGCCCGGATCGAACACGCCGAGACCACCCGGCTCCCAGATCCAGGCCTGGCCCGGATGCCAGTGACGCACATCTTCCTTCCACGCGACAGAAGCGCTCTTGAGCTTGCGCTTGGCAAGCAGTGCCCGCGCCGGCTCGACGCCTGCGGCACCGCGGGAGTGCCATGTGGCAAACAGGCTCAGGCCTTTCGACTTGGCCAGCTTTTCCAGCGCAAACACTTCAGACAATGTAGCGCCCGGCGGCTTTTCCAGCATCACATGCTTGCCGGCCTCGATAGCGGCCTTGGCCTGGACGAAGCGTCCCTGCGGCGGCGTGCAGAGCGAGATCGCATCCAGTTCGACGCCGGATGCCAGCATTGCATCGATGTCGTGAAAGCAGTGAACGCCTTCCAGCTTCGCGTTACGGCTGGCGACAGCCGTCAGTTCGATACCATCGGTCGCTTCGATCGCACCGAGATGCTGATCCCTGGCGATCTTTCCAAGCCCGACGATGCCGAGACGAATTTTGCTCATGTCAATTTTCCTTAAAGCTTGCGCACGTCAACCGACATCGCCGCGGCGACGGTCAGACGGTTGACGAGCGGCAGCTTGAAGGGCGCAGCATCGATTTCAAACACATCACCTTCTTCGGTCTTGATGCCGTGCGAGACGGACAAGGTAGCCGTGCCGAAGAAATGAACGTGCAGGTCGCCCGGCGCGCGGAAGATGTCGTATTTGAAGTTATGGTATTCGAGATTGGCGATCGAGTGCGACATGTTGGCTTCGCCCGACAGGAAGGGCTTCTCGAAGATAACCTGATCGCCGCGGCGGATGCGCGACGTGCCCTCGACGTGATCCGGCAGATCGCCGATCAGCAGCTCCGGCCCGAGCGACGCCTGGCGCAGCTTCGAATGAGCGAGCCACAGATAGTTGCCCTTCTCGGTCACGTGATCGGAAAACTCGTTGGCGAGACAGAAACCGACGCGGAAGGGCGTGCCATCAGGACCGATCAGATAGATGCCGGCAAGTTCCGGCTCTTCACCGCCATCGAGCGCGAAGGATGGCGAGACGAGATCCGAGCCGGTGGACCTGAGTTGCGAGCCATTGCCCTTGTAGAACCATTCCGGCTGCGCACCAATCTGGCCCGGGGCAGGCTTGCCGCCTTCGACGCCCGACAGGAACATGCGCATGGAATCGGTCGGCTTGTCTTCAGCCTGAGCGGCTTTGTGCATCTTGTCGCGACCATCGGCCGAACCGAGATGCGTCAGACCTGTGCCGGCAACGATGAAATGAGCGGGATCGGGATGCGAGATCGGCAGACCGATACGGCCTTCGCCCGCAGCAAGCTCGACATCGATATCTGCACCAAAGCCGAGCGCTTCGATCTGCGCCGCAAGACTGTGGCCCGCAGCAATCGCCTGCATCGCCAGATCATAGGTCGAAGTCACACCATTGACGACATGGCCGGAGCCCTGCCCCTCCCATGCAACAACCTTGGTTGCACCAGCGTCATCGGCAATCTGCAGAATTCTCAGCATCAAACCCGTCATCCATTTTGTCTGATTTGACATGGCGCCTCCACAGGCCATGCCGTCCTCCTATCAGGTCGCGGACCTGACATCTTTCAAAAATACGACTATTGGATTTGCGCTGCCGATGTCAAGAACGTCTTTTTCCGTAAAGGTAAATCGGCATTGGTCAATTTTCAGGCTATAGGCCCAACCAATACACGCAATTCGCCAACATTTCCGACAGTTTGATCGAATTTTCGGCAAGTCGTTAAATTGGGGGTTGAAAAAGTATTATTATATGCCAATCCTTGCCTCGCCAGTTTGCTTCATCATCTCTGGGAGGATTAAGATGAAAAAAGCTCTCGTCGCGGCAACTGCTGCCGCTATTTTTGCAACTCTTGCATCCGGCGTTTCCGCAAAATCACTGACAGTCGGCTTCTCGCAGATCGGATCTGAATCCGGCTGGCGCGCAGCCGAAACGACTGTGACCAAGCAGGAAGCCGAAAAGCGTGGCGTTACGCTGAAATTTGCTGACGCCCAGCAAAAGCAGGAAAACCAGATCAAGGCGATCCGCGGCTTCATTGCCCAGGGCGTCGACGCCATCCTGATCGCTCCGGTGGTCGCCACCGGCTGGGATGCGGTTCTGAAGGAAGCCAAGGAAGAGAAAATCCCGGTCATTCTTCTCGACCGCGAAATCGAGTCCCCCAAGGATCTTTATCTGACCGCCGTAACCTCCGACCAGGTCTTCGAAGGCAAGGTCGCCGGCGAATGGCTTGCCAAGGACGTCGGCTCCAAGGACTGCAAGGTCGTCGAGCTTCAGGGCACGACCGGCTCTTCACCGGCAATCAACCGCAAAAAGGGCTTTGAGGAAGGCATCAAGGCTGCGTCCAACATCAAGATCGTGCGCTCGCAGACCGGCGACTTCACCCGCACCAAGGGCAAGGAAGTCATGGAAAGCTTCATCAAGGCGGAAGGCGGCGGCAAGGATATCTGTGCCGTTTACGCCCATAATGACGACATGGCTGTCGGCGCAATCCAGGCGATCAAGGAAGCCGGCCTGAAGCCGGGCACCGACATCAAGATCGTCTCGATCGACGCCGTGCCGGATATCTTCCAGGCTATGGCCAAGGGTGAAGCCAACGCGACCGTCGAACTGACGCCGAACATGGCCGGCCCCGCCTTCGATGCTTTGGAAGCCTATCTGAAGGACAAGAAGGAACCGAAGAAGTGGATCCAGACTGAGTCCAAGCTCTACACTCAGAAGGACGATCCGATGAAGGTCTACGAAGCCAAGAAAGGCCTCGGCTACTGATCTCCCGCTGTCCGGCGCTCGAAGCCGGACAGGATCAATGACCGGAGCGGGATTACCCGCTTCGGTTTCTCATCAGCATGCGGGACGAAGACATGTCAGCACCACACGCTCTTCTCGAAGCCCGAGGCATCGGCAAATCCTTTTTCGGCATATCCGCCCTTGAAGACGTCGATTTCACCCTTCAGCAGGGCGAGATTCATGCGCTTCTTGGCGAAAACGGCGCGGGCAAATCGACACTGATCAAGATCCTGACCGGCGTCTATCGCCGCGACCGGGGCACGATCTATCTCGAAGGCAACGAGGTTTCCCCCGATGATGTCGCCGCTGCACAGGCGCTTGGCATCGGCACCGTCTATCAGGAGGTCAATCTTCTGGAGAACCTCACGGTAGCGGAAAACCTGTTTCTCGGCCGCCAGCCGCGCCTCTTCGGCATGATTGACCGCCGCACCATGCGCGAGCGCTCCAGAACTCTGCTTGAGCGATATGGCCTCAATATCGACGTCGATGCGCTTCTTTCTTCCTATTCCGTCGCGATCCGCCAGATCATCGCGATTGCCCGCGCGGTCGATCTTTCCGGCAAGGTTCTGGTTCTCGACGAGCCGACGGCAAGCCTTGACGCCAACGAGGTGAAAGGCCTTTTCACCGTTCTGCGCCAGTTGCGCCAAGACGGGGTCGGTATCGTCATCATCACCCATTTCCTCGATCAGGTTTACGAGATCGCCGATCGCGTCACCGTGCTGCGCAACGGCCGGCTGGTCGGAAGCCGCGCAATCTCGGAACTGCCGCGCCTCGATCTGATCTCGATGATGCTCGGCCGCGAGCTGCAGCACATCACCCGCGATCATCAGGCAGAGCCGGAAACCATCGACGATCGCGGCGCTCCATCGATCCAGTTCCAGAATTACGGCAAGAAGGGCAGCGTCGCCCCCTTCGATCTCGATATCAGACCGGGCGAAGTCGTCGGCATCGCGGGCCTGCTTGGCTCGGGCCGCAGCGAGACCGCTTTTCTGCTTTTCGGCATCGACCGCGCCGACAGCGGCACCGCCACGATCGATGGCAAAGACGTGTCCATCACCTCGCCGGAAGCCGCAATCGCCAACCGCTTCGGTTTCTGTCCGGAAGAACGCAAGACGGATGGCATCGTCGGCGACCTGTCGGTGGCAGACAATATCGTGCTGGCGCTGCAGGCGCAGCGCGGCTGGATGCGGCCGATCTCGTCAGCCCAGAAGCGTGAATTGGCTGACAGTTTCATCAGATCGCTCGACATCCGCCCTGCGGACCGCGAACGGCCGATCAAGTTTCTCTCCGGCGGCAACCAGCAGAAGGCGATCCTCGCTCGTTGGCTGGTAACCGAACCGCGACTGCTCATCCTCGACGAACCGACCCGCGGCATCGATATCGGCGCTCATGCGGAAATCCTGAAAATGATCGAAAGACTTTGTGCAGAAGGCATGTCGCTGGTTGTCATTTCCTCCGAACTAGAGGAACTCACGGCAGTGGCCCACCGCGTCATCGTGCTGTCCGACCGCCGCCATGTGGCTGAGCTTTCGGGCAGGCAGCTGACCACGGACGGCATCATCCGGGCAATTGCCGGCACCGGCGAAACGGAGGCCGCGTAATGACCTGGTTCACCCGCCGCCTGCGTCGCCTGGCACCACAGCTTGTCGCGCTCGCGATCATTCTCGGCATTATCAGTCTCATCGCCCCCGGCTTCCTGACGGTCTCCGTCCAGAACGGGCGGCTTTACGGCAGCCTGATCGACATTCTGGTTCGCGCTGCCCCCGTCGCGCTCCTGACTGTCGGCATGACATTGGTGATTGCAACACGCGGCATCGACCTTTCGATCGGTGCCGTGATCGCCATCTGCGGCGCGGTCGCCGCAACACTGATAAGCGACGGTTATTCGCTTCCGGTTGTGATTGCCGTATCTCTCGGTGTCGGCGTAGTCTGCGGATTGTGGAACGGCGTTCTTGTCGCCGTCCTCGATATCCAGCCGATCATCGCGACGCTTATCCTGATGGTGGCCGGCCGCGGCATCGCCCAGCTCATCACCGAAGGTGTCATCCTCACCTTCAATGACGATACGTTTGCAGCACTCGGTTCCGGCTCACTCGCGGGCATTCCGGTCCCGATCTATCTGTGGGTCGGAACCGCACTCGCCATCGGCCTGCTGATGCGGCGCACCGCCCTCGGCTTCCTCATCGAGGCGACAGGTATCAACCGTCGCGCGGCAAGCCTTGCCGGTGTGCGCGCTCGCTTCCTGCTCTTTTCGGCCTATGCGATCTCCGGCCTCTGCGCCGCCATAGCCGGGATGATCGTCACCGCCGACATTCGCGGTGCCGACGCCAACAATGCCGGCCTTTGGCTGGAACTCGATGCCATCCTTGCAGTCGTCGTCGGCGGCACGTCGCTCAATGGCGGACGTTTCTCGATCACCGCCTCGCTGATCGGCGCATTGATCATCCAGTCGATCAATACCGGCATTCTCGTTTCGGGCTTTCCGCCGGAATTCAACCTGATCATCAAGGCAGGCATCATCATCGTGGTGCTGACACTGCAATCGCCGGCAATCATGACCCTCTTCGGTTTCATCAAGGCCACCCGGCGAAGTGACAAGCTCAACCACGGCACGAAGGAGGCGACACGATGATCCATGCCCGCAACCTGCCCTTCGTCACCACGCTGGCGATCTTCGTCATCGCCTACGGGCTCTGCGTCCTGCAGTTTCCCAACATGCTGTCGACGCGGGTAATCGGCAACCTTCTGACCGACAACGCCTTTTTGGGCATCGCTGCAGTCGGCATGACCTTCGTCATCCTGTCTGGCGGCATCGATCTTTCGGTCGGCTCAGTCATCGCCTTCACCAGCGTCTTTGTCGCCGTTTTGGTCGGCTCCTTCGGCGTGCATCCGCTCACCGCCTTTCTCGCGGCACTGGTCATCTCGACCCTGTTCGGCTGCCTTATGGGGGCGATGATCCGCTACCTGATGATCCCGCCTTTCGTGGTGACGCTTGCCGGCATGTTCCTTGCGCGTGGCGCTGCCTACCTCGTCTCCACCCAATCCGTGCCGATTACCCACGAATTCATCGACACCATGCTCGGCTTCTACATCCGCTTCCCCGGCGGCGGCCGGCTGACGCTGCTTGCGATGGTAATGCTCGTCGTCTTTGCAGTCGGCATCGTCGTCGCCTCGCGCACGCGCTTCGGCGCCAATGTCTATGCGATCGGCGGCAATCTTCAGTCAGCCGAGCTGATGGGTGTGCCGGTGGGTGCGACGACAATCCGCATCTACGCCTTGTCGGGCTTCCTGTCCGGCCTCGCCGGCATCGTCTATACACTTTACACGTCGTCCGGTTATTCGCTGGCGACGGTCGGCGTCGAACTTGATGCGATCGCCGCAGTCGTCATCGGCGGCACGCTCCTGACCGGCGGCGTCGGCTTGGTTGCCGGCACGTTCATTGGCATCCTGTTGCAGGGGTTGATCCAGACCTACATCGTCTTCGACGGGACATTGTCCTCCTGGTGGACGAAAATCGTCATCGGCATCCTGTTGTTTATATTCATTGTGTTGCAGCGCACCATCATCTGGTATTCGGACCGCCGACTTGCGGTACGACAATTGAAGGAAGTTTGATTTTGGGTCTTCTGGAAACGACCATCAGCGGCCGGAAGCGGCGCGGCAACCACGCCCATGTGGTCGCCGAGCTCGGGCGCGGTATCGTCTCCGGCAAGATACCGGAAGGCTCGCTCCTGCCCGGCGATGCGGAGCTTTCGGGTCGTTTCGGCGTCTCCCGCACCGTTCTGCGCGAGGCGATGAAGACGCTTTCCGCCAAACGGCTGATCGAAGCAAAGGCAAAAGTCGGCACGCGCGTGCTGCCGCGGGACAGCTGGAATTTCTTTGATTCGGATGTCCTCGGCTGGCGTTTCGAGAGCGGGCTGGATTACGAATTCATCGAACATCTTGCCGAGATCCGCCTTGCCCTTGAACCGGCAGCAGCCTCCGCAGCTGCGGCCCGCGCCACAAGCGACGACATCGTCGCGCTCTATGCGATCGCGGCGAAATTCGACAACCTCAACCACACGCCGGAATCGATCGCAAAGGTGGATCTCGAATTCCATCTGGCCATCGCCCGCATGTCCGGTAACCCGTTCATGCGTTCGGCGAGCGCGCTGATCGAAGCGGCACTCGCGATTTCGTTCGAACTCTCGTCCCCCGCCGCTTCACCGGAAACAATCGACGAAGTGGCGACCAACCATTTGCGGATCGTCCATGCCATCGCCTCGCGTGATCCGGCCAAGGCGATGTCGGCAATGCGGCATGTGATCGAGGTCGGCAAGAGCCGTATTCGCGGGTCGCTCCGCGGCTCGGATAAGAACGCGATCGACACCCGCAAGCCTGTCACGGTCAACAATAGTTGACTTCATAACTCATGAATGATCTTAGTCCGGGGAGACGATAGACATTCCGGACAACCGCCATGCTTCACCAGACCCGAGGCCGCATTACCCGTGACAACGGCGCCGCAATCGATGCGCTGAAGAAACGTGCGGCCGAGTGGGAAGTGCCGCTGACGCAGGAAGCAAAAGGCTTCTGCTTCCATGTCTGGAATTCCAAGGCAACGCTTTATCCGGACGAAACCGGCGTCACGATCGAGATCTCGTCGCCCGAACAGCGTCTGCTGCAGACCCTTCAGGGCAGCCTGACCGAGCTTTTCGAAGAATGTCTCCTCTGCCCGAAATGGGATGAAGTGGCCGAAGGTGCCCTTGCGCCCGGCATGTCGCTGATGCAGGTCGCATCCATCAGCAAGCGCTCGCTTGGCTTCACCCGTGTGCGCCTCGAAGGGCACGATACGGAACGTTTTGGGGAAGGCTGCAGCTACCACTTCCGCCTCCTTATCCCTCGCAAGGGCCGCCCACCCTGCTGGCCGCGCATCGCTGCATCCGGCCGCACCGTATGGCCAGAGGGTGACGACGCCCTGCACCGGCCCGTCTACACCACCGTGGCTTATGGCCAGAACTGGCTCGAATTCGACATCTTCGAACACGCTGGCAGCCCGACATCCGCCTGGCTGGCGGAAAATCCGGTCGGACGGACGATCGGCATCATCGGTCCGGGCGGCGGCGGCTGCCCCGAAAGCCGCAACCTTTTCCTTTTCGGCGATGAAACCGCCGTGCCGGCCATCATCCGGATACTTCAGGAAGCCCCAGGCGACGTCCGCGCATTTATCAGGGCAAGCCGTGAGGATCTCTGCGAACTCGCCGCCGATCACAGGGTCTCGACCGTCGACGATCTGATCCCGGCGCTGGAGGCCCTTAACTTGGTCGACGGCGCTTATGTGTGGTTTGCAGGACATGCAGATCACGCACGCGCTGCGCGCGCATGCCTGACCGCTCGCGGCATGCAGAAACGTGATTTCACCGCCGCCGCCTACTGGAATTGAGCAACCGGGCGGAACCTCTGAAAGCAGAAGCAGTAGAGGGATTTGCCACGCTCGGACATGCCGGGATGCACGGGAATTTTTGGCATCCCTGTTTTAAGGTATCCTAATACCCGCAAGCGCCGGAATTGCTCGAATTAACCTTACCCCGTAACCTCGCTTGGTATTCTTGCTTGCTCAAAGCTGAAAAATGGGCACTTTTCATTAAATAAGAGCGCTCGCGGAGCTAATAGTGCCGCAAAGTGGAGGCGTCACAGCAATGTCGCGGTCGCCCTTTAGTGCGTGTTTCTGAATCGGATAATTGAGGTGCGGGCATGACTTACGAATCCGCCAGACTTATGTCTGAGGCTATAACGCTTTCTTCAGCGGCGGTTTTCTACTCCTTGATCGACGCCCTGGTCGAAAAGGGAATTCTGACCGGCGAGGAGGAAAAGGAAATCTACCTCTCTGCCATGGACAAGATCAGTGAGGTGGCCGGCGATGACGAAGACGGCACGCACGAACTCGCTCGCGAATTGATCGAACAGCAGATCGCTGATCGCGAGCTCTGAGCCAGCTCTGGGCCCATCTGCTGCGAGCAACATCGTCTCCATCATCGAGTTCCCGCATCCGCGGAAGCTCACCGTAACTCAGAAGAATGAAACGGCCAGCACAAGCAGAAGCGAGCTGGCCATCACGGTCGCTGCGAATGCACCGTTCCATTTGAGGACGATCGTCGTAGCCGAGGTGGATGTCAGGCGCGCCATGGTAATCGTCATCGCGCTGATCGGCGAAAGCGCGATCCCCGCCGCCCAGCCGAGCGAAAGCGCCAGTGCCAGCAGCATCGGATGAGCATTGCCGAAGGCGGCTGCCCCGAACAACTGGGCGAGAAACACCACCACGATCGAATGCGGCACGAAGAGAAGCGCGCTCGCCGCGATCGCCACGATGCACAGACCTGCCAGCAGCGAAGGCGGTAACTGGTTCAACTCTGCCAGAAAATCTCCCCTGCCATCGAGGAAGACGACAGCCGTTGCCCCGATGACGCTGGCCGAGAGATAGATAGCACTCTCCGTCCGCATCACCGACATGTTGCCGACCATGCCTTTGACCTCGCGTGCGAGCCCCGAAATCGGCACACGCTGCTCGTAAACGATCCAGCCGAGAGCAAACAGCGGCAGGAGGATCAGCGAGGCGACAAGCGGACTTACGTCGATCGCAGCGTGTATCGCCAGCGTGCCGCCAAACAGCCCGACGCAGGCGCAAAGCGTTATCGCAAGCGGCCCGGCCGATGGCCTGTCACCGTCGTCGAGCACAGCATTGATTGTCTGGCCTGTCACCTCGGTGTGGAAGAACGTCGTCACGAGGATCAAAGCCGCAGCAGTCGCGAAGGCGGCAATGATAAAAGCCGTCGGCGCGAGATTGGGAATGGACTGGGTGATGATGGCAAAACCGACACCGAGCGGCGACCAGATCGTCATCAGAACCGTTCCGCGCATGGCCGCAAGCAGGATGGAACGACGCTCACCCTGCCGGTCCTGACCTTCGGTCGCCTTTGCCACCATCTGCCCGAGCAGCGAGATGATGCCGATATTGAAGAGCAGGCTAAGCAGATGGCTGCCGACCTTCACCGCCTGGTAACGCCTACGCCCGGGCATGCTCATCAGATATTCCGCCGCATTCCTGATGATGTCCGAACGTCCGACCGCATAACGCAGCATGCCGAGCACAGACAGGAACGAGGAGAAGCCGACGCCCTGGTAGAGCGCGCGCTCCACGATCGCAGCCTTGCCGGCCGGAAGCAGGAATTCCGACGTTGCGCAGAGTATGAAGCCGGCGGTGACGAACACTTTGGCAATCGTCGCAAGCCGTTTCCAATCCGACAGCACCGCCACCGTGGCCAGAGCAGCGGCAGCCCGGAGCAGCCATACGGACCCCGAGGTCACATTTGCAAGAACGAAGAGAAACGCACCTGTGAGGGTAAGTACATCTGCCCAGCTGATAACCTGCTGCTTTTGCAGCGTTGCGGCTGAGGCACCCTTGCTCATGGATGGATAACTCCGGGACAGGCTCCGACCCGACACGCATGTGCGGAACGACGAGAAATCTTGAAATGGAATTCGGTGATATCAACAATCTGCAGTACGCGGCGATGCCCTGCCTGCAGGACAAACACCGAAATGCTGCATTGCAGCATAACATTGGAAAAGTCCAGCATTCGCAGAGCGAAAGCGCCTGCTGCGACGCAAACAATGCGCGTTTCACGCAGGTTGATGACCTATACACACAATTACGAAGTGCCGCTCAACGCGGCAGATCGCCTCGGTGGTGATTTTTAGGGCAACTGCATTCCTTGGCAGGCATGACTTCGCGATCGGTGAGCCAAGCGCATCCGAAGCACGATCGACTTAACTCGCCTGAGGTCAGGAAGCCTGCGACTCGTCATCCTCGCGGGGCCGTTCTTCCGGGCCGATCGGATATTTGCGCGGAACACCATGGCTGCGGGCCGTGCGATCCCGGTGCAGGGCTGCACGCGCCAGAAGCATGAAGGTGATCGGCGTTGTGAAGGTAACGAAAATGCCGATCAGGATTTCATGGATGACAAGCCGCGAAGACGCGGCGGTGAAATAGATCATCGATGCAAGCATGATGCCACCGATACCCCAGCTGGTGCCAAGCGCCGGCGCATGCAGCCGTTCGTAGAAGGACGGCAGGCGCAGGAAACCGATCGCACCGATCAGCGCAAGAGCTGCGCCGACGAGAAGGAAGAAAGCTACCGCAAATGCGACGGATAGGGGAAGGTCTACTGCAGGATAGATCACTCGATCACCTCCCCGCGCATCAGGAATTTTGCCAGCGCCACGGTGGAAACGAACCCGAGCAGGCCGATCACCAGCGCCGCCTCGAAATAGATGACCCGACCCGTGCCGATACCGAATGTCACGAGCAGCAGCATTGCGTTGATATAGATCGTGTCGAGACCGATGATCCGGTCCTGCGCCCGCGGGCCGCGGAACATCCGGACTGCGGCGATCGCCATGGCGACGACAAGCATGAATTGCGCAATCGCGACTGCGGTATAGATGATGACGGCACTCATGCGAATATCTCCATCAGCAACTTTTCATAGCGGTTCTTGATCGTTGCGATCCACTGCTCTTCCTCATCGAGATTGAGCACATGCATAAGGATCGAACCGTCATAGGAATCATATTCCAGCCAGACTGATCCGGGCGTGCTCGTCAGGATGATCGCCAAAAGCGCCAGCGCGGTGCGGTCCTTGATCTCCAGTGGGATCGTCAGGAAACCGGCCTTCCCACCCTTCGTTCGGCCCCGGATGATCAGCCACGCCACCGCGATGTTGGAAAGCGCGATATCGTAAAGCACGATGAAGAACAGCTTGGGCAGAAGGTACCACTTGTTCAGCTTCGGTTTGTCCGGCCTAAGCGACGCCATCGCCCAGGAGGCAAATACCGCAACCAGCGCGCCGAGGATCAGATGTCCGAGCGTGAAGCTGTTGAGCAGCATCCACATCAGCGTCAGCGAGATCGTCAGGATCGGATAGGGAAGCATCAGTGCCCCCCCCCTGTGCCGTCATCGACACCCGGCACGACCGTCGCATTGCGCACCGCGTCGATATAGAGGCTCGGATTGCTGAGCGTACGGATGGTCGTATCCATATACTGCATCGCCGAGTTGGCCTGAACCGTCAGGAACAGAGTCAGCGCCAGAAGGAACATTACCGGCACGATCTCGATCACCAGAACCCTTGGCACTACGCCTTCGAGCGAGGTCCAGAAAGTACGGATACCGACGCGCGTCATCGAAATCAGCGCTGCGACACCGGACAGGATGACGAGGATGATCAGCGTCCAGACGGGGGCAGTTGGCGGAACACCGATCGCACCGGTGCCCATCATTGCCGACAGCATGGCGAACTTGGCGATGAAGCCCGAGAGCGGCGGCAGGCCGGAGAGAAGAATACCGCACATGGCAAAGCAGGTACCGAGGATCGCCATCGTGCCGGGCATGGTAACACCATCGCCCTCTTCCGGCTCGTCCTCGTCGGCATCGCCATAGGCTTCCATCGTCACGGCAAGAACGTTGGCGCCTGCATCCTGGCTTCGTTCGACAAGCTCGATCAGCATGAAGAAGGCGCTGATCGTCAGTGTCGAACTGACCAGATAAAGCAGCGCACCCGAGGACACCGCACCATCATTGATGCCGAGAACCATCAGCAGCGTGCCTGAAGACACAAGCACCGAAAAGCCGGCCAACCTGCCGAGTGCCTGCGATGCCAGGATACCGATCGTACCGAAGATCAGCGTCGCCATGCCGCCATAGAGCAGCACCGTGGAACCGAAGCCGGCCGACGGCCCGTTATCGAAGAGGAGCATGGTCAGCCGCAGGATGACATAGATGCCGAGCTTGCTGAGGATGGCAAAAACGCCGGCAACCGGGGCCGAAGCTGCGCTATAGGCTGTGGGCAGCCAGAAGCAGAGCGGCCACATGCCGGCCTTGATCAGGAAGGCAATGCCGAGCACCCCGGCGCCCGCCTCCATCAGCATTCTGCGATCCGCTTCCATGTCCGGAATACGGGCCGCGAGATCCGCCATGTTGAGCGTGCCGGCCGTGCCGTAGATCAGGCTGACGCCGATCAGGAAGAGCAGCGCTGCCGCAAGGTTGACCGCGATATAGTGCATCCCGGCCTTGACGCGCAGCGGCCCCGAACCGTGCAGCAACAGACCATAGGATGCCGCGAGCATCACCTCGAAGAAAACGAAGAGATTGAACAGGTCGCCCGTCAGGAAAGCGCCGTTCACGCCCATCAGCAGCAACTGGAACATCGAATGGAAATGCGAGCCCATCGCATGCCAGCGCGCCAGCGAATAGACGAGTGCGGCGACAGCGACCGACGCTGTCAGAAGCAGCATCAGGGCAGACAGGCCGTCCAGCACGAGAACGATACCGAACGGCGCCGACCAGTTGCCGAGCAGATAGACACCTTCATAGCCGTTCGGGCCGCTTTCGATGCGGAAAAGAATGAAGGCGACCGTCAGAAGCAGAAGCATCGAGACGAGGCTTACCATCGCCTTGGTCACGCGCTGTCGTTCATCGATGACAACAAGGATGGCCGCTGCCACAAGCGGGATCAGGATCGGTGCGATGATGAGGTGATGCGACCAGCCGTTCATCGCTTCTCGCCTCTGCCGTCCACATGGTCGGTGCCGGTCATGCCGCGTGAAGCGAGCAGGACAACGAGAAAGAGTGCCGTCGTTGCAAATCCGATGACGATGGCGGTCAGCACCAGCGCCTGCGGCACCGGATCGGCCAGAACGTCATGCCCGCCCCCTTCACTCAGAATTGGCGGAACATTCGTCTTAACGCCACCGACGCTGAAGATGAACAGGTTCACTGCATAAGACAGCAGCGAAAGCCCGATGATGACTTGATAGGTGCGCGGGCGCAGAATGAGCCACACGCCGCAACTGGTCATGACGCCGATGGCAATGGAAAGGATGATCTCCATTAGCTCTCCTTCGCCTTTTCGGCCTCGATCGTGCGAAGGCGGGTTATGCGGATGGACTGGTGCGCAAGCGCGACGAGAATAAGCACCGTCGACCCTACCACCAGAAGGAACACCCCGAGATCGAAGAGCAACGCCGTTGCAGCCGGCACCTTGCCGATGAGCGGCAGCGTCAGATACTGCGAATGGGACGTCAGGAACGGATAGCCGAGGAACCATGCGCCTATGCCCGTGAGCGTGGCGATGATCAGCCCGAGCCCCATCCACCAGAGTGGCAGGATGCGGATGCGGTCTTCCGCCCAGCGCGTACCGCCCGCCAGATATTGCAGCAGGAAGGCGATCGACAGCGTCAACCCGGCCGAGAAGCCGCCGCCCGGCAGATCATGCCCGCGTATGAAGAGATAGACGGCAAAGGTGATGATGACCGGGAACATCCACTGCATGATCACCGATGGCACGAGCAGGTATTCGCGCACCGTATCGCCCGCGTTCCGCTCCGGCCGCTCCTCATCGAAACGGTTCTGGATCCGCTGCTGCTCGGGCATGACCATCGTGTCAGGCGCCGGACGGAAACGGCGGAGAAGCGCAAAGACGGTGAGTGCAACAATGCCGAGAACAACGATTTCGCCGAGCGTATCGAACCCGCGGAAATCGACGAGAATAACGTTGACGACATTGCGACCACCACCTTCGGAATAGGCGTTCTCCAGGAAGTAGGTCGCGATCGCATCCGGCACCGGCATTGTCATGACGGCATAGGCAATGAAGGTCATGCCGATACCGCAGATGATTGCAATCAGCAGGTCGCGGAAACGCCGGAAACGGGCGCGGAAGGTCACTGATTCATCCATCTTCTCCGTCCGCTTGGGCAGCCAGCGCAGGCCGAGAAGAATGAGAACGGTGGTAACGATCTCGACCAGCAGCTGGGTGATCGCGAGATCCGGAGCTGAAAGCCAGACAAACGTGATGCAGACGATAAGCCCGATGCCGCCCAGCATGACCAGTGCGGCAAGCCGGTGGTATTTGGCCAGATAGGCCGTGCCGAGCGCAAGGCAGATACCGATCAGCCAGATGCCGGCAAACACCTTGTCGACGCCCGAAAAGACGAAGGTCCGTGGCTCGAAACCGGAATGCCAGAGCGGCAACAGTCCCGCCAGGAAACCGGTCACGACAACCCAGCGCAATTGCGGCTGCAGATTGCGCGTGCCGATCCGCTGCTCGGCCATGCGCGCCCAGCGCCAGGAAACCTCGACCAGAATGCGCTCGAAGATGCGCTGCCCCTTGAGCCGCCTGATCAGCGGAGGACCGTCCTCGCAGGTCGCAAGATAATGGCGCAGGACGAAATAGAGCGCCGCGCCGCCGACAAGCGCGATGAGGCTCATGATCAGCGGCAGGTTGAAGCCGTGCCACATGGAAAGGCTGTATTCCGGCGTCTGCGTACCAAGTACGCTGACGACAGCCGTATGCAGGAACGGACCGACCGAAAATGCCGGCACGATCCCGACGATCAGGCAGATGACGACCAGCAACTCGATCGGAAAACGCATCCAGCGCGGCGGTTCGTGCGGCGTATCCTTCGGCAGATTGGTTGGCGACGGACCGAAGAAGACCGTATGGATGAAGCGCAGCGAATAGGCGACGCTGAACGCGCCGGCAAGCGTTGCGACATAGGGAAGGATGATGTCGAGAACCGAATCCGCATGCGTCTCGATTGCCTCGGCGAAGAACATTTCCTTTGACAGAAATCCGTTGAGCAGCGGCACGCCCGCCATAGCCGCGCTCGCCACCATGGCAAGCGTCGCTGTATAGGGCAGATAGCGGAATAGCCCGCTTAATCGCCGCATGTCGCGCGTTCCGGTCTCATGATCGATGATACCGGCCGCCATGAACAGCGATGCCTTGAAGGTCGCGTGGTTGAGCATGTGGAAGATCGCGGCCACCGTGGCCAGCGGACTTCCGAGACTGAGCAGCGTAGTGATCAGCCCAAGATGGCTGATGGTCGAATAGGCGAGAAGCCCTTTCAGATCCTGCTGGAAGATCGCGAAAAATGCGCCGAGCAGAAGCGTAACAATGCCGGCGGCTCCCAGAATGAAGAACCATTCGTAGGTACCGGAAAGGGCGGGCGAAAAACGTGCCAGCAGGAAGACCCCGGCCTTCACCATGGTTGCCGAATGAAGGAAGGCGGACACAGGCGTCGGCGCCGCCATGGCATTCGGCAGCCAGAAATGAAACGGAAACTGCGCACTTTTCGTCAGCGCACCGAGCAGGATGAAGACCAGCGCCGGAACATAGAGCGAGTGGCTGCGGATCAGATCACCCGAGGCGAGGATCTTGTCGAGATCGTAGCTGCCGACAATATTGCCAAGCAGAAGAAGGCCGATCAGCAGGCAGAAACCGCCGATACCGGTGATCGTCAGGGCCATACGGGCGCCGTCGCGCGCCGCTGCCGAATTGTTCCAGTAGCTGATCAGAAGGAAGGACGAGATGCTCGTCAGTTCCCAGAAGATTGAAAGCAGGATCACATTGCCGGAAAGCACGATGCCGAGCATCGCGCCCATGAATGCGAGAAAGAAGGAAAAGAACCGCGGAACCGGATCTTCCTCGGACATGTAGTAGCGGGCGTAAACCGTAACCAGGAAGCCGATGCCGTTGATCAGCACACAGAACATCCAGGCGAAACCGTCCAGACGCAGCGAAAAATTCAGCCCGAGCTGGGGGATCCATTCTATGGTGTAACGAAGGACATTGCCGTCGGTCACCTGCGGATAGGCAAGCACGGTAATGACGAGGCAGCCGACCGCCACCAGCGAGGCCAGTCGCGACGGCAAAGCCGTCGATGCCGTGTTCAGGAGCAGTACGGAAAGGAGACTTCCGATAAACGGCAGGGCCAGCAGCAAGACAAGAAAGTGCGGCGCAAGCGTTATCCCAATGTCCCATCCCTTCATTCTCGAGGCATTTCAGTCCTTTATCATGTAATGGGGTGCCCCACTAGCCAACCGGATCAAACTGCCATATATGATTTATTCTGACCAATATGGGCAATTTGGAACAATGGGTCAACCGGATCAGGGAAAGATTTTGTCGCCGGCGCTCTGTCGGGCAGGCCGTGGCTTCCTCGACTGGACGCAAGGTGATCTGGCGGATCGCTCAGGCGTGTCCCGTAGCACGATCAGGGACTATGAAGGTGATCGCCACGAGGTCCACCGCTCGACCGAAGCCCAGCTCAGGCGCGCCTTCGAAGAGGGCGGGCTGGCTTTCGTGACGGTGGAAGATGGCTGTGTCGCCATTTGCCCCAAGGACAGGAAAACAGCTTCCGACTGACATCGGTTCACCCGACACGGGCTTTCTGGAACTGCTGTCGGTATTCCGAAGGCGAGATGCCGACCTCCTTCTTGAACGCCTTGCAGAAATAATTCGCATCCGCATAGGAAAGATCGAGTGAAACATTGCTGATCGGCAGATCGCTGTTTTGCAGCAAAACCTTGGCGCGCTCGATCCGCTGCCCCTTCAGATAGGAAATGAAGGTCGTATTCATTTTCTTGCGAAACAGCCGGCTAAGATAACAGGGGCTGACATGCGCAAATTCCGCCGCGTCCTCAAGCGTTACCCCCTTGGAAAGATTGCGCTCGATGAAATGCAGAACCGTTTCGATCCGCTCCCCGGCTGCCCCGCCATGCTCCTGTCCGGGGTCGAAAAGAATGTCGGTGATCTGACATAGCAATTCCTGGACCTTGTACTGGCTGCGGGCATCGAGGCGCTGGTTTTCCAGCTCTGCGACCTGCCGCGCCATCGGCAACGGTAATTTGCGGTCCATCTCCTCCAGAAGATCCGTCAGGATTTCGGCAAGATCGAGCACTTCATGGCGCGGTGCCACGTCCTTGTGAGCATAGATGCCTTCCAGCCGCGTCCGCACCAGACGAAGGCAGTCACGATAGGCGCGCCTTTCGACCAGAGACCGGATACGATCTGCGATGTCGATTTCGTCCTCCACCTCATCCTCAGCGGCATCCATCGCCGGCATCAGACGCAGGTTCGGCACTACCTTTTCAGGAACCGGCATGGCCAGGCAATCACGAACCCCATCAAGCAATGCCTCGGTCCGTACCGGCTTTAAGAGAAAACCGTCGGCCTTGTACTGGATCGCCGCCTGCATGATGTCGAAATAGTCGTAGGCCGTAACAATCAGCACTTTCGTCGCCAGATGCCGCTCACGCACCATCTGCAGCAGTTCCAGCCCGTTGGGACGTGGTATCTTGATGTCGAGCAGCATCACGTCGATGCGTTCGCTCTCAAGCAGCCTGACCGCCTCCGACCCGTTCTTGGCTTCGCCGACGATCCTGATGTCATCCGTATTGCGCTCGATGATCGAGCGCAGGGCGCGCCGCTCCAGTTCCTCGTCTTCGACGATTGCCATGTTGAACATGCAAATCTCCTCTCAAGCGTCAGCCGCCCGCCCTTCAGAAGTCGAACGGCTCGAATTCCAGAGGGAAACGCATGCGCACAAGCGTCCCGCGCCCCTGGCGAAAAGGACTGAGGATCTCCAGTCCGTGATCCGTGCCAAAGTAATAACGAAGCCGGCTATCGATATTGTAGATCCCGATACTCTTGCGCCCGCCGCGATCCGCCTCGCCGCGCAGAACCGCCTGCTTGCGCTCCGACGAGATGCCGTCACCGTTGTCGACGATGTCGATGATCAGCTCGACTCCGTCGCGGTAGGCGGAGATCTCGATCACGCCGCCGCTCTCGCGCGGCTCTATCGCATAACTGATGCAGTTCTCGACGATCGGCTGGAGCACCATGACCGGACAGAGCACGTCAAGAAACTCCTCCGGCACATCGAGCGAGAACTCGAAACGATCACCGACTCGAAGCTTCAGGAGATGAAGGTAATTGCGAACGTGCTCCACTTCCATTCGCAATGGCACGAATTGCGACCCGCTCTTTTTCAGCACGTAACGCATCATCTCTGCAAAGGAATGCACCGTGTTTTCGGTTTCAGGTGCATTTTCGACCAACGCCAGCCGACCGATTGTGTTCAGGACGTTGAACAGGAAATGCGGGTTAACCTGGTAGGAAAGAGCCTGCAGTTCAGCCTCTCGCAGAAGCCTTTCAAGCTCTGCCCGCCGTTTCGATTCCTCCGCAAGCCTCAGGTTCTTTGCATAAAGCTCCTGCGCCACACCGCGAGAATAACTCTCCTCGACGATATGCGATGCGATGTAGAAAAGCGAATAGGCAGCCGAACGCAGCTTCTCGTAAGTAACCTCGTTGATCCTGTGGTGCTCTTCCAGCAGCGGCTGATGCTCTCGCCACGACCCTTCGAAGGGAAAGATATTCGAAAGATCGACGAGACCGGTCGCGCCTTCATCCGAGGTAAGCTTGACCTGGCCGCAAATGACCGCCCCGAGATATTCACCGCGCACGATGATGGGGGCCGCAAAATCGACCAGGCTGCAGTGGCATCGATAGATGGACGGCTCCCCGGTGGAGAGCGCAGTGCGACCACCCACGGCATCGCAGTGAAAACACCGTTCCCGCCACTCGGCCCGAGCACGAACCGCCTGGCAGAATGCCGAAAACCCTGACGGCTTGGTGACCGGTACGCCTTCCGGATCAACGATCACCATCGCCACCCCGACCGCAGCGCTGAAATTGTCCTGGACCTTCTGGAGCATTTCGGTGCTCATCAGCTCCAGCAATCTCTTGCGTCGCGCGGCCTTGGTCGCCAGCGAATTTTCAGCCGGCCGATCTATCGCGGCCGGAAAGATCGTGATCTCCGGATTTATCTGCGGCACCACCTCCTCAGGCTGCCCGCTCGGTCGGTCTGCTCCCATGACCACCCCTCCGCGTCACGGCCGAAATGGCCGTAAGAAGCGGTTTTCTCGAATATCGGACGTCTCAGTCCAAGCACATCGATCATTCCGGATACGCTGAGCGGGAAAAGCTCGCGTATCGCCTCCTCAAGCAAAGCGGAATCGACCGACAATTTCTCCGCGGATGATACCGCCACCATTTCCGGTTCTTTCTGACCTATCGCAAAAGCCAGCGATATTTCGCAATTTGTCGCAAGTCCGGCGGAAACGATATTTTTGGCGATATAGCGCGCCATATAGGCCCCGGTTCGGTCGACCTTGGTTGCGTCCTTACCGGAAAAGGCGCCTCCCCCGTGACGACCGATGCCGCCATAGGTGTCGACGATGATCTTGCGCCCGGTAAGCCCCGTATCGGCCGCGGGGCCGCCTTTGACGAAACGCCCTGTCGGGTTGATGAGAACCCGCGTATCGCGCTTCAGCCATGGCCCCATCACCGGCACGATGACCTCTTCCAGCACGCCGCGCAGCAACTCCTCGCGTTCGATCTCGCCCGAATGCTGGGTCGAGACCACGATGCTGATCAGCCTTTCCGGCCGGCCCTCCTTATCATGGGCGAATGTCACCTGTGCCTTGCCATCCGGCCGCAGCCAGGCGAGACGGCCACTCTTGCGCACCTCTGCCAACCTGCGGGTCAGCTTGTGGGCAAAATCGATCGAGGCAGGCATCAGGCTTTCGGTTTCATTGCTGGCGTAACCGTAGAAAATTCCCTGGTCTCCGGCGCCGAAATCCGTCTCGCGGACCACACCCTGTGCGATATCGGGCGACTGCTCATGCAGATCCACGAGGACGAAACACCCATCCGCATCGAAGCCCAGCTTGGGATCGATATAGCCGATACGCCGGATCACATCGCGCGCAACGCGGGTCACATCAACCGAAGCCCGCGACGTCACCTCGCCTGCGATATGAACGGTGTTGCCCGAAACCAAAACTTCGGCCGCCACGCGCGCCATCGGATCCTGCGCAAGATGGGCGTCGAGAATGGCGTCCGAAATCTGGTCGCAAACCTTGTCGGGATGACCTTCCGTCACCGATTCTGCCGTCGTGTAGCGCGCGACCATGATCGCCTCCTTTATCCAGGCCCGGGATGCGCGTCCCGGGTCATCGTCTTTTGGGTTCAGCCGCCGATGACGCAATTGAAGCCAAGCCCTTCAACTGCCGCCTTGAACGGCGTCATGTCTTCGGGCTTGAGATTGGGGGCATCCGCCATCGGGTATGGCCGGCCGAGCAGCTCGTATTTGTTTTCGCCATAGGTGTGGTAGGGCAGCAGATGCACGGTATCGACGCCCGGCATCAGCTTGGCGAAATTGCCGATCGCGGTAATCGCCTCGACGCTGTCATTTACCCCCGGCACGACCGGAATGCGCACCACCGTATGGGTGAGCGAGGCGATGCAGAGCGCGTTTTCGAGAATGATGCGGTTGTCGATACCGGTATTGGCCCGATGCACCGCCGGATCGATGGCCTTCAGGTCCATCAGCACGTGATCGACAAATGGAATGACATCACGAACGATCTCGCGGGTCGTGCAGCCCGTCGTCTCCATCGCCGTGTTCCAGCCCTGCTCATGGCAGGCCATCAAAAGGTTTTTGGCAAATTCGTGCTGGAACAGCGGCTCACCACCCGAAAGCGTGATCCCGCCACCGGAACGACGGTAATGATGCGCATCCTTGCGCAATTCCTGCATCACCTCGGCAATGCTCATCGTCTTTCCGGCGCGTTTCAATGCCTGTGTCGGACAGACTTTCGTACATGCTCCGCACTTGATGCATTTGCTGCGGTCGACGAAATCGGGATTCTCATAGGCAATCGCCTTGGTCGGACAGACCGCCATGCACTGGCCGCATTTGATGCAGGCTGAACGGCGGTAGAATAGTTCCGGCTCGGGGTTCTGCGATTCCGGGTTGGAGCACCAGCGGCACCGCAGCGGGCAGCCTTTCAGAAACACGATCGTGCGCACACCCGGCCCGTCATGGATGGAATAGCGCTGGATGTCGAAGACAATCCCTTGCCTGTCGTAGTCGATCGCGGTCATTTCAATATCCTGTCTTTTTATGCCGGGTTCCGGCGCCTCCTCCGGCGCCGTTCAGAACTCGGAGTGTTGTGCTGCTGCGATGGCATCCATCGCCATGCGGACGGACGAGGTCTCTCCCATGATGGCAAGCGAAGTGACGTGCTGCGGACAGGTGCCGTAGAGTTCCACGGTGAAAACGCCTGCAGCCTTCAATGCGAGATCGGAGAAGTAGAAAAGGTCCGCCACCGGGATCTGCATCAGCCCGACGGAATCCACCCGGTTGGCCTGCACCCAGGCCCGGCCATGCGGCGGCATCCGTCGCTGCAGCATCTGCAACACGTCGGGATGCGGAGCGTTGATGATGCGGGTCGCCATGGCGGATCTCCTCTCTTCCGGTCTTAATCGAACGCTGGACGCCTGTGCGTCAGCGGACGTTCAGCGCCTCCACCATCACGCACTTGCGACGGCGGGCGAAGGATTTCGGCGATGTCAGGCCCTCACCGGTCGGCCCGGCAATGGTAAAGGTCGTGTAACCCTCGCCACCGACGCCGATGCCGGCATAGGACGGGCCATTCTTGACGAAGATCGTCGTCTGGATCAGCTTCGCCATCTTGGTGATCTTGCGCACATCGGTGGAATGGATCATCGCCGTGTGGCGGTTGCCATGCTCCAGCTCGACGGCAAGATCGATCGCCTCATCGACATCCCCTGCCCGCACCAGCGGCAGGATCGGCATCATCAACTCCTCCTGCACGAACGGATGATCCTTCGGCAGTTCGATCAGGATGACGCGGATGTCCGGACCGACCGAGATCCCGACCTTGTCGAGCAGATAGACGGCGCTCTTGCCAACGCAATTGGTCTGCGGCCCACCCTTCGCGGTCAGCACCAACTCTTCGAGCTTCTTCACGACAGCCATATCCTTGACCAGATAGGCGCCGTTCTTCTGCATCTGCGAGATCAGGAAATCGGCGATCTGGCTGACCGCAATCACTTCCTTTTCGGCAATGCAGGGCAGGTTGTTGTCGAAGCTGCAGCCGCTGACGATGTCCTTGGCGGCCTTTTCGATATCGGCGGTTTCATCGACGACGACCGGCGGGTTGCCGGCACCGGCGCCAATCGCCTTCTTGCCGGTCGACATCACCGTCTTGACGATGGCCGGGCCGCCGGTTGCCACCAGCATGCGCACCTTGGGATGCGCCATCATCGCATTGGTATTTTCAATCGACGGTGCCTGGACGGTGACGACGAGGTTTGCCGGCGCACCGAGCGAAGCGAGCTTGCGGTTGATCAGCTTGATTGCCAGAAGCGACACGATCTTCGCACGTGGATGGGGGCTGAACACGACGGCATTGCCGGCGGCCAGCATGCCGATCGTATTGCAGATGATCGTTTCTGTCGGATTGGTGGTTGGCGTGATCGAACCGATGACGCCATACGCGGAATACTCGACCAGCGTCAGGCCACCATCGCCGCTTTCGGCTTCGGTCTTCAGATCCTCGATACCGGGGGTCTTGGACGCTGCCAACCGGTTCTTGATCACCTTGTCGCTCGCATTGCCCATGCCGGTCTGTTCGACCGTCATTCTGGAAATCCGTTCCAGCACGGCCGGATCGAGAAAGATATCGCGGATGCCGTCCACGAAGCTTTTTCGCGCCGCCATCGAGCAGAACAGATATTGCCTCTGCGCTTCGGCAGCCGCCTCCACCGCCTCGTCCATGCTGGCAAACACGCCATCGCCAAGGACGACTGCTTCCTCATCCGAAATATCGAGCGAGACCGATGCGGAAGAAAGAGCGCAGTCGCTGCGTTCGCAGCAGGAGCAGTTCACCTCACCGGCCGACTTCGTCACCACGCCGTCGGCTACGATGCAGCCTTGGGCGAATGGCGCCGTCGGATCGGCAGCCGGAGCAGGCCGGGAGCCGCCCATTTCCGCAATGATGCGGGCCACGGTATCTTCGACCGAGGATGCTGCACTCTTTACCGGAGGAGGGGCAGGAACAGGGGTCGGAGCCGGAGCGATTGCGCCGTTGAACCCGGCAAGCACGCGATTGACGGCGGCGTTGATATCTTGGTCGTTCATAATCCTCTTCCTTCCTCGGGGACCGTTCCCCTTCTTTCGGGAAATCCATCGATCGCGTAGCGGGCGATCTCCATGTCTTCAGCGACCGTTCCGCCACTGATGCCGATGGCACCGATCACGGCGCCTCCGACGCGGCAGGGAATGCCCCCGCCGAAAAGCACGACCTGGCCTTCGCCCGAGCCGTTGCCGGCCCCGCTGCCCGTGTGGCCCACGCCAAAAAGCATGCCGCCCGGCTGGGCGAGACACCCAAGTTCATCTGTCCCCATGCGATAGGCGGCAGAAGTCCAGGCCTTGGCGCTAGCAAGCTTGATGCTGGCCGGCAGGCTGCCTTCCATCCGGTGAAACAGGATCGGCCGTCCTTCGGCATCGGCGATGGCGATGCAGACCGACACCGACATCTGCCGCGCGCGGCTCTGCGCACGCTCGGCAACGGAGCAGGCATCGGCAAGCGAAATGCTGGTCGCAACCCCTCTATTGGCAATACGCCCGGCAAGCTCGGCGGCAAGCGCCACTTCGATCCGTTGCAGGTCGCGGGGGGCGAAATTACGGGTGGCGAACATCGCTTACTCCCCCCCGTCTGTCTCGACCGTATCGACAATGCCGACAATCGTGGCATCAACGACTGAACTCTGCAGCGTGCCGGCAAAGCGGCTGGCGCTGCCGGAGGTAACGATGACCATCTCGCCCTTGCCCGCACCGACCGTATCGACGGCAATCAGCGTCTGTCCTTGCGGCTCCAACAATTCATTGAGCCGGGTAATGATCAGCAATTTCGAGCCCGAGAGGCTCGCATCCTTGGTCGTGGCGACCACCCGTCCGATAACCCTGGCGAGATACATGGCTTGATCCTCACTCCCTCACAAGCGCGATGTCTCGCGCGCGCAGTTCTTCCGCGGCGGCCGGCGTGACGATCACCGCATGCCCCAGATGCAGTTCCGTGGCGTCCAGGCTGCGTGCCTCCCGCAGGCCGAACACACCCTCGGTTCGGACCGGGACGAGCTTCGGTGCAGCTGTCGGCGTTGCAGAGGCAGGCGTGTCGCCCTCGACGGCAACGGCAAGCCGTGCAGCCCAGCTCAACTCGATGCCGTAACCCATCAGTGCCTGCAGATGGCCGCTCATCGTCGCCTGATAGGCCGCATTCGGCAGCAAGCCGCGGGCGCGCCGATCCCGTCCATTGGGGCAGACCCCATCGCGGGCGGCGATGATGCGGGCACCTCTTTCAAGCCCACCCTGCAGAATTCTCGACAGCGGATCATCGGCAATGCCGAGCGCCACCTTGGCGGCGAGCGAAACGCTGAGCGCTGGAACCAGTATGGTCGTGTGCCGATCCAGAAGATCACCGGCCTTGCCTTCGACTTCCGCTGCTCCGAAACCGGCAAGCCGATCCTTCAGCGATTGCCGTGCCTCCGGCGCAATGACCGTCTCGAATGCCCATCCCGCATCGCGAAGCTGCCGCAATTGTTCGAGCGCAGCCTCAAGCCCGAAATCCGTTTCCGCAAAAAGCACCAGCGCCGAGCGCGGCTTGGCTGGCACTCCGCCCCTCATCCGCGCGATGATGCGATCGGAAAGAAGATCGAGAAGGATATGATCGAGAACGGCATCGATGTTCATGCCTGGCCTCCATCGTCATACATCGCGATCCCGAGTGGCGTGACCAGCAGCGGTTCGACGGGCTTGATGACCCGGCGTCCGGTATGGCTGACGAGAACCGCGGCAAAATCCTTGAACGAGCAGGCACCGCCGACAACATGGATCGTGTCGACATAAGGGTAATCGGCAAGGAATCCGGCAACGATGCGCCCCATCTTGTCGGCCACCGGCCGGATGATCGAAAACACATCCCGCTCCAACGCGTGATTGAGCTTTTCAGCCTCGGCATCCTCGAAGGAGATTTTTCTCGCGCCGGCCAGAACCAGCGTCATATGCGTGCCGCCGGTCGGCTCGTCGAATGTGGCAACCACCTCGCCGTCCTTCAGGACCGAAATCCCCGTCGTGCCGCCGCCGACATCGACCACCGCGCCGTTCTCAACGCCAAGCAGGCGCGCTGCGGCGGTGGGTTCATCGACGATCTCCGCCAGCTCGAAATCGGCCGACTCGACCACATGGCCGATCGCCTTTGCATTGGACGGATGCACACCGGGAGGAATGGCGGTAGCGGCGCGCGAGAGCGGTTGACCGAGCCGCTCCTCGAGCTCTTCCTTCATTCGGCGAACCGCATGAACCGCGCCGATATAATCGACGACGATGCCGTCACGCACGACGGTCGAGCGCCAGGAGGTCCCGGCAACCGGATTATTCTCCGCATCAACCACCGAAAGCACGAGATTTGCCGTGCCGAGATCGACGCCAACTTTCAGCCGGCCGGGCGCCCATTCCGGCTGCGGCACGATCGTGCCCTGCCGGACGAGTTCCCCGAAAGCCTTGAGTTTGCTGTCGATGCTCGACATGACTTCTCTCCGATCAGACCTTGCGGATCCGCACCATCGCGTCGTTCTTCAGGCCGAATGCATTGGCCTCCTCGACATCGATATGCATTTCCATGAATGAAGCTTCGGCAGCACGGATCGTCACATTGTGCATGATGCCGCCGCGCACGCCGCCAACCTCGACATCGACCTCTTCGCCGTTCTTCAGGCCAAGTCTTGCGGCTTCAGCCGGCAGCATGTGAATGTGGCGCAGCGCCACGATCACGCCGCGCTCCTTTCGGATCGTCCCATAGGGGCCGATCACTTCGATACCCGGCGATTCTTCCAGTTTTCCCGACATGCGCAGCGGCGGCTTGATGCCGAGGGTGAAACCATCGGCAACCGAAACCTCGATCTGCGTTTCCTTGCGCAGTGGGCCGAGCACTCGCACCTTGGCGATCTGCCCCTTCGGCCCACGGATCGTCACGGTCTCCTCGGCCGCATATTGGCCGGGCTGTTTCATCGCCTTCATCCGCGTCAGTTCCGAACCGGGGCCGAAAAGCGCGTCCATGTCCGGCCGGGAAAGATGGATGTGGCGGTTCGACACGCCGATCGGCACAAGCCACGGATCGCGGTCCTCGGCGCCTTTTGCGGCAGGTTTCGCCTGCTCCGCCGAGACGGTGAGGCTCTGTGCCAGAAGCTCGGCGATCACGCGGTCGATCATGGGGCTGTTGATTTGCATTATGGTGTCCTGTTCGTCCTGGCCCGACATGACGACCGGGCCTTTCATGGGCGCAACGATCCACCCGGCGGTGTTGCCGCCGGCCTTCGCTGTCACCTGAAATTCTCGTCTGTTTGGCTCCGACTACCGCCGGCGATGGCGACGATCGGCGCGGGATTGCGCATGGCTTGCAGCTTGGGGTGCCGGCTCTGCCGCCACCTCGACCTCAGGCTCCACGGAAGCCTCGGCAACGGCCGGGACTTCCGGCTCTACCGATGCGACTTCTTCTACCGGAGCTTCGGCGGCTTCGGTCACCGGAGTTTCCGGCTCAGGCGATAGATCGGCTGCAACAACATCCTCGACCGCCAGAAAAACCTCCGCCGCAGCAACCGCTGCGGCAGGTGGTTTCAGACCGACAGTGGACCCGCTTTCCACGATCTTGCCCAGTCCGTTTGCGGGACGGGCAATCACGCTGATGGAGACAACCGTCCCCACACGTGAAGCTTCTGCAGCGGCTGCGGAAACCGCAGCCTTGACGGCCCCGACATCCCCCCGAACCTTGACGACTGTCATGCCGTCGCCATTGGCAAGCTCGTAGCCCACCAGCGTGACATTGGCGGATTTCACCGCCGCATCGGCGGCAGCCACTGCAGCCGTCAATCCGATGGTCTCGATCAATCCAAGGCTTTCCTGCAACATGACAGTCTCCTTTCAGGGTCAGATATACGGCTTGGTCGAGGAGACCACCGCCGCCGGATCAAGCGTCCCGAGCACCTGCTTGCCGACATCGCGTGCGGCGCGGATGGCCTGACGGACAGCACCGGAATCGCCACTGAACAGGAAGATCGCTTCGTTCGAGTAGCTCGTTCCGCCATTGCCTGGGGAAGCAAAACCGGTCGGTACCACGGTTGCGGCCTTTGCGGCAGTATCGGCCAGAAGCACGCCGATTGCGGCAGGAGAGCCGACCGTGATGCCGAATGCCTGTCCGAGTGGTGCCCCGAAGGCCTTGTTCAGCGCATAGCTGGCGCGGGCGGTATACTGGAATTCCAGGTGGCCGGCCGGCGTGCCGTAGACGTCGCCGAAGGTACGATCGAGTTCCGACAGCGTCACTTCGACGGCACGGCGGGCGTCTGAAACGTCCTCTGCGCCGAAGATGATCAAGCTGCCGTGGCCGCCGCCGCCTTCCGTGTCGCGCGGCAGTTCGATCAGCAGCACTTCACTGTTGGTGGCCTTCACCGCTTCGTCTGCAGCAAAGATATGCGGACCGGCGCCGGTACGTGCACCGACGATGCCGATCGACCGGTATTTCTTGTCGATCTTCATCTGCTCGTGCAGTAGCGGGTCTACATTGGCAATCACCAGACCGACCGTATGCCCGATTGCCGTGCCGACGAATTCGGTAAGATTACAGGCCTTCGGCGCCGTCTTCTGGGCAGCCGGCTTCTCAGCGGGAGAGGCGGCCGGGGCCGGGGAGCTTTCGCTCCCACCCATCTTCCGGATTACCTCGTCCATGAGTTTTTCGACAAGAGCATCCTGCATTGTCGATCCTCCTTTGTGTGTTCAGGGGTTCAGGCGACCTTGCTTTCCGGCAGGATCTTCTCGACCTCCATGTGAGGACGCGGGATCACGTGGACGGAAACGACCGTGCCGACCTTTTCGGCGGCGACGGCACCGGCATCGGTTGCGGCCTTGACTGCGCCGACATCGCCGCGGACCATAACCGTGACGAGGCCGGAACCGATCTTTTCATAACCGACCATGGCGACGTTAGCCGACTTGACCATGGCATCGGCGGCTTCGATGGCAGCAACCAGACCTTTGGTTTCGACCATTCCGAGAGCTTCCTGTTGCATGACTTAACTCCTTAGCGTTTCGGTGTTCAGACGTTGATGTGATGACCGTTTCTCGCGGGTTGGACTTAATCGTCGGCCCCCTCCCTCCCGGCCTAGCCCCCGGCCCGGCCGAGAAGCACGGAAAGCTCCTCGAGCGTGGGCCTGCGTGGGTTTCCTGCAGTGCAGGCGTCCGCCATGGCGGCCGCTGCCATATCGGGCATTGCCCGACGATATTCCTCGGCATCCATGCCGAAGCCACGAAGCGTGGACGGGATGGAGAACCGTTGATTGAGTGCCTGGATCGCACGGATCAGCGCGATGACCCCGGCCCTGACACTCGGCACGTCCAGCCCGATGCGCGAAGCGATGCGTGCGTAGCGGCCGGCGGTTTCGCGGCAGCCCGGCGCATCGTCCTCAAGACCCGCATTCCATGCGATCACATGCGGTAGAAGCACCGCATTGATGCGCCCGTGAACGAGATGCATCCGTCCGCCGATCGCATGCGCGAGACCATGGTTGACGCCGAGCCCCGCCTCGCTGAAGGCCAGGCCTGCAAGACAGGAGGACTGGTGCATCGCATCGCGTGCCTCCATGTCATTGCCGTCGTCATAGGCGCGCGGCAGGTGGGCAAAGGCGAGTTCCAGCGACTTCTCGGCAAATGCATCGGTGAAATGCGATGCGCCATTGGCAACCACGGCCTCGAGCGCATGGGTGATGACGTCCATCCCCGTATCCGCCGTCACTTTCGGCGGTGCCGTGCGGACGAATTCGGGATCGAGGATAGCCACATCCGGCACCATCTCTTTTGCGATCAGCGGGAATTTCTTGCCCTTGGCCGGATCGGAGATGATCGCGAATGAGGTCACTTCCGACCCCGTGCCGCTGGTCGTCGGAATGGCGACAAATTCAATTTTTTGCGCCGTATCGGTAGCGCGAACGACTGACAGGATGGCCTTGGCGGCATCGATCGGCGAACCGCCCCCGAGCGCCAGAAGCACCTGCGGACGGAATTCGGCAAAGACACCGGCACCCTTGGTCACGGTCGCAATCGGCGGCTCGGGAATGGCTTCATCGAAAACCTTGATCTCGCAGCCATCGAGATGGCGCAGCACCCGGTCAAGCGGACCGGACTTCGCCATGAAGGCATCGGTGACGATCCCGACCCGCTGCCCGCGATAGGCATGCAGCCGGTCAAGCAACCCTTCGCCGAACACGATCTCGGTCCGGGGGGAGAAGCTTTTGTAGGAAGGCATATGTCACCTGTTGCAGTTCGGGATTGGCGGTATCGTTCGGTTTTGTGGGGCACGGGCGGGCGTCATGTCCGCCTGTGCCCTGTCTTCATCCGGACCCCGTTTCGGGCAGGGTCCGGTCAAGGTCAGGATTGCCGTCTTAGAAATGCTGTTCCGTGCGGCTGATGATGTCGTCCTGCACTTCCTTGGCCAGCACGACGAACTGGGCGGAGTAACCGGCCACGCGAACCACGAGATCGCGATAGGCTTCCGGGTCCTTCTGGGCTGCGAGTAGCGTATCGCGGTCGACGACGTTGAACTGTACGTGCATGCCCTTCTGGTCGAAGTAGGAGCGGACCAGCGAGGCGAAGTTGCGCAGCCCGTTGTCGCCGGCGAGAGCCGAGGGCAGGAACTTCTGGTTATACAGCGTGCCGTTGGAGGCGATGAAGTGGTCGAGCTTGGCAACGGAGTTTGCCGCAGCCGTCGGTCCCAGATGGTCCTTGCCCTGGCGGGGCGAGACACCGTCTGCAAGTGGGGCCTTGGCCGGACGACCGTCAGGCAATGCGCCGACATCCTTGCCGAACAACACGTTGGCCGAAACCGGATAGATACCGGCCTGGAACTGGCCACCGCGCGGGTTCTTGTACTTTTCGACTTCGAGGCAATAGATCTGGGCGCATTTGCGGGCGATCAGATCGACGTCGTCGATGTCGTTGCCGAAGCTTTCAGCCGAGTCGAGCAGGCGACGGATGCCGTCGTATTTCGACGAACCGGCGGGCGCCGTGATCGTATCGGTCGATAGCGTGCGATAGACCTCTTCCTTCAGCGCCGTCACATCCATCGATTTGTTGGACGACAACACCTTGCGGACGGCCTCGTAGATCTGGCCTTCCGTCAGTTCGCCACCGCCGGCCGTATTGGCCTTCTGGCCGATGGCAAGCCCGAAATTGGCGTCGAGCGCTTCCTTCAGTTCGGCCATGGAGATCTTCTTTTCGTCGAAGACGAATTTCTTCATGGCGTAGACGGAGTCACCCGTGTCGGCGACACCGAAGGCCTGCGGTCCGGTGAAGTTGTAGAGCGCACCGCCTTCCTGCAGCGACTTGCCCCGTCCCATGCAGTCTTCGACCATCGGAGACAGGAACGGCAGCGGTGCACGCTCGCCATGGGCGATGTCGACGCAGTTGTCGGCTTCGGCCAGATATTTGACGAAGAAGGCCATCTGCTTGTTGAAGGCGTCATAGAAGTCTTCGATCGAGGTCCAGCGCTTCGGATCGCCGGTGACCGGGCCGAGCTGGGTCGAGCCCACCTTGCCGTCGTTCAGCGTGATTTCGAGAACCTTGGCGACGTTGAAGAAGGCGGCATCGTGCCAGCCTTCGGTCTTGTGGATTGCCTGCGGTTCGACGCAGCCGACAATGCCGTAATCGCGGGCATCGGCCAGCGAGACACCACGGTTCTGCAGCGCCGGAATGATGACTTCGTCGTTATAGACGGCCGGAACGCCAAGACCGAGACGGATGACTTCCGCGGCACGATAGAGGAATTCGTCAGGCGTGCCTTGCCAGACACGGATGGAGAAGGACGGAGCCGGCAGGCGGCAATGAACCGTTGCTTCCATGCACATGTAGGAGACGTCATTGGTCGCATCGCGGCCTTCCGGCGTCTGGCCACCGACGCAGAGATTCTGGAACACGGCATAACCGGCAAAGGCCTGGGCCGAGACTTCGTCACGGGTCTTGTTCACGTCGTTGAGCTTGATCCAGATGCAGTCGATCAGTTCCTGGGCGAACTCGCGGCTGATCGACGTGTCGGCCTTGAGGAAGGGATACATGTACTGGTCGAAACGGCCGGGCGAGATCGAGTGGCCCGAGGATTCGATCTGCAGCATGCACTGGATGAACCACATCGTCTGGCAGGCTTCCCAGAAGTTGGAAGCCGGATATTCAGGCACGAGGCGGCAATTCTTGGCGATCTGCTCCAACTCGGCCCGACGTGTCGGGTTGCTTTCGCGACTAGCCAGTTCCTGGGCCTTTGCGGCGTAGCGATGCGCAAAGTCTATTGCAGCCTTATAGGAGATGATGACGGCGTTATAGAACTGCTGCTTCTTGATATAGGACGGATCCATCTGGTCCAGCGCTTCGAGATGCCGAACCGCTTCTGCAATCACACCGCTGAAGCCGATATTGAGGATCTTGCCGTAATCGACGCAGACATGGCCGACGCCGCCGTAGAAATAGTTGCCGACCGTGAAGACGCCGTTGGCGATGCAGTCCTTGGCCTTCTGCGACATGTAGGATGAAGCGAGATCGCTCGTCGTGCGGCCCGGCCAGTATTTGAAGGCCTCACGCAGTTCGTCTGCCGTCTGCTTCGGGATTTCGAAAGGATCGGCAACACGCGTTGCCATGGTCTCGAATTCCTTCTCTACCCAGTCGAAGGAGAATTCCGGGCAGATTTCGGTCGAGCGCGGGTTCTTGGTGATGGCGCCGACGACCAGTTCGTCGTCACGGATCGTCACCGGCAGCTCGTTAAAGATCTTCTCGACCACCTTGGCGCGGCGAAGGATTGGCGGCAGACCTTCGGTTTCCTTGTAGGCCTGGGTCGCCAGCACAGCGCGCTCGGACTCGACATGCGGCCGCGCGTCGATGATCTGTTTCTTCAACCGCAATATGCGGTCGGTCGGTTTGGAAAAGCCCTTCTCAATCATTACGTCCTCCAGGAGTGAATGTCGTTCCCACGGCCTCAAGCCAGCGGGAGCGCGTCTTGCAGTTCAGGGTATTGGGCAGTTCAGAATGGTGGGAGAAACCAGCTGCACGAAGCCGCGCATCAGTTTCGGATGTGCCAGCCAAGCCGGCGCGGTTACGAGGTTTCCATCGGTCACGGCATCATCGGCCGCGATCGAAACGAAATTACCGCCAGCCAACCGAACCTCCGGTTCGACGGCGGGATAGGCTGTCAGCTTGCGCCCGCGCACCACATCGGCGGCGGTCAGCAATTGCGGGCCATGACAGATAGCGGCCACCGGCCTACTCCCTTCCATGAAAGCCCTTATGATGTTCAGCACCTGTTTATCGAGGCGCAGATATTCGCAGGCCCGGCCACCGGCGAGATAAAGACCGGAGTAATTCTCCGGCTCGACCAGAGCGAAATCAGCATTAATCCGGAACAGGTGTCCGGGCTTTTCCGAATAGGTCTGGTCGCCCTCGAAATCGTGGATCGCGGTCTTGACCATCTCGCCCCGACGCTTGCCGGGACAGACTGCGTCAACCTGAAGGCCGAGCATCTGCAAGGCCTGAAACGGCACCATCGCTTCATAATCCTCGGTATAGTCACCGACGATCATCAGGATCTTGTTGTCGCTGGGCTTTGCCATGACTTTCACTATCTGCCGGGATCGCCCAACGGCCATTCACTGGTCGTTTGGTCCGGCACCTCCTGTCGAAAAAGGTAGGCCCGCCGCACCTCAAGGGTCAACGAGACCGTCTTGACCAGCGCGGGTAAATAATTGACCTGACAGGGAAAATCGGAAAACACCTTAGAAATGAGGTGGTTCGGACCATCATCGGCGCAATTCGGCGAAAAGCGCATGACAAGGGATCACCACATGCGGTGTTTTCTTGTCATCGCAGCAAGCACTGGGGACGCTTCCGAGGCCGTCCTGCACCGCTCAAAAGCCTGCGACCAAAAGCGCAAGTCACTGATTTTGATGAAAATTTTTCCGAACTACTGACATCGGAGTGTCGGCTGTCAAGAAACTACCCTTCGAGGCCAAACCTGTTGCGTTGACCCGTTCGAGCGCGTCTCGATAATCTTCGCCTTGATCGACATTCCTTAAAAACATGGGACTCGCAAGACGCGTCAGCGATTGCGGCGGCTGGGCAGTTGCGCTCAGCCGGTGGGAACATGCGCGCGGAGAGGCTGGGATGTCCGATCGGGACAGAAGAGAGAGGTGTCCACGAGATTTGGACAGGTGACGGCCGGGGCGGCACGTATCGTGCCACCGGCATCCCAAGGAGGAAATGGAATGACAATGCTCGGTCTGCTCGTCGCCTTTGGCGGCGGGATTTTCGGCGCCGCAATCGGCGCCTTGCCTGCTTTCGCCTTCGTCGGCATCCTGACGATGCTTGGCGTCGGCATCCAGCTTGCGGTTGCCCCCGCGGCGACGGATTTCTTCGGCATCCCTTTCGGTGTGTTCGGCCCCCATGTCGGTGGCTTCGCCTCGGGTGTTGCCGCAGCAGCCTATGCCGCCAGCAAGGGCAAGCTTGATACCGGCCGCAATATCGTGACTGCCGGCATGGGCCTCAACAGCCCGGATGTACTGCTTGTCGGCGGCGCCTTCGGCATTGTCGGCTATGTAGTTTTCTGGCTGCTCACCATGGTGCCGAATTTTTCGCCCACGCTCGCCTGGACTGACCTGCCCGGCATGACCGTCGTCATCTCGGCCTTCATCGCCCGTTTCATCTGGGGCACCTGCGGCCTGTGCGGCAAGGCAGAACCCGGTCGCAAGTTCTTCGAACCGACCGATGCGACCAAGTGGCTGGTCTTCCAGAGCGGTGTCGGCCAGCTGGTGATGATCGGTATCGGCGGCGGCCTGCTTGGAGGATGGCTTGGGCTAACCTATGGCACGCCGGGCGCGCTTCTCGCCTTCGGCATCGCCGCATCCAGCCTGCTGTTCCTGACTGTCGGGGTGCTGACGCCGGTGACCCACCATATTATGCTGCCGGCTGCCATCGTCGGCGCATCGTCCGGCAGTATCATCTGGGCCGCAATCGCCGGTCTCGTCTGTGCCTTCGTCGGTGAATTTTTCGCCCGGCTGTTTCTCTGCCATGGCGACACGCATATCGACCCGCCAGCCTGCACCATCGCGCTGATGACGCTGGTCTTCAACGGGCTGACTTTCCTCGGTTTCTGGGCACTTATCCCAATTCCGGTCTGAGAAGGGCCTGCCGGCCCAGGCGGTGCGATAATCCCTCCCGATCGCGCCGCCGCCATTTTATCTTTAATCGTGAAGGACGTGCCCCGAAACAGGTCGGGGCACGTTTTTTGTTCGGCTCAGGCCTTGTCGAGGAACGCCTGCAGGCGGTCGAAGGAGAAGTCTTCTTCGGTCAGGTAACGGAAATCCTCGACAACCTTGGCCCGCAGCTCGGGCGTATCGATCGAGCGGCCCCAGAAGGACGTTTCCTGCAGATAGGCAGCAACCACGGCCTCGACGTCACCGAGCGCGCCGATCGCCTTGATCTTTTCGACCACTTCGAGTGCATCACGTGGCGGCAAGGAATCTGCGCCCTTGAACTTGCCGAGATAGAAAGCCAGCCACGAGGCGAGCGACAGCGTCATCAGCGGTGCCGGCTTGCCGAACTTTTCTTGATAGGCAAGCAAGCGCTCCAGATTGCGCGTCTGGTATTTGACGATGCCGTTGAGGCTGATGTCATACCAGAGGTGCCGGATATAAGGGTTCTGGAACCGGCGCAGCACGGCTGCGGCAAACTCCTCCAGCTCCGCCTTGGGCAGCGTCAGAAACGGGATGACTTCTTCGTTCAACAGCCGGTCGAGGAATTTCGCGCCCGCAGGCTGCGTGACGGCCTCGCCGACAGATTCGACGCCTGCCAGCAGCGAGAGCGCGCAAAGACCGGTATGCGCGCCATTGAGGATCGCCACCTTGCGCGCCTTGTAGGGCGTCGCGTCCTCGACGACGAGTGTTCCCTCATCATATTCGGCAAGCGGGATCCTCAGATCCGGCATGCCCGGCTTCTTTTCGATGACGAAGAAATGGAAGAGTTCGGCCGCCGACATGAACTTGTCTTCGTATCCGAGTTCCTGCATCAGCGCATCTGCCTCGGCGCGAGGATAACCGGGCACGATGCGGTCGACCAGAGTGTTGTAGAAGGCATTGTCCTTCTCCAGCCAGGTGATGAAGGCCGGATCGAGTTTCCATTCGTTTGCATGCTGCAGAACGATGCGCCGCAGCTCGTCGCCGTTATGGTCGATGAGTTCGCAGGCGATCATCTGCAGGCCGGCTTCAGGCTTTCCGCTGAATGCCGTCCAGCGCTCGAAGAGAAAGCGGGTCATCTTGCCGGGGAAGGAAACCTGCGGCGCATCTTCGAACTTGACCGTTGGAACATAGGCAATGCCGGCATCGGTAGTGTTCGAGACGACAACGGTGATGTTGGCATCATGTGCCAGAGCCAGCACATCCTGCCAGCTCTCATGCGAGGGGATCTCCTGGCGCACGCAGGCGACCAGCCGCGGCTCGGAGACCTTTTCGCCGGCATCGTTCATGCCGCGGGAGAGGACCGTGTAGACGCCATCCTGTTCGTTCAGCGTGAAGGGCAAACCGCCGGCGATCGGGCGAAGAACGATGACACCCCAGTCGGAACCGGCCTTCTCGTTCAGAAGGTCGATCT